>Ga0126336_10002490_pt1 | contig 10496 bp, 7 predicted proteins | sample SidCmetagenome_FD_92530 | JGI IMG/M metagenome (GOLD analysis project Ga0126336, IMG submission 92530) | Coral microbial communities from El Islote,Puerto Morelos, Mexico - Siderastrea C C metagenome | ecosystem: Host-associated > Invertebrates > Cnidaria > Coral | place: El Islote,Puerto...
TAATAATAATAATAATAATAATAATAATATCAATAACTGCTTCTTAATCAAAAAACCATCATTAGTAATATAAGGGAAGAAAGTGCTAAGAACGACTTTCATAACACATTAATCCAATAATGAAAATAGGATTAACCATGCTTAATTACTCTTTTTATGTGTAAGGCCAACCTAAGCCAAATACAGTTTCTCTGAGTAATTGTGTTTTTTTCACCTGTTAATCTGCCTAATAGCGCAGCCCGCGTGCGAGCGTGCCAGCGGAGCACCATTGCCAAGGAAATTTGGTAATCTATCGATCCGAGAAATTTTGGTTGTGACGTCAGTTACGCCCGTCCGTCCGACCGCCCGTACAGACTCTGGGGGAGGGGGAGAGGAGCTGCAAGATAACCCGACGGGGGGTGGAGAATGCCATCTTTTCTTGGCGGGAAATCGCGCGGTACTTTTGCGCAACCGGCGTTTTTCTTGGCGGGAAATCGCATGACCACCGTCGCTTTTGAAAAAGAGGTTTTTTAAAAGCTTAGCTTGTTTAGCAAAACGATTCAGTTCGACAGAAGTGAAGTTTACAACTTGAGAAAAAATAGCAAGTAACTATAAATGGAAAGAAAGAGTTCAACAGAGTACTCAGTTGTCTTTTTTGGAAAGCAAAAAGTTCAAGTTACTTTTAAAGACTTCATCTTTGTTGTCGGTTCCGTGCTGCAAACTGGGTCGGCACAACGCTTGAGTTTCGCAGCGGTCCCGATCTCAAATATGGCAGAGCTGGTGCCTTCTGGTTTTTTCTGTCCACAGCCATGGTTTTTGCGGCGGTCCGAACACATTTTTCCAAGAAAAACTCCCGCGTTTATCGTAATAAATACAGTAACTTGCGTAAATGGCGTAACATCGAATCGAGTCGAAGTACATCGCTTAAATTCGCAACATTTGGCAATGGTTCGGCAGAGCTAGTGCCTTCTGGTATTTTCTGTCTACAACCATGGTTTTTTCAGCGGACCGAACACATTTCCCTTAGAAAAACACCCGTGTTTATGTCAAGTCAGCTGCGATCAATAAACAACTGGTTAAGGATCAAAATTATTCCTACTTTCACAACTTAGCGCAAGTTGTGTGGTGGTTAGCTCTTTCCTTTTTAATTCCGGTGGTTTTGGCGGCTCATGGGTTCGACCCTCAGTGGGAGCAGAATTTTTTTTCATTTTTTTTTCTTTTTGGTAATTACTTTAAAAAGTGGGGCTCCGCTTTTAGGCTTGGCTAAATCTATATAATAACTGTTGGTATATAAGCTGCCTACTTGTGACATTTTTTCACCTGACTATGAAACTATGAATAGAGCAGAAATGTGGTATATTTATTACTATCTATTTATTACTAGCTTTTTTCATCATGCATGATGTATTCGAAACTGTCAGATGGCTCTGGATTCTAGGGCAAATATTGACTGTTGCTTTCTTTCTTTTCAAAATCAATTAAAGGGTTGTATCGCGTTGGGCCTCGAAACACAAAGGATCTAGTGCGACTAAAGATGGAGCATTGTGCCTTGAATGGTCGCAGAAACCAGTGGAGTCTGGAAGTCAAATGCCGGAAGGAACTACCTAATCATACGAAAGAGACTTCTAATGAACAATGGGTGAGCATTGCGAGCGTTTTTTCAGAAGCATACGTGATGTGGAAACACAACTACGTAGAAGTTACAGTTAACTCCCCAGAGGAAAAGTATGAGTTGGCAGTATTTGGAACACCCCAGACGGACGATAGGAAACGAATGCAGATAGGAATCTTTGGTGAAAAACCAAAACAAGGAAGGGATTGGAAGATATGGACGAGAATTTTTGACGACACAATGATGGCGTTTGAGGTATGAAGAGAAAATCCGTTATAGCTTGTCCAATGAGAAGCCTGGAAGCTCCACAATTTTTAGCTTAATGGAGACTGTTTCTATCCAGGCCGTACTTTGCCTTTCTTTCAAGTAATTCTCCTTTATGTGTTAATCCTCCGCAATCCTCTTCCTTACTAACAGCATGTGTGCAAGATGGAAGAGAGCAGAGGCCATCAATTGCTAACAGCTCTTGCGGGATTGTTCGTTTCCAACTGTGATGAAGATATCAAGGTTGAACTCAGCGCTTTGGAAGCGGGATGGGAAATAAAAGGCAGTAAACTTACGGTGGGAGAAAATGTACTTTTTGTATTTGAGAAAAAAATAAAATTAGAGCTCTTTGTTGACAAGCAATAACGCTCTCTCCATTTCGCGTTACAAAAAGTTTGAATAACAACAGCCTAAATGGAGTTGCAATCTAAAATCATGAAAAGGTATGCTTGTTATGCCTTTTTTGTTTGTTTTTTCTATACAAATTTTTTGAATTATTTCTTACAAATTTTAAACCCAAGTACCGAGTGAAAACAGTCGGTAGAAAGATGGGGAATTGTGATTGTAAGCGGCCAATTTCTTCTGATCGGTTGAAAGAGATTCGTTGTATGTCTAGAGACGAACTACCCCATCTTTCATGAAAATCATCGTTTGTGTTTATTCAGTGAGGTATTTGAAAGTAACGTGTCTCAAATTAAGGTGAATTGAAGGCGAAAGCAGTTTATAATAAAGGAAATTAACACTTAAGAGAAAGTAAAGTTTCTGAATGAAGGAAAATAACGCGATTGTGGATGATCATTTCAAATCGAATTTCAAAGGAATCTTGCCTGAAATACACTGAACCGTGCCTTAAGCGACAACTCAGCGGATAAGAAAAGGACTTGGACTATCGTACACAACGTCTTAAAAGACTGCAATTTGCCAAGCAATGAAGCTGGTCTTTTTCCAATTACCAGTAATAGGACAGAATTGAGAATTTGGGGCCAAATTACAATGATAGAAATTAACGTTACGGGAATTAACGCTTCTAGACATTACCATCACATAAATTAACACGATTTAAATTAGCGTTTATTTTCTATTATAAGGTATTCAGTGGCCAGTCTGGTGGTCCAGCCCCCACTCCAATTTCAGTCAAAATATATGATTGGCCCTAGCTAGCATTTTGTCCCATCCGTACCTGCCTTACACGAAGTTCTAGATCCGCTACTTTTATTTATCTGTCATTTGTTAAAGCTTGACCTGTTCATTGTCATTTCAGACTATCAGTTCAAAAGACGCTTGGAACTCACCAGAAAATTCCACGGACTTTGCTCGCTGCTATTTTGAAATCAGTCACGTGGATAAAACAAAACAGGCGTTTTTCTGTGGAATAAAGGCATCTCATGTGAAAGACACCGCTGAAACTGATGTTGTCGCCTTTTATGAAGAGGTAGGAAACACTAAGTTAACTTGAAAAAGCAAATGAAACAATCGGCCTGTTCTCACTAAGGCTCTTAAGTGCACTTCAAGTGCACTTGATACGTCAGTTTTAGTGTGAATTTCTTTCTTCTAAGTTTGACTTAACGTTTCAATAGAAGAACTCATCTGATTTATTTACACTTTTAAATCTCTCTGTAAAATGTATCAAAGAGGTAAAAATTAATATCAGCTGAATGTAATTAAAAAGTTTAATAATTTGCAGTAGTCCGTTTTCTATAAGCACCATATTTTCTTTCTTTTTTATCATAAACGTCTTTTTGAATGGCACGTGCTGTTGTTTTATGCGGAATCACCCAAGTGTAGCTCACATACTTGGAGTGTGAACGTTTTAATGACAGCACTTTTTGGTTTCTTTGTTGCCCTGGCGATAAGCGTAAAACAAAAGGATCCAAGTGCAGTTGAAAGTAAGGTCTACCCCTTAATTGGGCGCTCACTTGACCAATAACGGTACAGCCTTGTAACTAAAAGTACCTGGGCGCGCAACTTTGAATTCCACAGGGAACTAGCTCTTCGCGTTTTGGTTTTCGATTCTGGAGTCACAGGCGACATCAAAAACAAGCCCACTTAGGGTAAAAAAATTCTACGTCGAGAAAAAGGTTGTGATCTAACTCTCAGGCTTAGGCAATGAACAACACTACAGCAATGCGTGCATTCAATACTCGTGAGATGCAAGAAAAAATGTTTTTATGGACGAGCAAGAATAATTTCCCAAATAATAACAAAATGTCAGCATAGTGTTACACGCTCTAAGACGATTTCTACTGAATTGAGTTCAAATAAGACTTGACTTGATAAGAAAATTATTCTTACTATCGACTTAGCGTTTTATGCATATCGTACTTTAATCCTGCAATTTTGTTTATCTAGCTAATCAACTGCATGCCAACTTGTGCTCGCGAGTAATTTGCATCTAAACACTCAGTCATGCCGGAAAATCTATTGCGAGGTGTTTCCAAAGTAGACCTCAAGTCTACTTGATTTTTAAGTGCACTTTGGGCCCTAGTGTGAACCGGCCTAATATTTTCAGGGTCCTGAACGGGATTCTAAAGCATGATGTGACGAGTGAAAAACTAAGAAATAAACCTGCAATCCTTAGGATTTTAGTAGTTCTTCCTGTCATATGATGAAGCCAAACTTGAAGTTTAGACAACCCCTGGACATAATCAAGCATGCACTCTGATTGGCTCTCAATTAACAGCTATCAGTTCATATCCTACGAACGGAATGTTTTCAATAACCCGTCTTCGTTTTTTTCAAAATGTACGTCAACGTGTTTTGCAGTATAATGATTTTTACCTCCTTTTCAATTAACCAGTTATGGTATATTAGAATATAGCTAAGCGTGCGTCGTTTAATACAAAAGGTTTGAAAATTATAGAGCACTGGGGTCCCGGATGCTGCTTGGAATGGAATTCAAATTCATTTTCCAGCATGAAAATCCTGACAACGCTAACCAATGTAGAAGATGTGTCAGGGAGGGCTAAGGAAGACTGTAAACAGTGCAAAATGGCTTTTTTGAACTTTCGGAGCGATCGAGGAGAAAAGAGGTCATCCAAAATATATCAGTTTGCAATCACGTTTTACATAGAAGGAAACCATAGTCGCATTTGTTTCCTCCATCCGGCTAAACTTTTATAACGATCATAGAAGGAAAAAAGGAAAAGTTATTTGCTGCTTATTACAAAGTGCATGCTTTCTGAGTTTACTGCTAGACTAATTCTCCCTTTGTTAATTCGCTCAAAACAACTTTCTAGGTTCTAATCCTATATTGCCATATTCTAAACCGAACAGCAGATGGTTTTCCACTCCTATAAGAAATGATGCACTTTGTCTTGCGTCCACTAGCACTTTTTCCATTCCTCAAGCGAGCATTATTGAACTGTAAATCCATCTCCTATTTGGTAAATGATAACCGTAACGTTTTGCTTTCCTATTTCAGGAGGCTGAAGTTGCCACTTTAGATCACAATTCTATGGTGCCTCGGGAGTTAAACATCGGTTTGGAAAACGTCACCAGTAAGTGGGAAATTAAACATCAACAGTCATGATATACATGATATACAAAGAAATAAAACAAACCATATTCTCGTATATGGTATGGAAAGATCGTTATCCTTTCTTTTTTTTATTTAGAGCTGTCTTTTGCTTTTATTTGAATTAAACTGTAGATAGCAAGTGAGGACAAAGGTATAGAAAATGCAGTTGACGTTTGACTTTTTTGTCATATAACTCACCAATTCTTTCAAAATTGTTATCAAATCATTGGTCATCTTCCTAAACAAAACGTTAACTTGTCTTTCGTGCAGGGGTGAGCCTCCTCTTCCAGATTTTCGTGTTCTTGGTCCTCAGCACTGTGCCCTCACCGGGTGGAGAAAAAGGTCTGTTCGGTCACTTTTTGTTTATTTACTGTGCAATCCCTGTCGAAACTATCACTACCATAGGTTTGAAACTGATTAAGCATGGTTGCCTGTTGTGAAACAAGCACAACCAATAAAATGAACATGATGTAAGCCGTGGGGGTTGTAATTCGGTTTATAGCTGAAATTTCGTCATTGAATAAACTAGGATATGAAGTATTGTAGCCAGTTAAAGATAGTGCAACCTAGTCTCGTAATGGGATGGTAACACCTACCTAAGGGCAATTTCCTGACAACTTCCAGCAGGCTACTTTTATTCCGGAAGTTCTTGTTCAATCAACGACTTAAAAGGAGGAATCGTACCCGGTTATCCCGCACACCTTTGCAATAACCTTTTCTCTTCTTTTTCTTTGGGTGATTGAAAGGTATTTTTTTGTAGATTTTCATTCCCCTTAAAATCTTAACTTTTCTCGATTTCTCTAGACTCTTTAATCGTCACACCCACCCACATTTTTTATACGCATTTTGTAAATCAGAAGGGCTAAAACGTTCACATTCAAGTATAAGCCTGCCCAAAATAAACACCTGTATACATAGTTTGTGAAAGAGGCCATTTAAACGTTTTTTTCAACCAACAGGTGATGATGATATTGCCCAACGAGCAATATGCAACATGAACGATGGCTTTCTCTAGATAGAAAGATGTTCTACAAGATGTCCTCCCCTGCTCGAATGATAATTGTTTGCCGATTACCTTACAGTCGTTAGACGATTATTAGCTTATTTGTTTTCAAGCACATACTGAGATATGACTAACGGCAGTAGACTTAAATACGTAATCCCGTCAGAGTTCTTGTACCCCAGTGAAGCAGAGGGCGCGTTTCAAATTTTTCTACATCCATGTGTTTCCTGATTAACGTGGTTAAACTCGCCTCTCGCCAATGCCGCTCTATTAGCGTATCCACGTATGGATATGCCAAACGTGCGTTTGGCATCTGACTTACTGGCAGAGCGTACGGTATGAATGGAGGGCCCTTCCCAGCATTTAAAACAAACACTTAGTGGCATCAGCCCTCGTAGCTGGGACCCTTTATTAGCCTTAGATCCCGGCGTGGGCGATCATAAAATTATTAGTTATTATAGCCTGTGATGTGAGGAGAGGTCACATGGCGACTCTGCTGCTCACTGAGGGTGCAATTGTTTTTCTAGCCGGACTCTAAATAATATAGATATAAAATAGCTCCGTTGCCAAGTAGCATAAAAACCCAACTTATTCAGCGTGCTCGCAAGCTATAGTTATTTCGACATGACTTTAAAAGAAACTTTAGTTTTTTTGTGTGTATGTGTGTAGCTATAAAGAATGTGCTACTAAAAGGGGAATATTTGGACACATGTTTTCTCGACTTCTCATGAATTAATCCAGATAAATGTGACAAAAACAGCTATTGGAGAAAGGAAATAAAGCTCACGCCAGTAACTCTTGTCTCGAGTTATCAGTTTTATCCACTGACCTCTCACGATGACCTCAAATGGGAGCAATAGGAACCTTCATCTTTCTATCAGTCATTAGCTTTCCCGATAAAGGTATGGTGCATGTGCTCACTCTTTCAGTCCTGTGCAAGAAAAGGGTGAATAAAACGAGAGGACTGTTGAATTCGCCATATTTCCCTCACGTTTGGCCAATGGAGAAATAACTATACCACCCCTTGCGTACACAATGAAGGGTGGTGTAACTTTGTTTTAGGAGAATCTTTATGGAGTCAAGTCCGTAATTCCCCAGTTCTTCAGTATGACCCTCGTTCATGACAGTAACGTATTCACAAAAGGGTTCCAAATGCGGTAAAATGTGGTTGAGGTAGGCGGCTTTTAACTGTTTTTTGCATGGTCACGGATAAATAGAAACTGCCTCTAAAGAGCTATTAAGTTTGCTGGAGATGTTGGGAACTGGGTGACTGCTGCAAAAAACAAATCTATGATAATATCAGTGTGTTCTTCAAAATACGAAAACATCTAAGTAGGATGTAACGCGCAAGTTATGGGGCGCTCTTTTCAAGAGCCATTCTCAAACCGTAAGTCGTTGTTCGTGAACAAGAATATGCACTTTCCGTTAACACATTCGTCACACTGGGTCCTATTTTTCTTTTTCGTTCCCAAAATCACTAATATAAATAATAATAATAATTAAATTTCTTATTCAAACTGATTCCTTTCTTTGGAGCAAACGCAGAATACCCCGCAACAATAGCTACACCGTGTATCCGGCTACGCGTCTATGTAGTCTTAGGTCTCTAAGTTCACTGAAGACAAGGCTATGCGTCTAGTGTGTCCACCTCGTGGAACTTTAACTCTCAAAGTTCACTGAAAAAGTGACTACGCGTCTACGGCGTGAAAATTGAATAATAGTTCCCAAAATTCGCTGAAAAATTGGCCACGCGTCAACGCCGTAGGAATCTATTCTTGCTATCGAAGTACAATGAAAAAGTGGGTACGCGTGTACGAGTCTATTTATGCTCTCGAAGCTCATCAAACAAGAGGTTACGCCGTGAAAATTTATTTATACTCTCTAAGTTCACCAAAAAAGTGGCTACGCACCTACGCTGGGAAAATTTATTCACCAAAGTTCACTGAAAAAGTGGCTACGCGTCTAGTTTTCTAAGCCGTGAAAGTGACTTGCAGAATACATTGTTGTCGGTATTTTAAGAACGAGACATGTACCACTGCATGTACTACTGATGGTGTCTACGCGTAGACGCGTGTCCGCGTAGCCAAAAGAAAAATCATTTGTCCCTTTAACCTGTAAGACATGTTCATCTCTAGTGCTTGCTCTGACGACGTAGCCAATATTAGGTGGATACGCAGTACAGCTATAGCTGCGGGGTAATTTGCAATTTAGCCCTTTCTTATATGTTACTTCATTACGTGTCGCTACAATCATATCGTCTTTGAAATGATTCAGCGTATTACTGCAAGTGCAAACTGCTTTATTTCTCAAATGGCGTAGGATGCAGTAACATGCTTCAGATAGGTTCCCAAACAGTCCAAGGTCGCCCCTAAAAGACCTCGACTTTGTTTTTTTTTTGTTCCCAAGGGTTATACTGACCTAACAGTAGTACGACTGACGAACCTTTCCCCTTGGATACCAGATTGATTTGGAATTTAGGAAATGCTTGACGGCCTTGGATAGCACAGAATTAACTTGGGCATCTCTGGTGTCACGTGAAAAGAAACGTCGTGTTAGAATGAGATCCTCATGAGGTTGTTCGTCCTTTTTTAGCCGAATAGCCGGTCACGTGCTCAATTTCTTCTCACCGCCGTGGGGAATCTAGTAACCAAATTATTTACGAAGGAACAAACAATTTTTGTTTGGCCGTCTCGACCAATCTCTCGGCTAGGGCTTTCTCAAAATTCTGCCTAGATTTTGTCACGAAAAGAATTATTATGTAATGCCATGCTCAAAAAGACACTAGCGGAGTGGGGAGATTATTTTAATTAGCATATTTGCAATTTTAAGCTCTAACATCATGACAATTTGTCATACAAATCACCACGGGTATAAGAAAAATATCACCAACCATTGACCGTTGAACATTAATACCATTGAGAAGTCCATGAACCAAATATAAGCATCTAACCCACCAAACCCAAAAATGTTAGTAAATCAACAAGCATCGAGGACTACCCTCCTTACTCTTTTCGAAACGTGGTGTGGATCTTTTAACGTCCACTACAGTCAGGCATTTGGCAGTCTTTTGACCCAAAACCATTTCCAACAAAGACCTGCTAGAAAGGTGTGGAATCGAATCCATGGCTACCATCCTAATGAGGAGACGCTGGAGGTGGATTGGCCATGTCACCCGCCAAGAAACCTCCATCGCCAAGACTGCCTTGCACTGGACACCAGAGGGAGAGCGAAGGAGGGGTCGTCCGGAGATCACATGGCGGCGGACGGTGGAGAAAGAAATGCAACAGATGGGAAAGACCTGGAGCAGCATTTCAGTGATGGCGAAAGACCGGCAGAAGTGGAGGGATCACGTTGCTGCCCTACACGCCACCCGACGTAATGGGCATGAGTGAGTGAGTGACAGTCAGGCATGGGTGGGTCCACGAAACAAGGCCGACTGTACAATGACACCACAAAATAAAGCGATATTCTGAACTGAGATTGCTTTCCAAATCTCTGAGAAATTATACGATGAACAAAGTAAAGCGCGCGTTTTGATTAGTCTAAGAGCGGGATTTGTGATTGACTTATAGAGTACGAATGACGTAATGAGCTGCAAAGTTTTGCGTGCGCAAATCGTCACTACGAATTCATTTCTTAGTTGTGGGGGATAACCTTTATCAAACAATATATAAAACAACTAGATTCCATTTGGCTGCGCGTGTGTACTCTGTTAATGCACAGAGGAGATCAAAACGCAGTAAGAACATCATTCACGCTACCTCGCCTGCGGCTCGTACTTCTTTGTTGGTACCAGTGGGGTAATAAGAGTAAACAAGAAAAAAAAAAGAAAAAAAGGAAAATGTCAAAACAAAGCGTAGTTAAAGTCCTTGATTTTATTGACAAAAGCAGGGACAATATCTCTCATTACATTCATTATTTACATCAAGTGATTTTAAGGCTAGACGTTGACTATTTACACTGAGCATGTCCGACAACTTGAGATCCGAACTAACGTGAAAAAAATCGCAAAACTCTGCTTTATCACTCGGCCCCCTTAGTACTGGGACATGCTGCCCCTCCCTGCACCGGGAGTACGCAAACATAAAGACACGCAACTACGTACCGAACTCTGCAGAAGA
>Ga0126336_10002491_pt1 | contig 10495 bp, 5 predicted proteins | sample SidCmetagenome_FD_92530 | JGI IMG/M metagenome (GOLD analysis project Ga0126336, IMG submission 92530) | Coral microbial communities from El Islote,Puerto Morelos, Mexico - Siderastrea C C metagenome | ecosystem: Host-associated > Invertebrates > Cnidaria > Coral | place: El Islote,Puerto...
ATCTGCAATGCACTTCCAAATATGGTCATTTACGTATATCGCAGGATATCTGTCATGTAGGATGACAGATATTGAGGGCTTCCTTACCATATATGGGCATAGTGACAATTTGTTGAATAATAACATGGGATATTTGTACTTGTTTCGCGCGCCTTCTGTACAATAACTAATACAGTTGGATAATAACTCACAATCATCACGACCATCATTTTCCGTTGGCATTTACTTTTTCTAAGTTCTCAGTCCAATTCTAAAATGATTTCTTTACCTTGTTTCAGACAATGGTGTATTCGCAATTCCTCTTCACAAAGCCGTCACTCAAGGTCCTTCAGATTCCATTGAAACAAAAAAATCTCAGAAGAACCTCAAGGAAGGGACACCATCGATGTCGTCCTCAACCTCAACTGGGACTCAAGAGGCACCAGATGAATCCCCAAAAGTAAGGCGACATTCGTCAGGGTCAAGCCTCTCCCAAAGTTCAAGATCCTCCAACGAAAATGCAAATCAGAATAGTGATAACAAGTCAAGTAAAGACACACCTTCAGAATCAACAAGTTGGAAATCACGGCTTATTGATGCATTGACTCTCCTGTCATCATCAGCTTCCGCATCATGTCTGATGGACAAACAGTCTGCGCTTAGTCCACCACTCCCTCAGGTTCCTCCGATTGTCTTACAAGCGGTTGAACATCTTCAGTCTCATGGTATGTCCAGTCTGTAACTTAGTTTTTCCAATATTATTGTTATGTATAAATGCAATTTAGAGAAATCACAAGCAAATGGTATTCTGCACTTGCAGAACAGAACAGAATGACTAAATGAAAATCCTTATTGATTAACTGACATTATCTGTTGCATAACCATTCAGTGAATTTTTTTTTCTATTAAAATAAACTTTATTTTCTAGGTCTGCACGTCCTTGGTATATTTAGAGTTGGAGGTTCAAAGAAGAGAATGAAACAAGTATGTATACTTTACTATTCTATATAATTATTTAATTTATTTAATTATATAAGCTATGTAAGTAACAGTTCCCCAGTAATTGCTTGCATATAATTTCACGAAGAGAAACATTGTTCTTTTGGAAACTTTTAAGAAAATGCCAGCCCCTGCTACCACCTCCACTACATATTTATTGGAAATATGCATTTTCTCCTGGCAGTTGTACAATATGTACTGAGAATTTTCTCCTCACAATTCAATGCATGCACAAACAAAGACTGAGGTCATGGGAATAATCAGTAACTGATTATCAAAGATAAAATATCTCAATTCTCCTTGCGGTAATTATAATAATATCAACTTCTTTAGGTTTGGCACAATTAGAGGTTTATTCAGTGAAATGAAAAGGCGGATGACAGAAAAACTACACAATCACTCCACAGACAAACCTCTCGACCCAAAAACGGGTGGGCAGGGAGGGTAAGAATTTAACTTCACAAACACAACTATAAGAAGTCACTAGCTTTACATGAAGTGAATCACGCATAGAATAATTGTCTCTACCACGTGCGTGGCAGTATATATAGGGCTATATTAATAATTAACTAAAACATGATCTATTTCGAAACGCAAATACAATAAAGGTTGCGTGCGTCGAATTAAACATTTTAAGCGAAGCTCAAAATCAACCAATCTTTTAACGCATTCTCCCAACTAATACAAAAAGAAATATATGGAGGCCAGTGAGGGGAATACGCATGTTGATATTTGGGTTTAAAGGGTAAATGAAGTTAACTGATTTATTTTCTGACTAGATGAGGGACCAGTTTGACTCAGGAGAGAAGACAAGATTCACAGCAGAAGATGACAATCCACATGACGTGGCAGCATTATTCAAGGAATATTTCAGAGACCTTCCAGAACCTCTCCTCACCCGAGACTTGTACTCTGCCTTCTTAGAAACTCAAAGTAAGCCATCAAAAGTGAAAGAAACCACACCACATCTATCATTAGGCCACTATTGTTTCATAAACTCCAGACTCTTGCTATTGGTCTGAGAAGTTATAAAAGATTTGGCTGATGCCAGCATTTCCAGTTGAATATGATACAAGTAAGATACCTACAGACATTGGGCATTATTTTCAAAGTTGATTTCGATATTTTGACATCATTGCTAAGACTTCTACTGCAATATCATCACTCAGGCTCTTCACAGAATAGACCTTTACAAGCTACATCATCTTTCAAGTAGTCAAATTCACAGTATTGAATTGTAGGGGTGAAGAATGATAAAATGCCCAAGATTCTACTTTTCTATCACAATCCAAGCATGAGATGCACTGACAGAAAATTTTGAGCTAAAAGGACACAACAAGAGTAGCTCAAAAGCTTCACTGATCACAGTTAGGACTACCCATAAGGCTGCTCTGGTTGACTACATTTCTTATAAAATTCGTGCAAGATTTATGATGCTGTAAGATCAGCATTTTAAGTTTTGAGGACTAGAGATGGTCCCTAATTCTGGTGAATCCCAGATTTGAAGACCTGGTTAAAATTTGGTGTCCCATTCCAAACCTGCCCATGAGTATCAGTACTTTCGTTTTCAAGCATTCCCAGTATTGAAGGTATCAACAGGGACCATGGAGACCATTTTAAAGTGGTAGGGCTAACAAATCTGGCCAAGACTTTGTGAAGCGTATATGCAGGATTAGAAGCGTTTTGTTACTGTCAAGTGGTAAAATTCATACATTAACCATGTCATCTGGAGCCCTAAAAAATCAACCAAAGCAGAAAAGTGGTAGGGCTGTAGCCCTACCAGCCCATCCCCCTCTGCGGTCCCTGATCAAGCTCCTGGTATTGGCATGGGTCCACCTTTACTTAGAAGACGAGGTTTTAAGCATGATTTATTTTTCTTTGCAGAATTTGACAATCAAAACACGCAGATATCAGCTCTTCGCCTGCTGTGCTGTTTGCTGCCTGTACCAAACAGAGACACTCTCAAAGTGTTGCTAGAATTTCTGGCTGAAGTAGCACAGTGTTCGGAAGATAGCACAGATGACAACGGTGTAGAAGTAAGTTGTAAACACAGTTGCACGTGGAAAACAATTTGCTAAGAAGCTAGAAATGTTTCATTATCAATTTTTTCCCCTTTATCTTCTCTCTGTTTAAGTGTTTAACCTGAGGTATTTAAAAAAAGCTATCAGGTCTTACATGTGTAAGCTTATCCGCACGCCAGATTATTTTAAAAGCTTATAAAACCAAAAATACAAATGCAAATATTTGGTTAAAAAGAAGTGTTTTCCTGTTTCGAACCCTGTTATGATTTCGTTCCCAATATCAACCTATTTAGTTAATCTATGTTTAGCAAAATATGCCTTGACATTTAGCCTAATAAGAGGTTTCCTGTATTCGATAAATCTCTTCCAAAGCTGTTTATACAAAACACAGATTAATCTCACTTACCCGGGTTCCCTTGCCGCCATGTTGATCAAACAACTGCAACAAACCGAGAAGAGCCTGAAAACTATCTGTGTAACGTCACTTTCTTGGCGCGTGTTTCCTGGAATAAATTCGTATGTTTTTGCTTTCTTTCAGATCCCAGGAAACAAGATGAATTCCAAGAATCTAGCGATTATTATTGGCCCTAATATTTTACACAAGGTGTGTTGTTAAAGTCATTATTTTCAATATTTCATCGGTTGTTATTCAACCTCCAGCTTTGAATTATAGAACCCGTCTCTGATTGGCCGGAAAACCTTTTCACCATGCATGGCTTTTTCTGGAAACAAAGAAAATAATGAAAATCCATAGTAACTGCGGGAGAAGTTACAAGAATTCAAGAGAAAGGATCATCGCATTTTATATGCTCGTAAATATATTGGAACTGAAAAAAAAAAGCGAAAAAGCGTTTCATTACAGTGCGACTATGTGTCGGGGCCATCCTAGACAGTGAAATCCAACTGAATCAGATTTATTCCAAATCCAAATGCTGTATTGTACCAGTGATTGTACTTAGAACGGATTGGCTCCAGCAACTGAAGTTGGAATTTGTTGTTTCTGTTTTGCAAATAAGAAGTAATAATAAAGTTGGAAAGTTTAACTTAAATTGAAGGTGGTTTGACATTTTTTGTCTATCTTCCCCCAGACTCCTGGTTATAGTAGTTGCACTGTAACTTGAAGCTTATCGACTCACATGTTTGTTCTGTTGTCTAAAGAAATTTGTCTACAAAAATAAATCTAATAGATCTTTTCATTAACTTCACTCAGGTAAAAGGTCAACACTACGATTTTCTAGTAGAAGACAAAGCTCGTGCGGATGAAAGAAAAGAAATTATCGACGTGGTGCAAGATATGATTGAACATCACGACAAGCTGTTTGAGGTACCGATTACAATTGCATCTAGGGACGGAGCATTAGAAAAGTTATAGGGGGAAGTAAAGGTCATGCAAGGGAAAATTGAGATAAAAAAATTCACGCACAGCGAGTAAAAAAGTTCTTGCATACGGAAAAAAATTCCTGCAAGGGAAATGTTGACGAAAAAAATTCGTACAGCTCGAAAATTCCCCACCCCACCCCCATAACTTTTCTAATGGTCCGTCCCTTTACGATGTTCTAATGGTCAGTGTCATGCGCACTGTATCGCCACATAACTGACTAATCAGAAGTCAAAACGAGAGAAAATCATCTCTCTAACTGAACGTCGACGGTTGGAGTCGTGGTCTTGTCCACAGACAAGGCGCATTTTGCTCAAGCTTGCCTCTTTTTCATCCACGTGTACAAGATGTGCAAGCCAGGCTCCCAAAGGGTTTTATGGTTCCAGGGCCCTGTGTTAAAAGCTGGAGAGCTTTAAGAAGAAGCATGTGGCTCCAGGGCTCAAGGAATTAGGATTATTGTTTTTGTTCAGGTTCCAAGTACAAGGAAGCTTTGGCGGCGCGCTTCAAAGTAAAAACAGGGAAAAACTGAAAAGGTCTTAGTCTTCAGGGCTCCTGCGGAAGCTCCCCACTACCTTCTTGAGACCCCGAACACAAAATCAATGGGAAACCTTTCAATAGCCTGCACGCAGGGAGAGGGGGGGGGGTGATCTTCGCCGACATGATGGCCAAACTGGTTCTTAAAGGAATTAACATTTCAGTAACTCCAGCAATTTTTTGTTCATCTTTTTTCTGCTCTTTCAGATTACAGCGGAAGTGCATCATGATGTTCTTCTTCAACTTCTTGACAGTGAACCGGAAATAGTCGACTACATCTTAAGAAGGAAACTCTTACGAACCCACGGGACAAGGTAAACATTGCGGACAGTTCTGATAAACCGGAATTAAGAATAAATTTTATTTTATAAACAAAGATTATAGCGAAGTGTTTTTACTTGAACTGTCAAGTTTAAGATCGACTAATAGAATAGAAACAAGGCACATTTTTAAAGGTCCCTCGATTGACATTTGAAAGTAACCAGTGTTTGGTTTGGTTGCGTTTGATGGGGTCTCTATTTTGTATATGATTCGGGGAGGGGTAGTGGGGTTTCAACTTCACTCATCCTGTACCCTCTACTCCCTATCTCCGGCCCTTCCTTGGCGGCTATCGTCTCTTTACACTTCTTAACAACGAATCCTGTTTACAAAATTCCATTTTTCTCTTGTTCCCGTGACTTTTTCTTCTTAGTTTCAGAACCCCCCCACCCCTCCCCCCCACCAAGGCCAATTTGGCTCTTAGAACAATCATGCTTTTAACCCAATAAGAAACAAAAACAAAAATAACCAAGACTATTAGTAGAGGGATTTTCTTTGGGCTATATACATCTGACACTTGAATAAAGTTTTTATCATTTATTATCGTTGTTACTTGGCGATTTGCAACCGCGAACCGGTTTGCACCGGTTGCACGTTGCGAATTCTGATTAATTGATTTGCCAATTGTGGTTTTTACTGCGTTGTCAGATAAAGGAACACCGACCTAATCCCACTGTCTCAACTATACGTTCTTACCTACTTTTACTTTTTATGCAGCTCTGACATGGAAGATGACCTTTTCGCTTTGGAAGGAGGAGACAAGGCCGAAACACCATTAAGAGGGCGCGTGCTATCAGCTGGTGCAGTCGATCGCCCGCACGGTTCACACGCGCTCGGCACGCGTGTCAGTGACATAAACTGGCGCGCGAGACATCATCCCGCGGCTCACCAAATAACACGCAGCAGTAGCGATAAGACGCACTACAGTCCTGGATTTCCTATACGTAGTTACTCATTAAATCACGAAGAAGCAAGACACTATCGTGATCATGTATTTCCCCGACAAGTGTCTACTCCGGACGATAATTTATCGTCGACAAGTTACAATTATAATTATAGACAAAACAAGCGCAAGACTCCGCCCATGACGCGGTCGGTGTGCAGATACGATGGCTCAGAGGAGCCTCCCTCGCCTTCGCTTTCTTCAACGTCACCTTCAGTCTCCTACTCAAACTATTCCACTCCTCCTTCATCGCCTTCTGGATCCGGAGTATACGTCTCCGCGGACTCAAATTCATCATCTCCGTTACCGGGCCGAGCTTATGTCGCGGACGATCCTCCCTCGTTTGCTGAATGGACTTTTCAGACGGAAGTCGAAGTCGAGTTAACTCGCGAGGATGACGCGTACTCTCGCGAGGAACCTTTCGAATCTCCGACTTTCACGCTGTCGGATTGGCAGGATTGGCAGCTTGAGAACTGGTTTCAATGGGAATCACTCACGCAACAGAGCAGTAGTCAAAAAGACTTTCTGGAGCAGGAGACGCTCGTCTAGGATTTGCGATATTTTCTCTTTGATTCTGTTATCATCCCCCGAATGGTACAAGATTTATGTAGTGTCCTTTACTCTTTTCCTTCTAGTGTCAATCAGTTAGCCTGAGAAAACAGCCGACATCTCGCAAGGTCGCCACTTGAGCCCTCGCAAAACGACGTCTGAGTAACGAGCGCAGAAATTCCATACCGATGACGTGCACTACCCAGATCTTGGTAGTACTTCTGATTGGTTGAAAGAAAATTCCCTCGCGGCACAACCAACCAGAAGTACTAGGAATTTCTACACTCGTTACTCAGACGTCGTTTTGCGAGGACTTAAGTGGCGACCTCGCGAAACGTCGGCCGTTTCTCAGGCTATCAATCAGTATGATACAATGAACCCAATCAAATTGGACGTGCCAGAGCCAGGCGCCTTCATTCCATGTGTAAAGCCGCGGCTGCACGAGCGATTTTTTGCTTGCGAATGGTGATGTGAGTTTTTTTGGAAAATTGTCGCGTCGCTGGCGTGCGGCGGTCGCTACACTTGCCGACAAAGTTCGTGATTTTGTCGCAAAAAATTCAACTTATTGAACATCTCGAGATTTTTTCTGCGATTTTTTAGTTGTCGCATCACCTCTGCGAGGGTGGCTACACATGCGATTTCCGCCGCGCGCTGGCGACGTGACAATTTTCCAAAACATCGCATCACAATCGCTCGTGTAGCCGCGGCTTAAAGTAAGTTTGCGAAATAGTTTTGGCAAATATACATTGTTGTTGATGGAAGTCGTAAAAACAGTTGGCAAACCAAACTATTTCAACCTTTTCAGTTCGCAAACTCGCAGTTGATTTTTGAACTTTTGCCTTTCTTCTTTGTTCTTTCTTTTTCAATTTCTGTTTTTTTTTTGTCATGACGAAATGTGAGAAAATATGCGATGATCTGGCATTCTAGATGGTAAAGGGTTAAAGGCATACATATTTCAAGCTGGCTTGGGCTTTAGAAAAGCTAGGGATATAAAAAAGGTTTTCATGTACATTGGTAGAAACTGCGGTGAATCGCGATCAAAGCCTTTATTTATGTAAAAAAAAAATTAGAACGGGTGTCTCTTCTATTCTCAAGTTGACTTGGAGTAGAAGTAGAAAGAATTAATACAAATCTACACTGCGTGTAGAAGCTTCGAGTAAAACCGACTTCGGTGATTTCCCTTCTAGTTGCAGAAGGTATAAATATTTTTTAGCATGTTTGCGACCATACAGATTGTATAATAGGATGAGATGGACATAGACGGCCTATGAAATTTCGTCTTTACATGATATCGATTACAAAAACATTTGATGATCTTTGGAAGATTCGATAGGTTTAGGCGGTCTTCGGAAGATCTCCTCTTGCCTTCTTCCTCTGGTATTGTGCTAATTATGTCGCGCCCGACTCCATGTTTTATTGATTTCTAATGAGTAATTAATAATTTCTTTCTAAAAGGTAAATAGCAACGGTACTTAAACGGGCTTCGCGCACTAGGCAAAAATTACCCTAACAAATATTATATTTCATAAAAGAAAGGAGAACTACTTTCCCAGAACTTTTTGGAACCCGTCGATGCAACGTCTCATCTGACTATACTGTAGATTGTCGAAGGTCAAAATATGGAGTTATATTGTTTTACAATAGCAATTTGACAACGCACAGTGTACAGGAGACTGGTTTTACTGTTAGTCGTCAAAAGACAGAAAAACAAACTGTTGAATACATATTATTGGAATATATGTTTTCTAATATTGTGTACATTATGTTTCTCATAGGACAATATTTTATAATAAACACTTTATGAAATATGTTTTCGTGGTTATCTTCGTTGCATTCAGTAATCAATTTGGAAACGAGGGGCTGCTTGCGATAGAGCAGGGTTAGAAGCGAATCCTTGAGTTCTCTCTTTCCGACGAAAATCCCCGGATGTTCAAGGTGTGGAATCAAATGGAACAGAAATTTACCAGAAAAAGTCTGAGAATTTGTGTATATGTTGTAGTTCAATTTTATCCTCGGTTCAATTTTTTATTTTCTTTTGTTTTATATTCATTATCACGTATTTACATAAAAAGGACAAAGGAAAATAAAAATTCAACCAATTATACCTTCCGAGGTTGTCCCAGTTTCCGGAAATTCATAAAAAGGAAATTTCGGTTCTATTCGTAGGTGCCACTTTCCTATCGTTCCTTTCGGAGCCACTCCATAATTTGAAAATGAATAATAAAATATTCACTTGTGTCTGTTAGAAAAAGCGAAGCCTCCAGTTATCCGTACGTGGGGTATTGCTCAGAAATCTGGATGTGTGTTTGGCCCAAAGCTCCAACCCTGTTTTGTAAATTCAGTCTGCAAGAAAAATACACATGTATAGGCGGGGAGGATGGGTCCTATCCCTCAGAATTCTGCATGGGTGGGTTATGCGGCACACGGGGAGGGAGCGAAGGGGGGGGGATGCAACCCAGGGCACCAACCCTGTTTAATAAATTCAGTCTGCAAGAATAACTGCAGAATTTAAATATGCATCTGTAGGGGGAAGGGTGGGGGCGTACCCCTCGGATTTCTGGGTTAGCTTATGCGGAGTTACGTCCTAGGGATTTTTCAGTTGTTGTGTGAAAATTTACTGAAATTAAAACAAAGAACACACTCATTTATAATTTCAGAAAACTAACACATTAATTTAAACAAAACTGAACAACGTACTTTGATTTCAATGGCTACGGTCTTCTTTGACCGGTCTTCTTGATGACGGTCTTCTTGACGACTACCGTCTTCTTTGATTTCAATGTGTGTGAACCTTATGATAGAGAAAAATAGTTGATTTTTCATTCTGCTTTTGTTTCAAATCCAACCTTTTTTTTTTAATTTTCCCCTTTTTGGCACAGTGGAAGAATCTATAATTATCACATACTAGCATCTAAAAGCACAGGTAGCCCGAGAGTTTGTATGGAAATCAATCTGAGAATTCCCATCGATAAGTAAATAAATAAAGAGAGAAAGAAATAAATCAGCAGAAACCCTCGAAAGGCGCTAAACCTTCACAGAAGGACAGAAAACAAAACCACCTAACATTTTATATTCTTTATTCAAGAGCTTTACCTTCTAAAGCTTATTTATTTATTTATTTGTTTGTTTGTTTATTGATAGGAATTCACAGTTCGATTTTCTGTACAATCTCTTGTATTACGCTTGGGCTACCTGTGCTAAAAGATACCTACTTTATACAATGCCCCAAATTCTGACCAAAATAGTAAAAATCTACACCCTTTTCTCTTGCCAAAACCAGGAGCCCCTCAAAACCTATACCTTATTTCAGACGAAAATACTCCATATCTATGCCCTATATTATTTCAGAGCAAAATCTACCTTCCAGGTCCCGCGTATCTTTTAGGAAGAACCTCCAGCTAGAAACCATCCTCGGAGACCCAGGGGAAGTCAGCTGGGTCCGGAGAAACGGCGCGACGAAAGTTTTCAAGAAAGGGTGGACGAAAAGCTCCTCCGCCTTTTCTTGAAAACTTTCCTCGCGCCGTTTCTCCCACTTCGGCCTTTTCTTGAAACCTTTCGTCGCACCGTTTCTCTGGGGTTGTTTAACATGTTTACCATTTACAACAACTTTCCAGACATTCCGGTTGGAAAGTAAATGGTACACGACTTTTGGGGTCGTTCCAGTGGAAAATTTCCGGGAGCAACGGAACGTCTGAAAAGGTAGTCCTGTTTTTCCGGACGGAATGTTCCAAACGGAAATTCGTGTACCATTTGTTCAAACCTAATCTTTGATAC
>Ga0126336_10002492_pt1 | contig 10493 bp, 7 predicted proteins | sample SidCmetagenome_FD_92530 | JGI IMG/M metagenome (GOLD analysis project Ga0126336, IMG submission 92530) | Coral microbial communities from El Islote,Puerto Morelos, Mexico - Siderastrea C C metagenome | ecosystem: Host-associated > Invertebrates > Cnidaria > Coral | place: El Islote,Puerto...
CAAAATGATATTGAACTAATTTTATCATTTAACTCCTGTTGAACATATGTTGAAAACAGACATTCTGAGGTAAACTGAATGTGCCCTACTTGTACCAAGAGCCCGGGGAAACCAGGGTTTTGCTCCCATCCAAGCCTGGTTAAAAAACCAGACCCTCGATGTGTCTTTTTTAAATATCAGCAACTGACCCTTAAATTAAGGGATATTGTATCTTGTCCAACAGCTGTTTTTTTTTGCTACCATTTCGGCATGTTTCTAATGTTTCCCCCACTTATTTAAGAAATTCCCATTTATTCCCACAAATTCCTGACCATATTCCTATTTTTTCCCACATATTCCCAAAAATTCCCAGTTATTCTCAAACATTCCTTGGAATTCCTAGGAATTTCTGACAATAACTTGGAATTCTCTCTTTGATTTTCTTTTAGTTGGAATTCCTAGGAATTCCTAGGAATTTCAAGCCAGCACCATTTAAGCTTGGAATTCCTAAGAATATTAGGAATTCCAAGTCCAAATTTACCGTGAAAATTCACACCTCAAATTCTTAGGAATTCTCAGGAATTCCTAAGAATTTTTTCCTAGGAATTGGAATTCTCAGAGTTATTTCGCAAGGGAAGTATCAGGTGATATTCCGCGCGATTTCGCAGGATAATTGTTAAATATTCCACGAGGAACAAGAATTTCCTTATACCAGCCTACACCTTACACATGATGGAGGCTTAACGTTTTCACAACTGTTATATCGACTTTGCGATTTGTCTTTGTGTGTATGAACCGTGTGTCTGATTTGTTGCAGTTTAATAGTCGGCAACCAAATGTAGCTTACATTCTATAAAACATCAAGAATTGAACCATTGTTTCAGCTGTGTTTTGTCTCCAGAATACTTTGTTTAGGGAGTGATCATGAAGAGGTTGTGCTGAATGCCGTCCAAGGATACCAGTGATTTGACATAATAATAATAATAATAATAATAATAATAATAATAATAATAATAATAATAATAATAATAATAATAATAATGATACTTGTTACATCCCGCGTAGGTTTCGGGTCACTACGTCATGTAAACTTCTGTTCAATTGTATTAGGAAAATTGCCAACTCAGTTTTGATCTTTTTTTTTTCTTTTCAATTGCGAAAGCATTTTGTCGATTCACAAAAACACAGTTATTTCCCTGCAACAAATGATATTAAAATGAAGGTGAACGTCAAGGCGGGGGCTTAATACTAAATAACAATATGGGAGAATTTAACGTTAGATTTAGAAACACATAAGTGCAATTTGCGTTCAGTTACATATACACAGGGAAAATGCTTGAAGTAACTACTGAACAAAACAATCTACAAATGCTTATCAGCTGCAGCATAAAATGAAACAATCTACAGGTATTGTCTACTGAAGAGAATTGCCCACCCCTTCCCCGCACCGGGTGAACGGGAATTGAACCACGTCGTCATATTGCTGGGCTGCTGGTGTGATGCCGCTTTACCAACTGAGCTGCGATGCGGGTAATTTGTGAGTTAACTTTAGCCCACAATTTTTGCTTCTGACAGCTAAGATACCGTATATCCATTCTAAAACCACCTGTATGCCTGATACCTTTCGAAAGTTTGAGTAGGGTGTGCTGCCTGGTCTTCCAGATCCTGACCCTACTGAAATTATTAATCCTGGTCTTGGCAGGCAAATTGCGCAATATCATATCAAATGGTTCGTTTTGGTTAATTCTCTATTTTTTCCATACATCAGGTAAATATGAATATGCCCTCTACAGCTACACGCAAACCATACCCAACTTCAGTCCAAAAGGCAGGACCCAAAGTCTAGACAATTTGTAGGCATAAATGGCTAGAAAAAAAAAACTTTACCATTTTGGGAGGCACAAACCTGTTTTCTCGTACGACCCAAGAAAACGGACTCCCAAATAAACATCTTGCATTGAAAATCGTGTGCCAGTTCCTCCCACGGCCTTGAATGTTTGGCAATTTCTTTACAGTAAGCTATACGGGCAAGCTCCTTTTACATAGTATCGCTAAATTTAACATCGCAGTTGTAAGGATAGTTTGCTTTCGTCAGTAGTTACTTCAAGTACCTTGACATTTGACGCAGATCAGCATTTTTTATGTGGTTCTTAATCTTTAACTAATGTAAAGGCCTCCCATATTGTTAGAGTAAAGCCCCTGCCTCGACGTTGACCTTCGTATTCATCCTATTTGTTGTGGGGGAAATGAAAGAGGATTTGGTTTATCTTTTTGGAACAGCAAAATAGTTCTAGCAATTGAAAGAAAAAATAACTTAACTGAATTGAAAATTTCCTAGATACATTTTCCTGGTACATTTGGACTGAAATTTACATGAAGTAGTGTATGTGAAACGAAATCAAACTCAACCAGAGCTAATGTAATTTAAAGCTATTTAACATTTATCTCCAGTTGAGATTCTTGATGAAAAATGTCAGAGTTTCGTAGCAAATAGGCTTCTTCAAGCAAGCCCGTAGATTGCATGTGACGGTATTTATCCTAACACTGAGGTATGTACTCAGATTGGTTATATTTTCATGCGCGATGCGTGAAGAAGTTTCTGACGGGTGGAAGAATCGGGAGCAATTAATACCTGGCCCGCTTTTGCCGAACCCCATTCTAGATTATCCAAATTTGCTCGTTTGGTTTTTTAGTCCACATTTTGAATTCTAATTTATTCCGCTAGATTTCAACTTGCGGCCTTAATAATTTGTGATCAATTAAACTGACGAAATCAGGTCCAACAGATTATTTATTGACTACGTGAAACATGTATCATTATTATCATCGGGCAGAATGGCTGGACATTTACGCATAATAATGAGGTACCGTGGCGAGGCATTCAAGCATGAACGCTTCATAAAAGCGCCACAATAAGAGAGAAAGGGACGAATCTGGCAAACTTTACTCACTAAAATCGCTATTTCGAAACACTCACAGGCTACTTTTTTCAGATGAAACAGCGGATTTTTGTAATTAAAGGGCAAATCTACAACGTTATGTAAAAAAAAATAGGAAAAAAGAACGAGAACAACTTCCAGACTTTTTGCTTTCAAAATGTGCATTTTCGGGATTGTTTATATGGGTTTAGACCCGTATTAAAATTCAGCTTGGAGTCTTTTTCGAAATAAGCAACAAACTCCTTATGAAACAGCGGATTATCGAAGATACATGTTTCCCCTACACCCTGGTAGTTTTTTCGTCCAAATTCGAGCAGAAGAAGTTCCAGACTTTTACGCTTGAAAATCCGAGGTTCAAAATTTGCGCGTGTTCCGAGCCAAGTCTGTCTTACCGTATGACAATGGTTACCATGAATAAACAATAAGTAGCTAAACTCTATTGTAATAAACTAAATGCAGTCATCTGTAAATGGAGTATTTATCCAAATTGAGTCTAAAATAAGGCACGCGCGAAGTTTGAATACTGTATGGATATCGCTTATTAGATAAGATTTTCTTTTAGCAATGAGAGATCACGAGTATTCAAAGCCACAAAAATGGTTTCTGTACAATCAATGCGTGCGATTTCTGATTAAAAAAAAAAGACAGTAATAAAACCCATTCAGTCTACAAACTAACATATGTAGTAGATGCGATCATTGAATCGCCTGTGTGTCACATATCCATATGATCGGTACTAGACTACAAGCAGCCTCTCTTTCCGCTCAGGGATAGTCGAGGGAAACGAACAAGTGAGCGGGCGCGAACATCTCCTGCCGTGAAACGTGACGGAGCACTGCACTAGCGGCTCGACACGTGCCGCTGTTTTGGTTTACATAAAAGCTAAAAAGCTCCCAAAGACAGAAGCAAAACGTTGCGGCGTCTGCCGCTTCCGCGCACTAACAAGCGAAATGCTGGGTTTATTTACGACATAATCATCTCGCTCGTGCAGAGACAATTCGAAATGGCCTTCTTTCTGTGTTGTAACGTTTGCCCAACTGAAACCACTCTAACAATGTCCACGCAATAAATCAAAATGGAAAACCGTTTCATGGAATGTTCTTCCAAAATATGTGCATATGTGCGATTTTGCGAAAGAAAAGGAGAAACAAAAGCGCCCTGCGTTCATTGTTACATCATGGTAATGAGCATCGCCTTGCGTTCATGGTAACCAATGAATTAAGCTGTTTCTAAGCGTCAACAAATAACAATGTGCGATATGACAGACTTACAAACTTTCTTGCACTGGAAGTAAATGTCCCGAGAACAATAGGCATTCTGCGCGATTTATGTCTGATTACCGGTATCCTCAGATGGCATTCGGCTGAACCCCTCACTCCCTAAACAGAGTATTCTGGAGACAAAACACAGCTGAAACAATGGTTCAATTCTTGACGTTTTATAGAATGTAAGCTACATTTGGTTGCCGACTATTAAACTGCAACAAATCAGACACACCAGACTCGTACCCAGTTGCTATTTATGAGTCTGGGGGAGAGGGAGAGAAGATTGGATTCTATTGAGGCGCGCGGGGTGACATGGGAAGGAGCGAAGGAAAAATAGCGACTGGCACATTTCGTACGATAGAGCCGTGCATTCTGCGATAGAGGCGTGCAGCTCGTTTTTTCACGGAAGCGGCACTGAACTCTTACGATACTTGGATTACTCGTTTCGGGAGATGGAAGTTAATCTTTCCACGAAGAGCAGGGAGATATTACCGGCCTTATTTCAATCGCGAACAGGAGTAAGTGGTCGTAATTCAGGATCCGATGCTTTCAAGATCTATTGTCTGTTTACATTTAAGGTGCAAATATTGTGGCTTGTGGCAAATAAATTGAGCCAAGAAATCAAGGTATCGATTTAGAAATTTCTTGCGATTTGAGAAAACTATTTTCAAGTTTGAAGAAAGATTTCAGTGAGTGATTTGTGAAATTTATAATTTATAGTTGACGAAAGGTATTATTACATAACTGTACGTGTATCAGAAAAGGTCAACTCAGTGGGTTATAAGTTTACTGTGTAGTGATACAAAATATCGTTCGCCTTATTAAAAACATTATTTCCAATACAACTGCGATGTGAGCAAGCTAATTTATCTTCATTTATGGCATTATTTACCTCACGTGAAAAAGAACGTTCCTCGCCAGTGCCCACCATATTGATACGAAATCTGCCAGTCGCTATTTTTCCTTCGCCCCTTCCCATGTCACCCCGCGCGCCTCAATAGACCCTTTCCCCCAGACTCATTAATAGCGACTGGGCACGAGTCTGCAGACACATTGTTCATACACACAAAGGCAAATCGCAAAGTCGGTATAACAGTTGTGAAAACGTTAAGCCTCCATCATGTGTAAGGTGTAGGCTGGTATAAGGAAATTCTTGTTCCTCGTGGAATATGTGAAATTATTTGGTTGCCATTTTCCCCTTGTAAAATAGAAAATCTGCCGTCGAGAAGTTATCCATGCACGAAAGTCCATTCTCTGTGTCACGCACAGTAACGCAAGCTCGCGACCTCAATTCTCTCATTTCAGTCTGTTTTTATGGCCTATAAATATATTTTAGATTCTGAATGATTGAAAAAAAAACACCTAAAACCCAAATGAGTCTATACGAATAGCTTGAAATAAGCTTTTGCTGGCAATTAAATAATACACACCTGATTCACCTTAAATCTATCCCAGGAGGGATGGGGAAGGAACGACTTTAATTGCTGCAAAGCGTTTATGTGGAAAATCTGTGGCAGTGAAATAATTCAAACGATAACCGTATACATGTTTTAGCCTGTATTTTACCTTTTTACAGTTTTCATGTAGTTGTTAACTGTTAAAAGCTGATTTAACGCGAGCCATTTGTCCCTCAGCAGGTACATCTGTTCTAGGAAAATGTCAATTTTGCATAAGCTATATTAAAGCTTAAAAGAGAATTGCCCGCAAAGATTTTTGGTTAATTTTTAAGTACAATCCTTTGGCTGTTTTGGGAAACTGCAAATGAACCATAGATCTTGTCTACTACATAGAAAAAAATTCCTTTGAAATTTGGTAAAATTGGCACTTTTTCAAATCTGCCAAACCCTACTCTCTGTTGAAAATCATTGTTCAGCTGATAAGAAGAGCCTGAAAGAAATATTAGTATTTATCTGAAGAAGTAGGTCAGTTAAGTAAAGAAACATCATCTGATTTATGTTCGGCTTACGTGTGTTCTGACAAAAGACATGCAAAGTCGGTAAATTTTGGAAAATTTTTTGAGCCAAAATTGCTCCCAGCGGTGTCAAACTTAAATTGCCTGTCACGTGACCACATTAGTATTAGAAGACAAAATAATGTCGATTTGATCACTTGCTCATGACTAGCTTTTCAGCAGTCAAAGTTTGAGATGGGGTTGTTTCTGACCATTTCCAAAAATCTTTGAACCTCTCGTTTACTGGCTCTTAACTACAATTACAGCAACCTACATTTGTGTAATATGATAAAGAATTCGAAACATTTTCCTTACCACTACCATATTCCATACAATAGAGTCTGGACACAAAAAAACTTTCAAAGAAGCGAAAAAATAGATCGCAGAACATAGATATACTGCAAAGTTGATATACAAGGAAAAACAGGATTCTCAGATGTAAAAGTGGTACATGTAAGGAAATTTAACATATACTCACAGTGCACTGTCACAGTGATTGTTTCTGTGGGTCCATCACCATAATCATTGAAGGGAGTGCAGCTGTAAGTCACCTGCTTTATTCTCTCATTGACTGAGGTTGTGTACACTGCTGTGTTATTGCCAGTTGTGGTAGTAAACAAACTCTCCTGCTCTTTGTAGAATCGATACTTTGCAGGTGGGTTGGCCTGTGCACTGCAGGTGAGGTTGAAGCTTGTATTTATGACGACAGTGTTGTTAGTCAAACTGGGTGTAGTTAGATTTGTATTTGTAGGACGATAGTCTACAACAAAAAAAAGATTGAGTTGGTGTTTGGTGCCAATTGAAAGTTTAAATGTATCTTCGCTGTCATCTGTCCACTGTGGATTCAAGTAACATTTTCAGCAGCCGCGTTATTTATGTGTACCTAGCTTTCGCTGTTATATAGTGTGAATTACATCCAGAATAGGTGAATTGTTTTTTCGCTTACAATTAACAATTATTCCACACAATCCCATAGGTGAACTCAGGAGTTCACGTACTACAAGATAAAATAGGATAAAAGAGGAAAAAGAAGAAAGGACTTTTCAGTCTTATATGTGTTAAAAGCAATGTCAGTATTTTACGTGCACTTTCACACAATGAATCGGGCAGGCCCTTTTTATAACTTTAACCCTATTCAGACCGGGCTTTTGTCGACCTTCTGGGACCGGGGAGACAAAACCCAATCCGACAAGCGAAATGAATTGCTGAGCTTGTCGAAGATGGAATATTTTACACCGAAGATAGCATCAATATTTTCTACTTGCTATGAGCGGAAAAACTAAAGGTTCAAACCACAGAATGAATGCAGCAGCAAGTCCCAGCTCCTAATTATTAATCTGATTATTAACTGAAGATTTTATGCGTGTTCTGTAAAAGCTTATAAGTTATATAGAACCAGGCGTGAAGCATGTTTAAAACTGGCACCTTATGTGAATAATGCAGTTACAAGCATGTATACTCCAAACTAGTTCATTTAAACGTGTTGATCCTAAAGATGTTTCGGTGCTAGTATGAACGCAGCTTATAGTCTGCAGTGTAAAGTTAACCCTATTCAGACCGGGCTTTTTTCGACATTCTGAGACCGTGGGGGTCTTCAGAAGCCCACTCCCCTATGTAACTAGAAAACCACTTACGCTATGGCTACCAAATTTGCACAGGAGAGTGTATGCGCGAATTCTAATCACTACAGATACAGTGATGTCACTGTGACGTGAAATGCCGTCATTTGACGTCATTTGTTTCTCGATTTTTCACTTAGCAGCTCTAAAGCAATAAATTTGCCGAATACTTTACCTAATGGAGTAAAAATACTTTTGTTGGGTATAAAAGGCCTCTATAATACATTTTCTGAAGATATATTTTTGGAAGGCATGAAATTATGCGCATAAATTTCATCTCAGAGATAAAATGGCCATTTTAATGTGTGCCATCTTGGACGCGCCATCTTTAATTTCTTTAAATTCATCTGCTTCATTTAATAAACAAGAAAATGAAGCCAGTTGATTGTCAAGAGTTTATTTATTTAATTAACAATGTTCGTCACATTTGTTGAAACACTTCTCCCTGTTCCTATCTCCAACGTTGCTAGCGATAACAGTTAGTTGTTCATCATTGAGAGAAAGGGAGAGCCACGCACGTTGGTTGTGACATTGTAGCAGAGTTCATGACGTCATAACACTCACACTGTACATTAACGAAGGTCTCTTTAGTTGCAGGACGTCCAACACCATTATCAGCAGTACATCTGTAACCTCCTTGGTCCTGTCTACTGATGTTCAAAGGCATGCTGACAGAACTGTTATCAGAAAGTCTTGTCCAGGTGATGGTTGGTGTCGGATTACCAGTTGCATTACAGAACAGAGTCACTGAAACGGCTTTATTTACTGTTTGGTTTCCAGAAATGTAAGTGATGTGTGGCGGAACTGGGAAGAAAGAGGAACGTAACTACAAGCACGTTGTCGTTAATAATATCATTGATGATGATGATGATGATGATGAAAATGAAACGAAGAAAATGTAAATTAAGCTTTATACTCAAGTACACCCTCTATATCCCCGTATACCATGTATATTCTAGTACACCCTGTATACCCTTGCACATCCTGTATACTTTGTACACCCTGTATTCCCAGGTACACCCTGTATGCTCTAGTACACCCTGTATACCCTTGTACACCCTGTATACCCTGTATACCTTGTATACCTTGTATACTCTAGTAAACCCTGTATACCCTTGTATGCCCTTTATACTCTTGAACACAACGTAAACCCTTTGATCTGTGCTCTTGTTTGTTTCTAGGGTTACAAGGTTTTAAAAGAGGCGGTGATTTCCGCATTTGCTAATGAAGCCCCAGGGGACCCGTCATTATTTATCGCCTGGGGTCGGTTATTATACTATGCTTATGTACTTCTTCTTTGTAAATATGTATCTGAAACGTCTGCAGGAAAAATTTAAGCGTATGGAAAACTGAAAACAACTCTCAATTAAATTTAAAACTCACAAATACAATACAGGACTCATATCTGGCAAAATGTTTGACAGTGAAATGCTCGAAAACGGTTTTTTTTTTTCACCATTTTTGAACCTGATTGTACTGTTCTTGAATAAAGTTTAGGTCTATGGCTATGCCTACAACACGTAATCGCAGAAATAGTGGTGGAAAGCTGGGAGGCTGGAAACCATGGAGTGTGCCAAAACAAGGTAGCGGCCGTGAAGGGGAGTCCGGGGGGATGCTCCCCTCTGGAAAATTTTATTTTTGGGTCTTCCGAAGAGGCCGGAAAAAACTGCCGCTCGCTATGAAATTTGCTAATTTATACTTTTTACAAATATAATGACCCAAATTTCTAAAGCTGAAGTTATCATGGTATAAATCTCTTGCATGAAGCTCGTCATCATACTGCAAGATGAAAATAAAAGGATGCAAATTTGACAAACAATCCTTTCTGTTTTAGCTTTTCTGTCTTAGCTTCACTTAGTGAAAAACCCCTTCGTTAAACGTGAAATCAAGTGAATTCCCCCAAAATCCTCAGCCGCCCCCTCCCCCCAGGCGATAAATATTGACCGGTCCCTAATTTCATAAATCATAGAGCACAACAAGGGCCCAAACAATATAGCCCTTCAACATTAGTGCAAAATAGTTAATGGCAGGTTGCCAAAAAGTTGACAAGGAAACCCTCAAAATACCTTGATAAAAACTCCAGGACAAAAATCACCCACACCTCCCCGTCACTTTAAAACTCTGGTCCCCCGGGGGTGGAGGGAGGGGAGTTAATCTCGTTGCACTCTTACATATTTACAGCAGCTTTTATACTGTCTTTTGGATGTCTAATTGTTAAGGACGAATTCGTAGTCTTAATTCCTTATTCCAAATTTCCTTTGAGGTTCCAGGAAAAAACTATACTTAATTATGCATTCAAACCTAATATGTTGCAATTTGGATCGCATGCTAGTTGGAAAACATCATCGCCTTTTATACGCACTGCGTGCCTATTTTTTATGAAAATGCATCAAATAGAAATAATCCGACATAGTAGCCAGTAACCTGCAATCAGGCCTTCCTTTTTCCTCCTGATCGCAGGTTAATAAACCACGCTAGATATAGAGAGTCGCGTCTTTGGGGTAATATGCACAATTATGGTTTTCTTCATGGTTATCCCTCTTTGGGACAGGCATAAACAGAATGGCATTACAACACAGAATAGTGCATGAGCAACAAATTTAATGAATTCCTGAAGCTAAAGCAAACCATGCGTAGTGTATCTTGATGCCTTTTTCAGCGACAGTTATTACCAGTTATATCTTTTGTCCTTTAAAATCACATTCCACAACTGAAATTCTCGTGTTTTCCCTGTTTGCTG
>Ga0126336_10002493_pt1 | contig 10492 bp, 9 predicted proteins | sample SidCmetagenome_FD_92530 | JGI IMG/M metagenome (GOLD analysis project Ga0126336, IMG submission 92530) | Coral microbial communities from El Islote,Puerto Morelos, Mexico - Siderastrea C C metagenome | ecosystem: Host-associated > Invertebrates > Cnidaria > Coral | place: El Islote,Puerto...
ATATATGAAATTCATATATTTGAACTGCAGAATGAAGAAATAAATGTAAAGAAGATCCTCGCAGTTATTAACGCAACTTATGCAGTTGCGAAAAGAAAGCCTGAAAAAATCAGGCTTGCCGGGGTTCGAACCCTGACCTCTGTGATACCAGTGCAGTGCTCTAACCAATTGAGCTAACAAGCCAACTGGGAGCTGGTCATTAAAATTGGTTCATAATATACCCAGGAAAGATGAAGATGAAATTATGAATACATGGGTCATGTATTCAGGATTCGAATCCCGGCAAGCCTGATTTTTTCAGGCTTTCTTTTCGCAACTGTATAAGTTGCATTAATAACTGCGAGGTTCTTCTTTACATTTATTTCTTCATTCGGCAGTTCAAATATATGAATTTCATATATTCCTAATTTCATCTTCATCTTTCCCGGGTATATTACGAACCAATTTAATGACCAGCTCCCAGTTGCCTTCAGTTGTTAGCTCAATTGGTTAGAGCGCTGCACCGGTATGACAGAGGTCAGGGTTCGAATCCCGGCAAGCCTGATTTTTTCAGGCTTTCTTTTTGCAACTGCATAAGTTGCGTTCATAACTACGAGGATCTTCTTTACATTTATTTTAGTTTTTGTTTTGTTGGAAAACTTCTAAAAAGTTTCTATTAACGTTTGAACGTAAAAAAAGCCGGACTTCGACAGTTTTTTCTTTATTAAAAAATGCTTAAAAGTCACAGCTCAGTACCGCATGATTTAACGCACATTAAAGCAGATCGCTAAGGTACAAACAAGGGAGGTAGTTTCTAAAGAAACTGTGGTGCTGCGTCGGTGGGGACGTGAAACACAAAATTTTGGATTTATCAACTGAGTTGATAAGGTAGATTGGCCACCGTAAAGAAATTGAAAGCTGGCGTTTCAAGTGTTAGCCCTTCGTCAGAGTGAACCTAAGGTACAACCCTCCTCCTCCCTCCACCCTGGCCCCCATTTCCAGTCAACTTTATCACACATTGGGCCATATAAAAACCCTAGCAGAATCAACACACCGAACTTTACCCAGTTTACTCTTAGTACGAGTCAAGTTTGAGCCTAAGTCAAGTTTGAGTCACAAGTCAAGTTCAAGTCAGGTTAAAAAATTCTGGTTTCATTTTTCAAAATTTCTTATGATTGTGAGTCTTGCTTTCATAATGTTGTGCCAACGTTTAGGAGAAGTGTTTTCCCTGTCGAGCGACTGCAAGAGTTCACTGGTAGCAACTAATTGAACGAGATTAACCCCATTCTTCGCTTATCTTTGTCGTCTGTTAATTTTCCTGAAAGGTTTTGATCATTTTTGTCGGTGGCCAAAGTTCAAAGAGCCAACCAACTGCTGGAAACCAAATGTTGTCTTGAGTTTTTGACTTACAATTCTAATGGCACAGAAACTTTAATATCCTCAAAGCTTCTGAAGAGTCCCTTTTGCTAGTGTCTCTTCTCGCAGATGAGGCCCAAGACAGACAAAATACTTCTAAAACTCTTGACAAGGAGATTAATCTTCATATCCAGCTGAAATACTGAAAAACAATATGTCCTTCAACATATATTCTGTTCTATTTAAAAATAACATTTTGGGCTCCCTGTGGATGCAACAAGATGGTGCTCCGAGTGACGCAAACAGTAAAACTTATTCACATCGATCGGTGCATCGTAAAAATGGGACCTCTTCTTCAGCTGTATGCAAATAGAGGTCATACACTTACAGGAAAATTTATAAATATTGAGATGTCATATCTTTGTAAAGCAAGCTGCGATCATAGCTCAAATGACGCTGGTGATCAATCACACCATCAACATCTCAGACCGGACTGTTTTATAATCTTAGTAATCTTAATGTTTAACACTGGCACATCATTATGAAACCAGGTATCACAATCCTTTATCTCTGGAGATGTCATCCTCGTCCTCTAAAACCTCATCCTCAGTTTCATCATCCTCCCTTTCAATGTCAGTTGATCTAGTACCACACAAACAAGGATCTTGTAATATTTTTACCACTGGGAGGAATGGCAATAGATGGTGAATATGACCCTGAGCTGTATGGTGTCCACCAAATTGAGAATTTTGATTTCAGAACACTTTCCATTTTTACTTCCCTAACCGATAAAGCTTGCTTGAGAGACTTGTTGAAGTGCAACTGTATCTGTGAAGCAGCTGAGATAGCGGTTCAGGAGTTTTTATACAAACTGGCTTGACAAGAAAGCAGAAAATGGGCAGGATTGATGAAACTGAACATAATTTAAAACGTGACATACAGTTAAACCCACATATAAGTACCTGCATTTTTCCAAGTTGCCCTCAAAAGGTTCTTATATATTTGATGTTTACTGGGAAAAATAGACTATTTAGCTTCTTAAACAAGTTCATATTTTCTGAAGAAAAAATGTTTTTGTCGGTGGAAGAATATTGGTACTGTCTATTGTTTACGTAAAATATGCATATCAGCATTCAGCATTAGCCATGTCAAAAATCAATAAGCGCTGCATTGTTGCTGGGAGAATCCGGGGTTTATTTGGGGGTGGCACTTGTTGATATTTTTGTTCCTAAATGCAGCGCTTATTAGAAGGTGGTGCTCTTTTGAGTAAATACAGTAATTGTAGAACCGTCTGCAATTAACGTTTAATAATTGCAAAATTGCAGGCAATCTAATCGTAAAATTGCACGCAATTTACGCTTAATAAGCGTTAAATTGCACGCAGTATACGTGTAATAATCGTAAAATATCATGCAATTTACGTTTAATAATCGTAAATTTGCGCGCAACTTACGTTTAATAATCCTAAAATTGCACCTATTTACGCTAAATAATCGTAAAATTGAACGCAATGTACGTTTCATAATCGTACAATTGCACGCAATTTACGCTTAATAATGGTAAAAGTGCACGCAAAGTATGTTAAATAATCGTAAAATTACACGCAATTTATGCTTAATCATCATAAAATTGCACGCAAACTATGTTCAATAATCGTAAAATTGTGCGCAATGTACGCTTAATAATCGTAAAATTCCACGCAATTTACGTGTAATAATCGTAAAATGTCTTGCAATTCATGGAAAATTGCACGGAATGTACGTTTAAAAATCGTAACACTACACGCAATGTACGTTCAATAATCGTAAAATTGCACGTAATTTATTTACGTTAAATAATCGTAAAATTGCACGGAATGTACGTTTAATGATCGTAAAACTGCACGCAATTTACGTTAATGATCGTAAAATTGCACGCAATTTACGCTTCATAATCGTAAAATTGCACGCAATTTACGTTCAATAATCGTAAAATTGAACACAATGTACGTTTAATAATCGTAGAATTGCACGCAATTTACGCTTAATAATCATAAAATTGCACGTAATTTAGCCTTAATAATCATAAAATTGCACGCAGTTTACGTTTAATAATCTTAAAAGTGCACGCAAAGTATGTTTAATAATCATAAAATTGCACGCAATTTACGCTTAATAATTATAAAATTGCACGCAGTATACGCTTAATAATCTTAAAAGTGCACGCAAAGTATGTTTAATAATCATAAAATTGCACGCAATTTACGCTTAATAATCGTAAAATTGCACGTAATTTACGCTTAATAATCTTAAAAGTGCACGGAATGTACGTTCAATAATCATAAAACAGCACGCAATTTACGCTTAATAATCGTAAAATTGCACGCAATTTACGTTCAATAATCTTAAAAGTGCACGCAAAGTATGTTAATAATCATAAAATTGCAGGCAATTTACGCTTAATAATCGTAAATTGCACGTAATTTACGCTTAATGATCTTAAAATTGCATGGAATGTACGTTCAATAATCGTAAAACAGCACGCAATTTACGTTTAATAATCGTAAAATTGCACGCTGTTTAATAATCTTAAAAGTGGACGCAAAGTATGTTTAATAATCATAAAATTGCACGCAATTGACGCTCAATAATCTTAAAATTGCACAATTTACGCTAAATAATCGTAAAATTGCACGCAATTTACGTTTAATAATCGTGAAATTACAAGCAATGTATGTTTACTAATCCTAAAATTGCACGCAATTTACGCTTAATAATCTTAAAAGTGCACGCCATTTACGTGTAATAATCGTAAAATGTTGTGCAATGTACGTTTAATAATTGTAAAATTGTAAGCAACGTTCGTTTAATAATCGTAAAATTGCACGCAATTTACGTGTAAGAAACGTAAAATGTCATGCAATGTACGTTAAATAATCGTAAAATTGCACGCAATGTACTTTTAGTAATTGTAAAATTGCACGCAATGTCAGTTAATAATAGTAAAATTTCACGCAATTTACTTTTAATAATCCTAAAAATTGCAGGCAACGTACGTTTAATAATCGTCGTAAAATTGCATGCAATGTACGTTTAATAATCGTGAAATTGCATGCAATGTACGTTTAATAATCGTAAAATTGCAGGCAATGTACGTTTAATAATCGTAAAATTGCAGGCAATGTACGTTTAATAATCGTAAAATTGCAGGCAATGTACGTTTCATAATCGTAAAATTGTACGCAGTGTACGTTTAATAATCGTAAAATTGCATGCAATGTAGGTTTTGTAATCGTACAATTGCAGACAATGTACGTTTAATAATCGAAAATTGCTTGCAATGTGCGTTTTATAATCGTAAAATTGCGCGCAGTCTACGTTTAGTAATCGTAAAATTGCACGCAATTTACGTTTAGTAATCGTAAAATTGTACGCAATTTACGTTTAATAATCGTATAATTGCACGCAGTGTACGTGTAATTATATGAAAAACTGCGTTTTTGAAACAAACAATAAAATCAATATTTCAGTGGTGAAACTCACTTTATTTTCTGAGGGAATTGTATTCCTGTTTTAACTGTTACGTTTGAATAAGGTTATATAACTGTGTAGTTTTGCAGTAAATTATTTCTATTACTTTGTAGGGCCCACGTCTGTATTGTCTCCTAGAAGGGGCTTTTGATGAAGGTAAGTCAAAGTTGTTGAGCGGGAGTGCAGGGTTCGAAACCTGTGAGATTGGAAGAGAGGAGTGAGTGAGCCAAGAGGAAAATGGCATGTGTGAGAAACGAGTCACTGGAATAAAATTCACAATTTTGCCAGCTACCAAGGAAGGGACGAGAGGTGAGGCTAGGGAGTAGCCAGGAAGTTCAGATATCCAATTTCCACTCAAGCAGTTGGAAATTCCTCAGAGCTTATCAAATCTAAATTGGGACTCGGTTGATAGGCTTGGGAGTCGTTTAAATTGTGTTGCAGTGAACAAGTCACATGACTATCCTGGTCTGTGTCAAAAATATGTATAACTGTAAATGGTTTGAACCCAGGAGTCATATCATAAGTCGGTAAATTATGATCATCCGGGTGAGTGTAGTCCTGAGAAGGACTGTTTGTGGTGACGCTGACATTTCGACCACCTGAGCGGAAGTCATGATGACTTCCGCTCAGGTTGTCAAAACGTCAGTCAATGTCACCACAAACAGTCCTTCTCAGGATACGCTCACCCGGACGATCATAATTTATCGACTTATAAAAATATGTATACAAGATAAAAGTTTCACTTGATTTATTCGATTTATTACCATGAGCTCTGGGTTGTCAGTGATTATACACCTGATTGAAAAAACGTTGTCTGGTGAAAACGTATAAGCCATGAACGATGCGATATAATGGAACTCTGGGAAAACAGCACTGGAAAGCTTGTTACTCCGTTCCGTTTATTGGCGATCAAAGATTTTTTCGTTCTTGGAGAGACTTTGAAGTATATCTATGCTTGTTGACTGCTTGTTCAAATCGAGGTAGACAAAAATTGCAAAAGAAAAATCGTTCTCTGTGGCTACCCAATGGTAAAATCCAAATAAAACTTTAAGTGGAGTGGCTCATATTCACGGCCTTTTGATAGGATGTGCCATGCAGGGGAGTTTGGTTGGCAGCCTCAAATAAATGTATTAAGCAAGAGAGAGTAACTCAAGAGGCAGCCCAAATCTTTTGAAATTTTCATTTGCTGAATGGATCGAAGGACATAATGGAAATTTTATGCAAGTTGAAATTCATCTCAGCTAAATTGTATTTTTTTAGAAATTGCATCTAGGTGTTATAATTTCAATTCAGAGGTTAATGTACGCATTGTTTTCACAGATGAACAACACACACCTCCAACAAAAGTGCTGAGTTCAGGCTTGACTGTCAAAGAAATATGGCAGCGCATTGTATATGACCAGTGGATTGTTGGTATTGATGTGGAGAACACTGGTGAAAGGTATCAAACATTTTGTTACCGGGAGACTAAGGATTGAAAATAAGATAACTTTATTTATACACGGTATTTCTATCAGCTTATTAATCATCATCAGCCAAGTATTTATCTACCTAACTACGATTATAAAAGAATAACATTTAAAACAATAAAGGCTCTTTTTCTTGGAGACCGTGTTTAAAATTTTTAAAGCTCTGGCGAATCAATTTTGTGTTAAAATGGCTTAAGGAAGTTGCTTGCCGTAATTCTGAGGTTAAGCTGTCCCACAACTGAGCTCCACTTTATAATCAGTGCAGGGTTGCTGGAAAGAGCTAGTTTGTTTTCAGGATTCCTTAATGATAAGAATTCACATTGTCGCGAAAAGCAAAACTTAATATTAAATATTCCGGTGTCATCCCATGTTAGGTTTTATACATCATAAAAGATTTCGTAATTAATCTTTGATGACAGAGTTTTCGCCACCCTTATGCCCGGAACAAATCGTTCAAACTACTATCATAACTAGCAGACATCAAAATGCAGGCTGTGCCATTGTGAAGCTTTTGAAGACTGGAGATAGATATGGCAGGACAATAAAGCCTCAAAAGATGTTACTCCATCCTCCATTTTTAAAAATAACTCGTTTTTACATTCTGTTAACTTTGTAGTGCTGTGTCTGACCTTGTGCTTGGACTAGTAAGCTGCCATACTGAAGACACATCATATTCATCAAAGACTGCTTTTTACAGCGACAACATCCGTCATCATAAAAAACCTGGAATTCCAAAGAGTGCTGAGTCTTATAGTGACAGTAAATCACCAGCTGTAAAGAGAAAGAGAACTGAAGATTCAAAATCAGCCAACAATCAAAAGCTGTTGCCAGGCAACCTAACAAGATTGACAGCATTAACATCTTTACCGAGATTTGTATACTCAAGTAGTTGTTCCCTGTCTGTTGTGGTCACATGGACGAGACATAACAATGGAAGCTTTGATCGGCATTCCATGTGCTGTGGACTTGTAACACTGGATACTGAGGAGATAATGAGTGGCAGTGTAAACGTGAACAGATGTTTAGATCGCAACTCTATACAGCAAGATATTGCGGCATTGAGAACAGTATCTATTGAAACAGAGGTAATGCAAATGTTACATATGTAATAATGTCTCTTAGGTTGACTCAGGGCTGGACAGCATTTGATCTGTCATTTTGAGCTTACCTTCCTCCAGAGGCACAGTCCAAATGCATACGTGACCCACTAAACAGTTCAAAATGTATTATAGGTCGATGTCAGATTACACAGCCGTTTCTAATACTCAAGTCGAGTTAACTTTTAACAGCAAATTAAGCCGTAGAAAAAAATTGCCTATGATGTAGCCAAGCTTTTCTCTGTTTACCTCAAAGATCTCGAAGATCTTGTTAAGCATGCACATTTGCTTCTGAATAGCATTATTATACAGAAGCAAATTTAAAATAAGTCAAACATGGATTTTCAGAAATACGCAACAGTGTTTGATGACAAAAAAAGTGGACAATGTTTATTGACTAAAGGTGAATAGCGTTTGATGACCAAAAAGCGGACAATGTCTCATAACCAAAATGCAGACAGTTTTGTGCTGACGAAAAGTGGACAGTGCTTGATTGCCAAAATGCTAACAGTGTTTGATAAAAACAAAAAGCGGGCAGAGTTTGATGACCAAAAACGGATGGTATTTGATGGCCAAAACCGGGCAGTGTTTTATGGCCAAAAAGTAGGCAGTACTTGATGACCAAAAAATGGACAGTCTTTGGCTAATATGTTGACAGTGTTTGACGAACAAAACACAGACCGTTTTTGATAAGCAGTATCATTTCCAGCTTGTCGGGTGATCACTCTTTATGTTTAAGCCAGTGAAGTATGGTCGTCCCGATGAGTGTAGTCCTGAGAAGGACTGTTTGTAGTGAAATTGACTGACGTTTCGAAAACCTGAGCGGAAGCCATTTCATAGCTGAAAGCAGCAATAAAAGGGTCATGAATAAAGTGAAATATTGTAAAGGCTACGCATCATTTATAAGCCAATGACATAGCTTTTTGTTGGTAGGAGTCCAAATGACCGCTTGTAGTACTGATAGCTCAGCTGTAAGCAAATTGAAAACAATTGGTAAGATGTCCTTGTAAATTTGGCCTAGTGGTCTACGCTATTTTCTTGTTATTCTTTTTTATTAACGGCATTTGATTACTTCAGCAGAATAGGACAAGTACACGATTTGAGGTGGGAGGAGAGGGGGGAGTCTGTACCCCTGGACACCCCCTCCCTCCCCGCCCTCTGGCTTTATAACATGTTATTGCCTCAGTCTTAAGGTTAGGGGAAAAGGCGCATACCTGGCTTCCAAACATTTCTCATGCCTTAATAGGTTTTCTTACATTTGTCCTCCTTCTTAAGCTTGTTTTGCAGAGCAGTTTCTCAAGAACAAACCACCTCACCTCACTTATGAAGAGTTCAATGAGAGATGTACCAGTAGTGCAGATAGAAACTGCTGATCATAAGGACATTTTTAGTCTTCTTCTCCCAGTGCTCCACGATGAAGGCCCTTTGGGTGGTGCTGGAATTGTTTTAAAAGATGACCTCAAAGAAGGACAAGTTACCCTTGTAACCAGGTAACGTAATCAAGTTTCACTTCCAGGGTGTTTACTATTCAAATTTTAATTTCAAATCCCACCCCTGAAGGTTACTCCTGACCTTCGCGGGTGTCCTCGGGGAAAAAATTCGTATGCGCGCCGTTATCAAGGAAAACACAGCAAACTATATATCGTTGGAAAGCTTAATAAATGTAGATTTCGAAAAAAATTATAAATTGCCAGTTTCTTAAATTCCGCAAAAGAAAATCGCAAACGACCATGAAAATGATCATGTGTCATTCAATTGAATTAATAGGGTATTAAATTCAAGCGCATTGGCAAAATAACTGCACAGTGTTAATCACAAAGGATCAATCATCAAAAGTGTGTCAGCATTTTTCGATATTCTGACTGGTTATTTTTTTAATTAATTTGTCAAGTTCAAGCAGCAAAGAATGCGCAATGGGCATTGCATTGAACATCGCCACGGGTGAAATATTATAAATTTCAAAAATCCCCGACACTTTTGTTTCACAACATCTAAGGAATGATCAGGCCAAATTTCACAGAAATCTGCCGAATTTTGGTGCCCTATTAATTCTTTTGTTTAATTGAATGAAACATGGTCATTTTGACGGTCATTTTTGCAATTTTCTTTTGTGGAATTACAAAAACTGGCAATTCATATTTTTTTCCGAAATCTACATTTATTAAGCTTTCCAACGATATATAGTTTGCCGTGCTTTCCCAGAGGACACGGGTGGACACCCGCGAAGGTCTGCAGTAACCTTAAGTAGTTTTAAAAAAAAGTACATTTAATATGCTTAGGCTTGTTATTTCGTGTCGTGTTAGTTTTGTCATTATGATTCAAGTTCTTTGCTGCAGTTTTAAGTTTACACATTGAACCCGCCTTTGTCAAATTGTTAATCACCGACACTTGACTTTCAAATTAAAAAATGTTTTTCCAGCTTTCATCATAGAGTTATTGCCGCGAAATTTCCCAGCTTATCAGACCATTTTCTTTATAGAAACAAGAACCAAGCGTTTCTGCTGCTGCACAGACTTCGACAAGTTTTACCATATGATGTGAGAATTCGTGCTGATTCTGCTTTAGAGTTGTCGAGTGTTAAGAACAGTTTGTGTGCCCTGAATCAGGAGGCAACACACTTACAGCAAAATTTACGCAAGCTTATGGAGAAGGCTAACATAAGTCATTTAGGTTTAGAAAGTGGCCAAAAACGCAAAGATGATTGTATTAAAGCTGCTAGAGAAGGATTTGAACGCAAACAGGAAAGAGAGTCGTTCGGAAGGGAGGAAATCGTTAGTGAAGAAGAAGACTCAGCTAGGCTGTGGAGTGACTGTGTTGAGGATCAAATGTTAACAGACAGTGTTGTAGCCAAGACTTAACGTGGCCATTAGTTGCAAGCTCTTAATGATGCTTTATACACTATGTACAGCTATGGTTTTTCCTTTATTAAGCTGAAATTTGCTTTCACAAGACTTTTAAGACACCTAAAACATTGCCTTCTCTGGAAGTGAACTAGACCCATACGTGGCAGTGCTTAAGTACATATCTTCAATAAAAGCAGTAAACTTCACATCCGTATTGATCCATATTGATCAGTGTACCG
>Ga0126336_10002494_pt1 | contig 10490 bp, 1 predicted proteins | sample SidCmetagenome_FD_92530 | JGI IMG/M metagenome (GOLD analysis project Ga0126336, IMG submission 92530) | Coral microbial communities from El Islote,Puerto Morelos, Mexico - Siderastrea C C metagenome | ecosystem: Host-associated > Invertebrates > Cnidaria > Coral | place: El Islote,Puerto...
CAACGAAAGTATGGAGAATAGAGTCTGGCTCTTCACAGTATGGGCATCTGTTTTCATCATTTACACCATAGGTGCACAGCTCCTTTTTAGTAACAGTTAGTCTATGGAGTAACTTAAAATTCAATTCTCGTAATCTGTTTTCATGACATATTTTTTTAATGTTATTAAATTCTGCCTTCCAATCAATATTCCCTGATTTTATTTCTTTTTCCCATTTTTTGGGTCCTGTGGCAGATAGAGCATTCTCACTAGTCTACATATACAATGAACTAGTCATTCAGTGTATCATTTTGCAATTTCTTTACCTGATGTCCAACAATTCCAGGATCTCCTTTAAGTCCCAGGGTACCCTGGATGAAAAAAAAAAAAAAAAAAAAAAAAATTGTAAAGAAAAGATTTTTTATATAAAAGCATTTTTGCCCTTTTGTGGTTAATTAAAAAATATTAAAGGAGGTTTGTTGGCATCAATAATTAGTTGTCAGTTTTCTGAGTTTTAGGAAGAGTTTACACTGTCATCTTACATAGTTGTTTGCAGCTGATAACAGTTCTTTATGTCCTTTGTGTATACGATATTGGTAAGGCTTTCATCAGAAAAAAGTCACTGTTTATTATTATGAGTCCTGCATTTACAACAGCGACTTACCCTCTCACCTGGAGGACCACGAGGACCAGGTTTTCCATGCATGCCAACTGGACCCTGAGATAACAGATGCAATATAGGATGAATGGTAACATACAGCAATAGAAAAGTAGTTAAAGTCTGGTAAAATGGATACTGCATCTACTGAAAGTTACCTTACCTTTGTGTGGCTTAGGTAGCCAGTGTATTTATAATATCAGAAATAAATACCTGCCTCAGTCAATGAAGCACAAGGCAAAACTCAAGGGCACTATGTTTAATACTGTACTAGAAATGTCAAAATAACTTTTTTACATGACGTTCTTTACTGTTATTTGTTGTATCAGTTTTCTAATCAGTACATGCAAGTGGCCCATGCAATATGCAGACTGCAGACTGCAGATTGGGTACAAAATGCAGACTCAGGGTACAAAATGCAGACTGCAGACTGATCAGTAGAGTGGGTAGAAATTGTAGACTGAGACCAAAACAGCTCCTTGGTCTAGTATATGGTAAATTTTCAACGTCAATGTGTTGATTTGATGTTTACATGACAATTGTGTAATCACCAGTCACAAGAAATTAAAAGCAAACTGTCAGTCAGATGCCTTGAATTGGCATGTCAAGGTCAAATCCAAATTTGCTTTTCTGATTCCCACCAATGAACACTGGAAATATATCATGCAGTATTAGCCCCAGAAACCATTTTGGTCTCAGTCTATAGCCTACATTTTGCACCCAATTACATGTAGATCTGCAGTCTGCATTTTGTACTGACTGTCCACATATGGATAATTTTCTACTAGATCACTAGGAGGTTCTGCCATTTCAAGCACTAATTTAAATAGCCTTTTGCAATTGAGTTAGTTTTACCCACAAATTGAAAAAAAAAACAGGTTTCAATTTTATTAGGTGTTACATTAGAGTAAGCATTTCATCCATACCTTTCTCCCTTTATCACCTTTAAAGCCCTTTGGTCCTGATGGACCAACTGCTCCCTAAAAAGAGGGGTGGGTAATTAAGCAGACATTATAAAGAGGTTCTTAATCATTTAATCTCTATATAAATTAAACAAAACTGCTACAATCCTTAACCAGTGAGGAAGTTACTCACGCCCCATTACATTACCAAAAGAAAATTTTGCACATTTGACTTCTTTAACAGTAAAATTACGTATTTTAATTATATATTGCCACAGTACATAGAACAAGGTTTTAACATACAGGATGTCCAGGTGTCTCAAGGACTCTTATAATTCTTGTAATCCCCTTATAACTTGAAATGCTTGAAGGGCCCTGTAGAAGAAGAATCAACAGAAATTGAAGCAGCAGAATTTAGTTAACAAATGTACCATACTTATTAAAACAACCATAAGATTTAATTAGTTATAAAAAAATTGCCAGATAAGAGCTTGTTACCTTATCTCCAGAAGGTGCTGGCATTGCAACCTACAACAGAAATGTACTTCATTTGATGCCAAAACCAAATGACAATAAGTCACAAGCAGTGTTCAAAAAGATTTGTCCAAACATAGGGCAAAAAATTTCAGCAATAATATTACTAAGTTCAGAATTTAATAAAACAATTGGTTAGGAGGTAATTAAAACCAACTTCAGATCCACCTCGTGCTAGTGGAATGATTGTTTATTAACTTTCCTACAGAGTATTCTATCTAATCATGACCATTCTTAAAATACTTACAAAACCTTGGCGTGATAGTGCTCCTGTACTGTTTTGATTTTCCTGTCATAAAAAGTATACAAAGATTGTTGTTACAATTTATTAATAATTGCACAAATTCAATAGGCTGAACCAGCTGCTCAGCATAGTTGAAAGGCATTTATTTAGCAGTTACCTGTATCTGTTGCTCTGCTGTGAAATTTTCTCTGTTGGAGCAATTACTGGACAACGTTTTCTGGCAAAACTCATCTACAACTTCCTGCTCGTCTACTAGCAACAGTTCACAAATGACATCCTAGTTCAAAAATAAAATAAGGAACTTTTCATTAACCCATATCCCATAATGTACCCTATTATCAAAAAGAAAGTCATAACCATGCTTAAGCCACACCCTAAATTTACATTTAAGACCCTGCCTGCTGAAAAAATGTACAGTATATGACATGGGGAATCCTTGAAACCATGTACAACCCACACTCTTAAATACAGTTGAGCCTGTCTTACTAACATCTCTATATATGCACATCTCTTTAATACTGACAGTTAGCTTGGTCCAAACTCTACCTCCGTAACACAGACACCACCATAATACAGACACTCAGTCCCATCATTTCAGAGTCTGTATAAAAGAGGTTTGATAGTATTTGTACCCTTGTTCTTAAGATCAAAAATGTGTCACCTATCCATGGATAAAAATGGTAAATTAATCTTAAATACCCTTTAATGTTCATGTCTCTGCTGAACATAAATTCAATGAGTCATTAAAAGCTTAAACACCTTTTAATTAAGGCCTGACACATATTGAACTTAATTTCTTCTTTTCAAAAATCGAACTTACCAGCTTTCATGTAGCTGCATTAATTACAATCTTGTCAAGGGGGACAAAATTACTTATAACCAAAAACACTTGGGCTGGTAAGATTTATAACTAGTGTACCATCAAACAATTACAGAGCATTGGGTATCATGTATGGTCCCAAGGATAAGGTTTCACTCAGCAGAAAGGTAGCAAGGTAACATTTTTGCCATGAAACTTTATCATGACATATAAACCCAGTACTGAAAGGGCTAATGTACAATGACTAAAAATAAATAGGTTCTTGCTTTTCCATTCAAGTTTACTCTAAGTGATCCATCACATGGCTTTTTCTTTCTCTTAATTTGGTTGGAAATTAAAAAACACCTTTAGTTAGAAAATATTTTCACTTCAATCAGTGGGACTAATTGAAATAAGAACTACAGGAGTTTCTTGAATATCTAGGCTAAGCCAAATGGATAACATGAGGAAAACGTGGCTAAAAAAATTTTGTAATGGTGGGAAACTCTTTTAAACCAATCTGATTGACAAAGTGTAGTTTACAGATGCCTGATGCCCGTGACCTAGCCAAAAAGGCCACAACAGCAGTCATGTGCTTGGTAAACACAGTTAAGGACCTTCCACCAAAAAGTTCATCCAGCTAATTTCACTTAATTTGCCACTGCACTAGTATGCATTGGTTAAAAAATGTCCCCACCAGAGTTCCATGTACTTGTACAGATATGTTTCCCCCTTAACAAATTTAAGGTAAAAAAGACGCTTTTATATACATATCACACCTGGATATCTTCTTGAGAATTCTCTGTTTGAACTGTAATGGTAATCGTCTCCCATTCTTCCAATTTAGGCTTGTTTGGTAGAGGCAGGTAGCTGAATTCTGCACACTCCTGGGTTACCGATATTTCTCTGTGATTAAAGTTTACTACTAGTTTTTGCCAAGATGGTGCATTTGCTAATTTAAACACGCCAAATACAGAATTATTGTTTTGGAACAAAACTGTTCTATTTTGAATGAAAATGATGTATAAAGTTTCTGACAAGCGTTTGTTAATGGCATTTACATTTACAAGAAGTCTACTGCTGTCTAATGCTTGCCTAAGATTAAAGAGCACAGAATATTGTGGAGAGTTAAGAGTTAATAAATAGTCTTCATTTGGTGAATATGGCACAGTTGTGTCAGTCTCTTCATTGTCTTGAATATTTTTTGTTGTATTTCTGCTTGTGTTGTTGCTTGGTGTATATGGTTGTGAAGCATTCAATCCATGACCACCTAAACAACAATAAAAATACAGTAGTTACATTTTTATTGGTACAACAAAATAGTTAAAGGCCAGAGTCTCAACCAGGCCTTATTGTCATCCAGATTCATACTACTGTAAGTTGATGAAACACACAAAACAAAATAGAAAACTTGTGCCGTCATCTCTAAAGCAAATTTATGTGTGGATCAGTAAACAAAAATATCCTTGCTTTGAGGTGGTGGAACACAGTTTTCTTGTACCTATAGATGCGTTATTCACTATTATTTTCAAACCACTGGCATTTGGGCAGGCAAAATTGGCAAAATGCAAGTTCAGCTAGAAAAGATTGTAGTTTTATTGGGCTTAGTACCATTGCCATGGCAACACAGCTAGTAATAAACCAGCATTAAGTAATGGTTTTGATTTGTTTTCTGAAAATCCATTCATTAGTTTTTTCCATCATTGTCCCTAGAAAACTCAGAAAAATACTGGCCTACTGACACTGGTGACCACTAGTCTCATGAAATTTTGACAGAGAGTTCTTTTGTTATTTGGCGTTTTGCATTTGAAAGTTTTCTGAACGTGTCCTCTGTCAGATTTCAATTTTTGTTCGTAGGCGAGTTTCACATGTTCTCAACCATTCCAATGAGCAGTTCCGTAGGAATCAGTGCATTTCCACTTAACTGTGCAGCACAATTTTCTAGTTAACTGCGCATATGCGTTGCACTTGACAGGATTCTCGACCCATACAAACAATCCCAGAAAGGCAAGGTATTTTCCAATGGTATTACCTTTAATACATTCAAAAACAAATGTTTTTCACACAACAAACCGTTCGATTGTTAAGACGGAAAATAACACTTGCACAATCTTCACTGGACAAAATATAATGTGATCCCTGTACAGGCGCCATGTTTGTTTTTCTTAAAGCTTTGTGCATGAACTAACTCATGTCAGCAGTACAAATCAAAGAGCACATGTAAACTGTGTTCAGACACCTTAATTAATTCATGACACTGATAGATTATTGCCCAAATTGATGGATGGATGGATTTACAGACTTACACAGGTTTAGGTTAATTTTAAATTTTATTCCATTTTATGGTTGATCACTACTTAAACAAAAGAGTTCTTCTGTAGAAGGCACTATTTTGTGATAGGTCATGCAAGGAAATTTGATGTTCACAACAAATATTAGTCGAGGGCTTATATGAAATTTGAACATCAAATTTCCAAGGGAACCTATGACACATAGGGCCTGAGACAGAAGACTCTATTGTTTTTATTGTACAGCACTAAATTTTGAGCAAAAATTGCCAAAAACGTGCTGATAGGCGCCCATGATTGAATTCGACTAATGGAAGCACGCCAAAATTTAACGTTGTACTATAATCAGCACTATGTTAGACGGTTTTATGCAAGTTTCTACCCTAGAAAACAAAAAAGAAAAAGATAGCCAATGTAATAGATACATTCAAGTTAAACTAGATTACTTTCTGACCTGTTTCATTTAATGAAGGCAGTTCAGTAGAGATTCTGTGTTGTTGTCCATCAGCTGCAGTGACAATGGCAAGGAGAAGCAAAGTAACTAAAAGATATCTGCAAGAAAGGAAAAGTGCAAATTTTTGTAGATGACCATCCAAAGCAAACTGCATTCCTGTAGATATATCCATTTCATTAGGATAAGTCTATGCAATTTGCTTAGATTTAACCATTTCATAAGGATGATGCTATTCTCTTGGGGCTCTGATATAATATTTTAACTGGTTTGTGCTGCCTGAAGGCCATAAATTGGCAAGGCACAAGTATCCACTGAAATTTTCCTACAACACATTGTTATTGTAATTTAACTTCATTACGGGTATATTATACAACTAGTTATTACAGACTATCTATGATATATTAGGCAGCTTATTCCAAGGATTCTCGTATTCTGCTTTACGCTGACCTCAGATTAATTGGATTGTCTTATGCAATGTAATGCAATTTGAAATAATTTTGATTAAATAAATATATAAATCAATAAATAAAAATATTTGCTCATAATGATATAAATATGAGTGCTCTGATTAGTTGTGTAGCCACTTCAAAATTAATGATGTTATGTAAACACTGGTATGATGTCACTTATTTGTTTGGCTTTATTTTATCAAAGAAATAGAATATGGCTGCTGCTTGCATAACCTGATGCAACACTTTCCTTCAAATTCTTTCTCCTGTTTGCTTCAGGTTATGTAAGCAAGTGCACCATTTTATAGGGTATAGCGACAAAACATGGGGTAGGCCATGGCCTATCCTATGGTCTACCAGTGGTCGATTTTCTAAAAACAGTTCCTAAAAACAGTAGATTGTAAACCTAAAAAATGGCCTAAGCCACACAATAAGGCCTACTAGCAGTGAATTTTCCTAAGAATGCCTTGTTCGAATCTTTTACTTAACAATTTCATTTACATAGAAATTTGTTACGGACGAAAGAATTTTTCGTGTAGCTTTCACGTGCATGTACAATTATTGCATTGTTAAAAATGGTCATCAAAAAGTTTAACCACTTTGAAATGGTACTGAACAGATGCTCGAGTAGGGAGGTGGGCCAAACCCTGACCCTGTTTAAGACAGAAATTGCTGATTTTGTTACCCCCAACAGATTTTTTCAGGAACCATTTAACCCAAAATGATACCTTGTCTTAGACTAGAATGAGGTAAGGATGAACTGTTTCTTAATACATTGATAAATTAGAAATCTGTTTACAGCTTTATAGAGTGGTTGAGCTGTTTGTGGTAATTGAGTTTACCCTTACCACATTTAAGACAAAACCTTGTGGAAACCATACCCTATTAGGCCACACATTCCTGTTATGGTAAGATAATGAAGTACCCCCCCCCCCCCAATGGTTAGTTCATTCAAAATTATTGCATGAAATTGCAGTAATGTGTTGCAGATCAAAAGTTTCCTTTTCACGTCAGCTGAATTGTTTACTTTGCAACTGTACGAGTTTGCCGGCTTTTGAATGTAATGTAACTCAATGTTTGTCATAGTTTCCTATTCAGGTAGTTTTGGCTTGTCACGCATTCCTCCCCAATTAATCATAAAGGAGGCCATGTTTTTCATTGAATACAAAACACCGTATGTTTGTTGAAAACTACTGCAGTACATAATGTATCTGCCAGAAAACGTTCTTCTTTATGGGGAGCAGGAAGAAGGAACTGGTAAGAGTTTATTCTTGGAACCCCGCTTTACGGACGCCCGCTTTCAGCTATTACAGACAATAATTTTGTCCCGAGAGAAGGCTCATACATTTTTGTTCTTCCATTAGCTCACTTTATGTGTTAATACATACAAATGCAATGGACACTTTTCTCTTACCCGAGTGACATTAGCTCCCATAAAAATTTAACCTAGTTCATAGCTTGCTTTATGGACAGTGGTTATCTGTGTACCTGTAGTGTACGGAATATTTTCATTTTAGTCCATCTCAAGGCTGAGCTGAAACTAAAAAAGTTAATGCAAAGCAAAGTTACAGACTATTTTTATAGACTTGATGTTGTGCTATAAACCAGCATAATTAAATAATTATTCCAATTGATTTATTCATTCCATATTTCATAACAAGTAGAATTACCAGCAACTGAATATAACAACATTCTCCATGCAGTCACGGAATTTGTACCATCACAATCATAAGACGTCACTGTAGGCTTTCTTGAGATTGTTCTTCTTCAAGCAACAGACATGAAAGCTAATATTAATAATTTTCACACAAATAATACTCATATGCAAGGTTCACTCTTATGTTTTAGAGCCAAAATGTACCTTATTTATTTTTTGCTTTAATAGGTGCAATTCCCTCAAATTAGTGCTTGATTATTAGGAGGATTTTAAGAGATTCAAGAGTAAATTGTTTTATGAAATTGACCACGGTAAGGCCATAGGATAGGCCATGGCCTACACCATGGCCTACTCCATGTTTTGTCGCTACCCTCATTCTATGCCTGCCAAATTTTTGTGATTCACAGGCATGACATTTTTATCCTGAGAGTGTCAAGAATTTTCATAGGGGGCCAATAATATCCGAAGATGTCCGATGATATTTCAAAGACGTCCAAAGATTTCCAAAGATGTTCCAAAGACGTTCTGATTTATGGCCAGTAAATCGATGCTTTGATCATGTAAGATTATACGGAGCTCATCTCGACGAGTATGACCATGTCTCCAGTGCCTTTTCCTACTAAAATCTGAGATTTCGTGAAAGTACAATCATTTTCTCGCAATGGTTCAAGTTTATTTAAATACTTCATAATTTTTTTCAAAATGAGTTGGTTAAGGCTGTAATGGCTAAAAGTTTTCCACCAGGCGTGAGAAATGGGAATGCAGGCGTAAGTAAGCGTGAGATCGCAGTTTTCAATCCGCAGGTGTGACAATCATGCCTAAGGCATGATTGTCTGCAGGTATACCATTTCTAATTCTTAAGTAGTAGTACTAGTTTATGTTCCTAATGTGAAGTTGCATAACAACTCAGACTGTAATTGAAAACAAATCTAAACTGCATGGAGGTAAATAATGAAGTCCTATGTTTCCCTGTAGACCTGGCGTTTATTCGAACCCGGCATTTATTTATTAAGAGCATTTTTCAGCCCTTTATTTTTTTATCATCAGTGCTGAAGGTGTACTGAATTAAGAACCAAATTTGAACAAAAATGTTAAAAAAGTGTCAAACAATGTCACCAATTTTGTCTTATCTCAGAGAATCTGGTAAGTCATTTAGCAAAAAACATCACTGGCAGGAACAGTGACGGAACTCTTCTCAACGTTACATTTCTCCATGAAACACGAAGGAAGTGTATCGGTTACTGCTCGACGGTAAACATACTTTTAGCATGCAATTTAGAACGAGGTGGTGTCGAGGTTCCTGCTCCATCAGTTCACTGCTGGAAACACTGGAGAAACCTTTGAGATGATTCTCGCTTGATGGACAAGCCCAGAGAAAAGTTACCATTTAAAAGAGATTGTCACAATACCTGACGCGTCGTTTGTTTCATCTGTTTTAGTTAGAAGTGTAATTGTAAATGGTAGTTTAGGTTTGATTATCAGTGGATAAATTCAAATATAATGGTAGAAAGAGAACTAGTATGCAGCTACGACACATAATCCTGATTTAATACCCCCATCTCGAATTAACGCTGGGACCTCAAATAAACGCCGGGACCCCGAATAAATGCCAGGGGCATTTATTTTAAACTCGGCCTTGTAGTCCCAGCATTTATTTGAACCTGGCGTTTATTCAGGGTCCGGCGTTTAATCGAGAAAATATTGTGAATTATATAACCACTACTTAAGTATAAACATAATACTTTTGCTCTGTAGTTTTATTATCTGCATTCCAAGTTTTTTAATTAGTATTATACTAAAGCCAGAAGGAGGATTCCCTCTCAGCAAAATGGCAAATTGTAATGAACTACCTGGTACAAGGCGTCACAAAGCATTTATTTACATTTTCCCCAGAAAAATGATCATCCAAGACACTGCAAATTGAAAATGTAACACCCCTGCTGAAGTTCATTGTCACGCGTTCGTTTCATGATCATATTACCTTCATAACGTAAGCTTATATACTTGAGAAATGTTACTCTCCAAAGTTTACTTCAAAACAAAGCCTAAACTGGCTTAATACAACGTCACAACGACTTCAAGGGTTATCGTTGTCACCTTTGCAGTAATTTATTAAGGCATTCTGGTAACATATAAACAGGTCAGCCCACAATAAGCCAAACTAGACTTTTAACTTATACTTGTTCTTCTAAATGTAAATTGAAATTAAAACTGCCAGACCGATAGCGCTGCGGTTAAAGCCTTTTACAAAACACAGACGAAACTTAAATTTCCAGTCACATATTGGTTGAAAATGTCACAACTATTTCATGCGCGGTTGTCATAATACCATGTATTTCACGTATTTATTAACGCACAAATAAAGGCTTTTATAGGCTTGATAGCTTTCAAATTGCCCCACGCAAACATACGAGACACAATTAAGGCTCCGTCAGCAAAACGAAAGACTAAAAGGTGACTTACCTTGCAAGTTTGCTGACGAAAAGCGCAAAGAAGGAATTTAAGCTGAGATCTCCCAAGTTCACA
>Ga0126336_10002495_pt1 | contig 10490 bp, 4 predicted proteins | sample SidCmetagenome_FD_92530 | JGI IMG/M metagenome (GOLD analysis project Ga0126336, IMG submission 92530) | Coral microbial communities from El Islote,Puerto Morelos, Mexico - Siderastrea C C metagenome | ecosystem: Host-associated > Invertebrates > Cnidaria > Coral | place: El Islote,Puerto...
GCATAAATACTACAGCTTCAGCTGGAGTCAACTAAATACATGGGAATGTAGATGCCACCCCCCCCCCCCCCCCCCCCCCCCCCCCCCCCAACAAAACCACATCACCCCCCCCTTCACTTCTTCTTTTTTGAAAAGAAAGAACATATTTTTTTTAAAGAAAAGTCGGGAGGGGGGGGGTGTGGGGTGTGGGGGGGGGGGGGGGGGGGGGGGTGGGGGTGGGGGGTGGCATCTACATTCCCATGTATTTAGTTGACTCCAGCTGAAGCTGTAGTATTTATGCCTTATTAAACAATCTTTTGTAAAATATTGCTGTTTATTATGAGTCTGGTCATAATTTGCAAGATATATAAATGAAGAAAATACACCTGAATTAGTGGCAATAAACTGCTATATTATACAAAATACTGTTTAATAAAGTATTTATTATGTAACTAACATCATTTTTATGGATAATTAATCAAAAGAAAAACTAGTGCTACATTGTTTTCTTTACATATTGGTTTGATAGCTTATGAAATTTAGGTTGCAAGAAGGCAAAAGTAATTTATTAGGAGATGGTAGGCACAATCTTGTGATAGTCTGGGCCAGTTAAATGGCTTAGTAAATATTTACTAGTATCTGTCTTTGTCAAAGTAAAACAGATTATACCATCAGCTGCATTAAGTGTCAGCGTATGACAAGAAATCAGCGTATCAAACATGTTTTGTTTGGCTACTAGGCTTTCAAAGTTTGAAGATGAGTTTCATAACCGTGGTAAGTGGGTTGTTTCCCTGCTAGCAGAGGCCCCTTTTCCTTTGTATTCGCTGAGCTGACGGACGGATAAAACAATGACTAAGATTAATCTTTTTTGGGAGTCTGCTCCTAAGCAAGTGAGTGGTGTGAGTCTTGCGCAGGGGGGTGGGGTGAATCACTTCCACACCCCTCCCCAGTCCACACTTGGCTCAACCATTTTTCTTGCACTCTTTTCCTGGCTAATAAGCCCGTACACATGCTGCTTTTTAGAGTCAGATATATTTCAAATTTAACTCACTGCATAACATGTCTGTAAAGCAGACTCATTTCTGGTTTACAGATACTGGTGTGAGAGTTTACCACGAAACTTTCATTGTGTGCTGGCTAATCACGCCATGTTTAATGGATTGTTTTTTTTTTTTACTCTGAGTTCACACTTAGTTGCAACTGATAGCTTACTGTGTATGTATTAATTAAAAGCTAAACTCTAAGAGTAAGCTGTAAGAAATCCAAACAGGTTCTGGACTGTACATGGTACTTGTTCCTAGCTGTTGTTAGATGTGTGAATTGAGCGACATTAGTTTGTAACATATTGGACTGAATCACGGTCATCCCTTGGAATAAAATAAAGGATGCTGTTGGGAAATAGACCTTTCATCTGCTTTCTGACTTTGTTAAACACGTAAGTTAGATAACAGTTTTGGATATCTGTTGTAGTTCAATTTTTTCCTTGGTTCAATTTTTACTTTCTTGTGCTGTGTGTGTGTTTCCTTTCTTTACATGTGCTAGTCCTAATAATTATGTTCTTATATCTACATAATGTAAACTTAGTGTGTAACTTAGCTTAAATGCCCATTTAGCTTACCATATTTAGAAATCTTGGGCTGTAATTCTACAGCTAACATGACAGTGGCCAACTCGAAAGCTGTCGCTCCTTTGGCCTCTGTGCACATACCTCCTCAGATTGCGATTTTCTTTTATGCTTCTTTATAGTAAAGAGTTGTAAATGTGTTATAAAAAATCATTGTTAATGTCAATGCTGTAAACAGTGTGAAATGAAGTTGAATTGAATTGAATTTCGTATTCACTGTCATATATTAACATAAAAAAAAGAACAAAGGAAAATAAAAATTAAACCAAGGATAAAATTGAACTACAAGATATATACAGCCGAGTCCTTAGATCAAAGGCATTCTTTCTCTCTCGTGGGTGATTGACAATTTTCTTCAAATTAACCTCCTTGCCTGCTTAAAGTTGCAATTAACAAACATCGCCGTCATCGTCATCGTCACCATCATCATCATCATCAGAAAAATAAGTCAGGAATTTAACTGAAAACCACCGCATTGCTGAAAATGCCTTCAATGTTTTCGAATCCCAAGAAAGAATTTGTTTGCTGACAGTTAAAAAGTTGGTTTTTGTTTATATTTTATTACATTTCATTCCAGTCATAAAATTTTAAATCATATTCTCGACAGTCGTGAAAGTTGTTTTTTAAAAAGCTCAGACGAAGTGTAATCCTGAATTGTTACTTTATTTCCTTGTCGTTATACCTTTTTTAGATCACCATGTTCTCATGACATAAATCAATTAAAAAGATACGAAAACTCTTGTGAGATAGTAAACATTTCAGTTGGCTTTTGAAAACGCATTAGGAAGGATGGCGAAGTTAGCTTCCCAGCCGCACGCGAAAAATTGTTGCGAAAGATTGTTTCTTTCCTTTTCTTAAAGAAGAAAGAAACATAGTGCGTGTTGGATAAACAATGAAAACATTTATTTCCACGGATGCCCTGTTTCTTGAGCTCCTACTCGTGTATTTGACCAGCACTCCATTCAGTAGATGTAGATCCTTGCTATCCGTTGACCATTCCAGTGGACAAGGGCAACGTGGAATCTGGGAACGAGATTGAACTGCTGTTATCTTGAGCTGTTATCAGCACTCCTTTTAGTTTGTCTGTTCCTCATTGAAATGCTATGGAACAGAAAAGTTAAACACACGCAACACAAGAACAAGAGTTGAGGAGAGCTGACTATCTCTGAGAGAGCGCATGCAAGCTGTCTCCTCTGCAGAGGCTATTTGTTATTCTCACTAGGTTACACGCGAGGAAATCTGAGCCGAGCAGAGCTTGGGAAGGAAAAAAAATCCAATCTATCCCCATGTGTACTCGTTTCGATTTTCTCGTTTTTTCCCTCCAGTTTATCCGATTTTTGTCTTCGTTTTTTCTGAAGGCGCATCTGAAGAGAAAAGAGACCTGAGAGGGCATGAAAGCATCTCGGATGATGGCAGGAGAGTTGTGGCAAATTAAGGGCGAGAGTTTAAACTTTCATCGATTCAGAAAAGAAAATATTAGACTTACTAACCACATCTGTTCCTTTTCGCCTGACGCAAACTCTGTGCTTTCGAGGTACTTGCTTCTTTTGAGAAAACAAGCCCACATGGAATAAAAACCTGATCCAACGCGTTAGAAGAAATTGACGCTCAAGTAAAATTAACGAGTTAAAGAAAACCAAGTATCATCTTTGAAGATTTTTGGACTAGCGTGTTTCCTTGCGTCCCTTCTTCAAACACGCAGACCTTGGACGGATCCCACATATTATATAGGTTTTATTCTCTCTACTTTTTCTTCTCCCCTTGTTGTTTTGCATGACACCTAGCGAGAACATCTATAAACCACCCTAATGTATAGTGGTACCCGCTTAGTCAACGCTCAGATGAACGAATAAATATTGTTCCTTATTTAAGACCAACAAATGCTTGAGAGCCTTTCTGATTAGGTTACTGCGCACGAATTACCTTAGGTACATCAGTGGAAAAATTTTATTTTTAAGAAACTAAGTCCGATTCTTATAAAAGCTAAAGACAGGCTTTGTAAGTGTGACGAGTACACCAGTACCATGTCAAAACACCAGACCTTTGTCCCAGGCCCCTCAAGACAAAAGAACGATGGATCAATAGAATTCAACCTCAGGTGTATATATGAATAATTAAGCAGCATGGAATATAAAAGCATTAGAGGACTTTCTTTGTTTTTCAGGGTTATTCAAACGGCGTGCAAAGGCCTGGTATGTAACTCAAGAAGACACTTCCAACGCTCCTTGCATTTTAGATTAACTGATTATTCCTGACTTCTTTCTTCGTTTACAGAAAATATGGATGGCAGAATAGTTCTGAGTTTTGTTCTGTCTTCACTGTTTGTAATTTCTGAATCATGGCCCGTAGAACACACAGCTAAGGGCATACATCAACAAGGTAAAGAAGTTATGTCTTTGGCCTCTTTTTACTCCTCAATTGCATAAAAATCTCTCCTCCTTAAACTTTTCTAGCCCTAAATAGCCATTTATTTTCACGTTTAGTTTAATTCGTAACTTAATTTTATAAAACTAAGAAAAGTATTGCTCTTTTCTGTACTTCTTCGGTTGTTTGAAAAATATATTTTTCCAGTTTAACCGCTTTAATCGCTAATAAGCATGAGACTTGAAATAATCTATTCGCAGTTTTATAAGGTTCTTCCTTATTTTCAGTTGTTTGGAGATAACCGCAAAGAAAGACTTTCTCTGTTTTGCGATACGCTGCGTAAAATCCTTACCCACTTCCGGCCCAACTTCAACTTCTCGAGCTCTGTTAATCGCGTATACGTAGGCCTCAGATTCTTTTTTTCACAACTATTCACTTGTTTCTTCTAACGGAGAATTTATAACAAAGATTTACCGGGAAAGACCTTACTGGATGTTAAAAAGACAATCAAGTTGCACGCGCGACTATGTTTGGTCATAACAAATAAGTCTCTTTAGATTATGACCAGCCAAGGTTGAAAATTGCGAATTTTGTAAAACTGAAAAGCAAAGGAGGCCATAGAAACAAAAATTCTCCATAACGTTTATTCGAATGAATATATATTTTAAAATTATTTCACTTGAAGTATTTCACATAACTTAGTAAAAAAAGTTGGAATTAAGGGGAGAAAGATAAACCTAAAATTTTAGATTGGAGAATTCTCGCGCGACGCTCCTTAGAAATGACGAAGTATCTGTTGATCTAACATTTAAAATAAGCGTCAGAAACAGCACAGCCTCAATGTGTTACAACTAACAGAGAAATGAAACTGATGATACTACTTTCTGGAACAATGATCGACTATTTTCGTAAGAAATCTTTTGGACTTAAAGAAACCTTTTGATGTCGGTTTTTCACCAGAATTGTTCCCTTTTATTCTGCAACTTTCATTTTTAGATGCATCGTTTTAGAGGTAAAGATCGATTTTGCTGAAGGGGATTTCTTTTCGCAATTTTCTTTTCTGCGAAGCTTGAGGTTTCTAAGGAAATGATGTGTTAATATTCATCGTTCACTGTGAAATGCAATTTACGACTGATCGATAAAGCAAGAAAATCGTTCGAATTTGACGAAAAATCTAAAAATCTGACGATTGTTTTCTCAGTCTTTTGTGTGAGTAGCTACGATTGACACGAATTCAAACTGGTGGCTTTATTTGCACACGCTTCCTGCATATTCAATAATGGCTCCCGGCAAAGCCTTTGGTGTCGTTTTGTTTTCCCCTGCTATGTTACCAACAGCACCAGTCGTGATGCGAAAAAAACTGCTTGGCGCTTTTGAATTCAGTTACAACGCAAATCTAGTATCCGTAAAAACTCTCCGCTGAGTCGTAAAAGGGTGTTTAAGAACTAATTTAAAGTTTTATACAAACGAATTACAAGCTGCAAACTACAAGTTTTCCACAAGCTTTTCTACAAATTACAAACTACAAGATTTCTACAAGCGAATACCGTAATCACTGTGTCACCGCCGAGAGAGGCACGACACCCAAAGACCTGAATAGTCAATATCGCATCGTGTTTTGCCCCCACATTTTTTCCGATTGGCTGATTTGTTATTGACCGGTTACCCCCTTAAAAACTGACGAAATAGATGGCTTTGTGCAAGAAAAACTTGAGAACACAATAATAAACAAAAGCTGTAATTGCGGATTCGAGCCATATCTTACAACCTCGACCACTTTCATTATCGCGTGTTCGCCTGTGTTTAGCAAGTGCTACCGGCATGGCCTTAACCCTAACCCGACCCTTACTCTTTCGCATATCTTTTGAAGCAAAAGTACAAGAAAACACCCAAGAGCGCTCTTTTAACTATCACTGGTATTACCGTATATGCTAACTGTCCAGTTGATAATTACTCATTGCTGCTACTGCTTTAATCCATTTATTCTCTGTCCGATTAACCGCAAGTGTTAATAAAGAAAATAACCAGGTATGTAAATAACTTTCTTGTTTCTAACTATGGAAGCTTGTAATATAATGGCGTTACAAGGCATACTATAACTACTGAAATAAAATTGACGCGAAATGTAACAATGTTAGTCTAAACTAATAACTTACTGTGGAATTGTAATATATTGATTAGCAAAAAATTGTAATAACCAACTTTGTCAAGCAAAATACCCCCGGCGTAATTCCGTAACGCTCACGCGAATGTGAATAAAATTGACGCAAAATGTATTTAAGTAGCAATAACTAACAACTTTGTTTTAGAAAAAGCATAATAAAAGAACGTATTTAACGAAAAGTGAAATAACTCTTTCAGATAAAAAGCAACAATTTTCCTAACACAAACTGTAATAGTTGCCAAATGATATATCTTTGTAAGTCATAACAAGATGAAACCAACTAACACTACACCGCCAACGGAGCTGCCTCTTCGACCATAATCAATAAAAGGCGATTACGAAACCAAACGAACTTGTTTGTTGCTCTTTTTTGTGATTTGGCCTTGACTGTGCACAAACCTCAAATTAAAATGACAGGTTTTGAACATTTTATTGGAGCACTTGACCAGTAAAAGCGATTCTGTTAACCCTTTCATTCCCAGAGTCAGTTATGGAGACATTTAAGGTGGTTCTAACGTTTGAGTCTGTAGATGAAATCCTATGGTGTGACCATTCAAATGAAACCTCTTCATTGGTACTTTCACATGGTACTATTTACATTTAAGTATTTTACAAAATGAATATTGGCATTTGTCTTGAATTCTGATTTTAGTAACACTAATTTTTAGTATTACCTTATAGAGCTAAAAACACATATTGGAATCAAAGGAAAGCCAAAAATAATGATTCACTTTTGTTTAAGATTGCTCGGTTGGTTAACTTGCTTGGTTGCGGATGGTTATGATGGGAATGGGTTGCAACTTGAAAAAAATTGGTCCAATTTTATGAAGTTCTTTCCTTCCTTCCTACTAAAATTGCGAAAATTGATTATTGTTTGTTCTCCTTTTGATAAAATCACTCGACATTTTCCTTTAGATGTTCCAGGAGCATTCCGTGTACCAAAAAAAGTTCATATTCCTAACTTCAGCAAAAACAAAGTTTGTGCACGGTTATGGCGGTGCCACTGTTATCTCATTTGAAGTTTGCGAGTTTTCATAATCATTACCTCGCTAGCTATGCTTTGAGCAAGAGTGGTTTTCAATAGAGTGTCAGAAACAAGAAGAACAGTGAACCAATCAGAAAGCAAATACATGTTACCGGTGCCAAGCCCGGGAAAACACGCTGCGAGCGAGTAACGGTTGGTTTTGATTTTCATTCTAATTTACTTCCTAAAAGGCAAGGATTTTTAACTAGCACAGAGTGTAGTCATGGGCTTCAGCAAAACCAATGCTAACGCGACTTATTTTCGACACTCAATTGAAGACCCGCTAGCGGCTAGTTATTAGATTGAGTTTACATGCGCATGCAGATTCACCAACTGCTGTTGCTTGTAACCTAACGTGGCATACCATGGCTGTCATTCATTATAAGGTGCTAAAAAGAATGGTTGGTATTATCCACCTGCACCTCCACCACCACCCCCACCGCCACCGCCACCTCCACCACCTGGCCCCCCTGGACCAGATGGACTCATGGGACCCGCAGGACCACCAGGGCCAGACGGACCAAAAGGTCCCCCAGGGCCCCAGGGACCACCCGGACCACCTGGAATTCCAGGATATCCAGGATCTCCCGCCGGACCACCCGGAAGACCTGGACCTATGGGACCACCGGGACCAGCCGGTGGCCGAGGCCCGCCTGGAGATATGGGAGCAATAGGAGCCCCTGGAGGCGCTGGTGGAACCGGATCGCACATTGGATACGGAAAACGCAAGAGAGAAACAACTGAATATGGAGAAATAACAAGACTAGTATAAAGAACAAGGACAAGAATCAGTAAAAAGAAGAGAAATTCAAGGACAAATCTAACTCGTGAACATTTCTTGCTTGTTTTTAGTCTCGCGGATGTTCCTTTAGCATTATTTTGTATGAAAATCTCTGTATTTTTTATTTTATGGCTCAAAACAATTGCCGAGGAAATTTTGGGCCTAACAGAAGAGGACATTGGTTTTATATCCAGACGACAAGTTTTGCAATATGTATTTACCCGCCAATATCACATTTTCAAATTTCTTCTCGTTATCATTATTTCAATTTGTTGTTATCAGTTTTTATCAGTAATAGTTTAGGAGCAAACAAAAACGGCAAAATGGCGATCAGAACTCTAGTTTATTATTGACTTCGCTTCGGTATTGTAAGAAAAGGTTGAAATAAAACACATTATGAGGGCTGTTGAGTATATGTCACCCTTGTTTTACAAGGCATTTTAGTGAAAACTACAAACTGAGTCCATGCACTATAGCTCAGCGAGATGAATGAGACCAGAATCGGTATATTAAAAGCACTAAAACCAGTTAGACAACAAACAAATCACTTGAATGCCTTCCTTCACAGCTGATAACATCACGGATGAATTCTCAGACTGGTCCAGGTCGCTGGCGGCCAAACCTTCTCCCTTTGAGAGAACACGGGCTAGAGACAAAGAATTTCTTTCTGTTGTTGATAAATTGTACGCTGAAGCCTTTGAATCGATAAAGCACGTGTCCTACAATTTTATTCCTCAGGACCATCTTAGTTTCAGGCTAACTTACAGGGGTTTTTAGGAACATGCTCAGTGCGTTATTTAGCTGCTTCGAGCTGGTTAGGCAACTTCGTTCGAAAAGGTATTGGGTGATCCAAAATAAGCAGTGAACAAGGTGTAACTTCAAACATTGTGGATGAATGGTTTAAACGTTTGTTTGTGTTTATTTTTTTAAACTGGCGTTGCATTGGAACTGTTCTTTTTGTCCCGGGGGAAACCGGACACCGGTTAGTACGGACAGCGGACAGCGGTCCGAGTGACACGCTCTCATACAATTGAGTTAACCTCGCTTTACTGACACTGTTCAACACTCTTCAAAGGCTTTGTCTAGTATTCAGTCAGTCTGGTTGAACCGCAAACTGGAAATTACATACTATTTTAAATACATAACCTGTGCCGGCTGAACTTTTGAAGCAAGAGAATACTAAGTGCGAGACATTTGACCATTTGTCCGAGTGTCAGGCTTCTTCAGTTTGAGTTAAAGTTATCAATCTCCGAAAGAGAACACGGGTTAGAGACAAAGATTTTTTTTCTGTTGTTGATAAATTGCACGCGGACGTCTTTGTATCGATAAAACATGTGTCCTATACAATTTTATTCCAAGGACCCGTTCTTTACGTACACATTCCCCTTAGCCTGAAACTTTTTTAGAATCTATGTTGACCGCCTTTCAGTCAGCCGGCCCAGAAACGGTATTTATGGTATAAAGACAGTTTCATTTTCACTAGTTGGTATCATACAGTTTCTATAAGGTTGTCTTTTTCGTCTCCGGGAATCTCAGATAGTAAACCGAAGCTTAAGGATTTCCACTTATTCTCTAAGTTCTTTGGACTAATTGACCAGCCGAACTGAGTTTTTCGTCTTTTCCCGAATGATCATTTCTGAGTCCCGGCTAAAGATTAACCGAATGTTGCAGAAGTTTCCTGAGACTGGTGCCTTGACGTGGCCTACTGGCTGTTAGAGCTATTTAGGCAGTGCTTAAAACCCTTGACGCGGCCTACCAAGCCGGACAGGTCAAGGAGCAGAAGCCAGTTTGTAGTCTGTCTCTTGCGTCCTGTTATCCCGTTAAAAACCTTTTTCTTACCGTGGTCATGAGAATGCTCCAGCCGGTTCCCTTCGAAAGGATGCAAGGATGTTTTGCTGTATCCCACATATTTCGCCCGCTAAGGATTGTCATTGTTATTTGAGATATACTACATTTCCAAGAGAACCCATGAAAATTCTGTCCTGAAATTAGCCAGTAGTGCGCGTATATTGGCCTCAAGCATAACCCTGATACGGTTTTGTACCACTACAGTATAAATTCATCTATAATGTGTTATCACCGGGACGAAACAAACTCAAATCTGAACCGACAGAGTTTGTTTGAATTTTGAAACTTCTTAGTTCTAGGATCATGATGTCACAGTTTTGTTGGGGACGATAATGCGTTCAATCTCTCGAACTTTAGTTACTTTCCGATGATTTAGCTTTAAGATGCGCATAACTTACTGCAATCATAACAATCGACGCACCAAACAGAAAATATGGCAGATTTTATCGGAAGTACATAAGACGAATTGGTCTTATTTACCTCTGATTTCATCTATTAATCCCGTCTGGGATCCCGCAATCCTTGGCCTTGCTCAGAAAAAAATATTGCCAATTCTTAGCAAAAGACAGGGTCTCAAAGGGAGGTGGGGGGTGGGGGGGGGGGGGTTTTTGGGTTTGGCGCCGCCACTTTTTTTTTGTGGACCCGGGGGCCCAGAGATTTTTTTTATTTGGTCCCCAGCCGGATCGGAAGGGCGTCGGGTAGGGAC
>Ga0126336_10002496_pt1 | contig 10485 bp, 11 predicted proteins | sample SidCmetagenome_FD_92530 | JGI IMG/M metagenome (GOLD analysis project Ga0126336, IMG submission 92530) | Coral microbial communities from El Islote,Puerto Morelos, Mexico - Siderastrea C C metagenome | ecosystem: Host-associated > Invertebrates > Cnidaria > Coral | place: El Islote,Puerto...
ACAAGCCAACTGGGAGCTGGTCATTAAATTGGTTCGTAATATACCCGGGAAAGATGAAGATGAAATTATGAATATACGAAATTCATATATTTGAACTGCGGAATGAAGAAATAAATGTAAAGAAGATCCTTGCATTTATTAACACAACTTATGCAGTTGCGAAAAGAAAGCCTGAAAAAATCAGGCTTGCCTGGATTCGAACCCTGACCTCTGCAATACCGGTGCAGCGCTCTAACCAATTGAGCTAACAAGCCAGCTCCCAGTTGGCTTGTTAGCCCTGTTGGTTGTGTTAATAACTGCGAGGATCTTCTTTACATTTATTTCTTCATTCCGCAGTTCAAATATATGAATTTCATATATTCATAATTTCAAGGAGGACGAAGTTGGTAAGGGTGAGGCTGACGATGAGGAGGACGAAGATAGGGTGACAGTGAGGATGAATATGACGAGGAGGACGAAACTGACAGGGATGGGACGAGGAAGATGAGGAGAACGAAGATGATAAGTATATAATGAGGATGAGGATGGAATTGACGAGGAGGACGATAGAGATGACGAAGATCGTAGAAAACGAACAAAAGGGGGAGCATGAAGAATATAAGGATGGGATAAAGGTAAGACTAGAAATAATGGTGATTAGGATAATATGAAGATTATAACAATGGGATGAGCATAAAGAAGATACGCATGAGAAGGAAGTCGGAGGTGATAGGAATGGGTTGAGGTGAATGGAAATGGTTGAGATGATAAAAAGGGGATAGGGAAGAGGACGAGGATGGGATGAACATAGGGATGACGAGAAAAGCGACGACGATAAGGTGAGGATAAGGGCGAAGGGAAGGACGAGAATGATAACATTACAATACAAACTTTGATAGGAAATGGGTGTGAGGATGACAAGGATGAAGATAGATGAGATGAGGACAACCTTAATAAGGATTTGATGAAATCATTGTTGGAATGAGGATGGCGAGAAAGTTGAAGATGGTAGGACTGGGATGAGGATGTTAAAGAGGACGACGTTGAAAGGGATGGAACGAGGATAAGGATTGGTAAGAGGGTGAGCATGAGTGGTCGACAATGAAAGGGGAGGGAAGTAGAGAAGGACCAAGTTAATTAGAATTGCATGAGAGTGAGAATAAGGAGGATGAGGAGGTGAACGGTGATAGAGATGAACAGAGGACAAGGATGAGAGAAGAACGAAAATGATTTGAATTGCATGAGGGTGAGGAGGACGATGAAGATAACAAGGATAAGGATGACGAAGATAATAAGAATGGTGATGATAAAGAAGGCGAAGTTGATAACGATGGAATGAGGGTACAAGATAACGATGGCGATGGGACTAGATGACAAGGATGGGACGGAGTTAAGTATAATAATTAGGATGAGGATGGTTTGGAGGGGATAAGGATGATGAGGATAAGATAGGAGAAGATAGCTAGACAAGGGGACCGAACATGATAGAGATGGGATGCGAATCAATGAGGACGATGAAAGGATGAAGATGATGAGAAAGGGATTAGCATGAGGATTATCATGAAGAGGACAAAAATAGCGAGGATGAAAAGGAGAACAAGGATGTGATTAGGATGAGGACGAAGAGGACAAGGAACAGGAATGGCGCTTTGATAAGGGATGGGATTAGGATAAGACGGATGAAAATGATAGATGAAGGATGGGATGAGGATGAGAAGGACGAGGAAGAAGACGATAAGTATTGGGTGAGGAAGATGTGGAGAATGATAACGTGATGAAAGTTATAGTCCGGGGGCCATGTGTTATCCCGTGGACATTTCATGAACATTTTACTTTCTTTGAAGAAATCTATAGTTTAAGAGGTGCTAAATCGCAAAAAAGCTGTCTGCAATTTTTTCGAAGTCATTTAAGCCTAATTTATGCAAATTAGATTTTCACCCCAAAACCACAGGGTACCCAAGTCTGGCCTTGTTATACATACCCGAAAATGCTTCCATAATGCACAAACCTTTGCATACGTGTACTTTTTAGTCTGTTCTATTAAAGGTATTGCTTGTTGGGCATGTCAAGCCACTGTAATTCTTTTTCGGCAATTTTAGAATTCTGGCTCAAATTAATGAGTGTCATTTTCTGTACAAATATAATGTATCACTAAGAAATGGTTACAAAGCATAGATTGTTTAGCCTTACTTAAATATCATGGTCTGAGTTCCAAACTAGCTGACGGGCCTAGATGTGCAGGTCCTCATCGTCATTGATATCTCTTGTAACATGTTCAACTGCATCAGCGTTACTGTTCCTGTTCGTACATTTCACTTCACTTCAACCACACATATCTGTGCATTTGAGGTTGTGCTTCCTGCACGTACAGCTCATTGTGTTGCAGGCTCCTTTGCATCCACACCTGATCAGCTGCAGGACAACCTTGAGTGCAAGTGGGAGTGTGGTTGGAACAGGCTGCAGTCGATCCCCATCTTGTTGCCAGCCGTGTAATGTCGGGCTAGGAAGGCTGGGATTGGGGTTGTCGCAAGACTTCCATACGAATGCAACGAAATTAGCACGCCTTGTCATCCGGCGTAGGGCTGCTTCAGTAGGGGGTAGCTGTTCATCTACGTATTGTTTCTTGCTGAAAAGCAGCCACCTGACCTCTCCTAGGGTTCTTAGCTGTGTCGATGGGATGTACAACTGGCAGACAAAGCGCTCTAGCTTCATGCATACATCATCTGAGATGCATGGTGTCGCTGGTTCCCAGGCTAGAGAAGGTATCGAGTATCGGTCTTTCGGCTTTCTTTAGTGTATTCCAACAAGACACTTTGCTTTTTCCACAGATAGTGCCTGTCTGTTCACATCCTGAAAAAGCGTGAAAGCCAGGTAAAGCCTTCACAAGGTCTTCTCCGAACGCCTCGTAGAGTGGACCTAATGGAATACTCCTACGTTTTCCTCCTGTCCCTGCAATCACTGTAGTGTCTGGACAAAGTCTCTTGTAAATCCATAGCGTCAGAACAAGTACATCTGTATCTGGACTCTGAATCATTATGGACGTTGCTCCTCTCTGTGTGGCATCTAGAGCATGTAGGAGCATACGGGTATCTGCTTCTTCCTGCTCACTCCTTAAATGCTGAAGCGGTAAGCTATTAGAAGCCATACAGTCACCTTCAGAGGTTACTACATACGTCGTTTGCGAGTCTTTCTTGCACTCGACGAGCTGTGCAGCAAGGAAGATAGCCAATGCCTCCTTGTTCTGGTTACAGCTCAAAAGATCCTCCATCGTGAACTTGTCAATAAGAGCATCGACAGTAATGTTGTATGCCACTGCTCTGTTTGTACCCTGTCGTTTCTGGCGCGTTCCTTCCTTTAAGGAGTTGGGGATATCGTAGCGGTCAAATACGACATGAACCTCGGTGGCACCGTTTGACTTAGTGTCGATGACTTCGGCGAAATGGCTTTGCCAGGTCACGCCCATTTCTTACCCACGATGGCTTTATCATTGACTGGACGACTGCCATGGCATCAATGATGACAACTCGCCTACTGGGCGGATCTGCCGAATGAGGTTGTACTGTAAGCGTCTGTGGTTGCAGTTGGGGTAGAAGGCCCTCTAGGATGTTCATCAGCTTGCTCTTGGCAACGCAGTGTCGCAAACTGCCATCAGAGGAGAAGAGTGCCCTTGGACACTCGGCTAACTCAAACGTGCTGATGGTCTCCTTTACGTCGAGATCAGGCCTTGAGAGAATGACGACTAAGAAACGTGCGAAGAGAGCTCTGTCACCCTTTAAGGGTGCGACGCCACTAATTGTCTTGTTTTTCTTTGTTTGCCGAGCAGACGTCCATGACTTGAGATTTGCCTTTTTCATGGGGCACCAAACACTTATCTTGGCCTCGACGATTCTCTCTTGAACAAATGTGTCAAACAACGCCTGACCAATCTCATCTCGCGTTAGCACTCCCTCCTTGATGTAATCTGGCATATCAGCTTTTGTGATGATATTCACAAGATGGCTTTCCGCTGTCGCGAAAGGGTCACTCGCTTTCAGCACATCCTTCAGCTTTTGTACATTCTCGTTCTGGCGAATTATTACCGCATCACTTAAATCGTGATGGTGTAATGATGAAACTCCTTGTACTCCCACCATGTCCTCAGCTTGCTCTGCAAGTCGACTCAGTTCTGGCGCTACAAGGAACCATCTTGCCATGACTGCTGGTTGCTGTGTTAGACCTTTCAGTCCTCCCTGAATCTTCATCACCTTGTTGACGTGTTCTATAGCGTGGTCAGGACCAACTGCACAGCACGGGATCTCCTTCTTGTTTACACAAAAGTCTCCTTGTATGAATTCATGGTAAATATCGGGATCATCGATCTCTAGCCTGTACATCTGTGCTAGATATAGAGGCACCAAGCGCATAGTTCAGCCTGTCATGGGCAAAGAAATACTTTGCCAAGGCCTTGAGGGACTCAAGGTGGAGATTCCAGTCACCCTCCCTTGATGCGCGTATGAACATTAGGATACACATCACAAACTTCATATAGTCCCGTGCAAACTTGAATAGCGGACACTGAGACTCCATGACCTTATCAAATAGCTCAAGCTTCTCTTGAAGGCCGTCGGTTTCCATTGCGGTTAGAAGGTCTTTGTTTTTCGTCCCTAGCTCACTGTATCGACCTTCCTGGCAGATGGTGTTCATCGCAAAGGAAGCTTGTTTTACATTTGTGTACTCGGCATTACTTTGACCACTTTTGCTCTTCAAAAACGCCTTCATATGCAAATCACTCAAAGCAGAGTACGTTATGCTGTGAGCTGTGAGAGCACGCTTCATATAATTCCCTTCAAGGAACTGTCGCGTTGTAGTTGAGCCATACAGTCCCGCCTCTATCCATCCATCGTCAAAGCCACTGTCCTCGATTGATGCCCCAAGGGCGCGCAAAGAGGCCATTAGCGGATGCATCTCGCTGATTCGGAAAACCAGGTGGTCTAACTCTGGGGCCTTGTGCATCTGGAGTTTTCACAGCCTTCTCATATAGTTGGAGGACAAACGTAATGACAGTCGTATGGTTTTCTCCCATCACTACTGCTGTGATCTTGTGTGCCTGCATTAGCACCGTGAGCATCGTGCTCCACTCATGCGCCGGAGCCGCTTGAAGAGGCATCATGGAAACGGTGGTCAGTTGAAGGGTCAAAGACGTAACCTGGGAATTATATGGAGCCCGCGTCGGGATTTTGGGATTCTCCGACCGAGGCCTGATGATTGAGTGGCCTACCGACCACGCCCAGTCATCTTGCTCCGCTTTCTTGGTGATATCACTAGACGGTGCAGTATCAAGTGTATAGCCGGAGCACTTTGGTTGCGCACTCTTAGGGACATCACACTGGAATATTTCTGTTTCCGGTATTCACTCTTGTGGAAGGGACTTGGTCTTAGCAGTCGCATCAATGTCCAGTATAGTTTCATGCTCATTAGTAGGTTTTCGCTGGAACACAACCATCGCGGTTGCATGAAGTGTGTCCTTTCCGTCTGGGGTGTCTTCTGAGAAATCGGAGTTGTCAACACTGAAAAATATAAACTGGCCCTTAGAGAGTTGTGGAGGTATAAAGATGTTGTGCTCACCGGAATTGCTCAGAACAGCTTGCGCGAGCTGCGTTTCTATACGCAGAATCCTCGCATAATGCACTGACACGCCCAACTGATGTAGAACATTAATCGTTGATTTACTTCTCATTTGCTGGTGAGCAAGGAGGCCAACTTGCAATGGGTACTGGCGCTGGTGACGAAATGTCTTTTCCTCCTCATCTGATTTAGGCGCGTATCTTACTTGCTCATCAGTCTTGGTGTGGTACATAATCTGCTGAGCTGACTTTCTGTTCACATTTTCTGCTCGCTGCTCGGTTTTCAGTTCAGAAACCACGCCCGAAAGAATCAACTGGACTAATGTGAAGAGTTTGGTAGGGACAATATCTTGTGAATCTATGCCGAGCGTACCATTGAAGTGCCAAGTATTTGCCTCTTGGATTTCCTTGCAAAGTATCTTCAAGCGGTCATAAATGACTTCAAGCTCCCTATTAATATGCGATGGCTGTCTTACGGCTTTCTCTATGGCGGCGATCTTAGCAGCAGATAAGCAAAAGCGATCGGACTCGTTTCGGCGATATGCACTAACGAACTCGATACCGTCAATATTCTCAGCTAACAGCCGCCTCACAGATTTTCTACTAGGAGACCAGTCGCAAAGATGATGTTGCAGAATATTCGTGTAGAAATTTTGAGCGTCTTCAAGACTCAGTATCTTTCCTTTTGAAAGAAGCTCATTGATAAGATGCAGGAATTCTATATCAGCTGATATTTTGTTTTCTTGCTGGGGATCTTGGTCGGCAGCTCTATCCTTATCCTCAGGCAGCGGGGCGCGTATCACGTGTTTCAACCGGCAGGTACGATGATAATGCACATCTATCTACAAAGCATCTTCTGGTTGTGTTGTGGTACTTAAGTAAAGTCTGAACAAGTCATTGCCGCAGTTTTTAACGAACTCTGAAAGTTACTTTCCTCTACTCTCGGTTTGTATTGCATGAACGTCCTGCTTATCGTCGTGTTTCTGGCAAAAGGAACATAACTTCTCATTGAACGTAGCTGTGGATGAACGTAAAATCCGCTTTGAAGTTTGTTCTGTTAAATCACGGAAAGCGGAGGGTAAAGGGGAGCCTGTCTGCGATGCAAGGGACGGCCTTCCAGGAGGACGTGAAAGGATTGTGACGCAGCTGCTTTCTCGAATCTTGCTTCAGCACGTTTCAGCATAACAGAATTTACAAGACCTTTTCTACATCTTGCGTGGAAAGAAGCTTTATTTTGTCTTAAGTCTTCTGCCCCCTCCAGCGATCTACTGGTAGCAGCAAACTCAGTTTCGCCGTACGCAGTTCTAGAATGCGCGTAATGCAAAACACTTGCGTAAGCTTCATCACTAACGCTCTGAACAAGTGACCCCCTAGTTTTTTTCCTGGCAAATAATGCATTTACCAAAGTCAGGCTTCTCATCAACTCGCCTTTTTATCGAAGGAATTTCCATGCCTGAAATGCCAAATGAAAATCATAATATAAAATCACTTAAAATAGGTCAATTTTCAAAAATGCGAAAACATAACATTCTTCTGTTTTAAATTTCTGGAAACCTTTTTTTGTCACTGCAATGAAGAGTGCGTAAAGAATAAAAAAAACGGGTCACATCCGACTGCTTCCAGTGTATTATCGACGCCAAATCGAGCGCGCGAAAGTGTTATCTTCTCTAATTGTGCTTATTGTTGGGTCTCCAAAACCTGCGATTTAGTATATTTCGCGTTTTGTGCAGCCATTTTTTTGCAGCTATCATTCTTGTGTTCTTGCAAATTCTTATGTATTAATTAACGCGCATTGCCTTTAAAACAGCAAACGAAGATAATTCTATAAATATAATAATAACATTTTCCAGCTCCAAAACATTGTATAGACCTATTAATTTTTATTAATGAATGTATTGTATTTAATGTGGTAAATTGATAATAAAATAATAAATGAATAAATGAATAAAACTCTGTGCCTACCTGGGAAATTGGAAACAAGGCCTCCCAACTCGAAACCAGACACACAGAAAGGGGCTGTGCTTTCGCGCAGTGAAGCCAAATGAGAGAGGAGGGATAACCTAATAACGCGTTGCGTTCTAAACCACAGGGAGACCATCAAAATGCACGCCTTTTCTACCTGGAGTAGAAGAATCGGCAAAAAACTCTAAAAAGCTCTAAAACTAGAATCGTAAGTTCAAAGGTGATTAAGTAAAGATATGTAGTAAATAACTAAAGTGAATAACAAGTATTTCTGAAATAAAACCGCGTGTTATTTTTCTTTTAATATTCGTTCTATTCGTTCAGTCCTTGAAACAGTCAAAACGTGTTTTAACTGCACTTTTAAATGTATTTTATTTAATTCAACAGGTCCTGAATCAAAGTGAAGGCATTTTTTTGTCATTCCTCATCTGTATAATGACGTCATATCTAATTTGCATAAAACAGGCCTAAACTGCTTTAAAAAATTGCAGACAACTTTTTTTCGATTCAGCACCATTTAAACTATAAGCTTCTACAAAGAAACTAATTAAAAATGTTCATGAAATGCCCACGGGACCGATTTTTCTGACACATGGCCCCAGACTATTAGGAGGACGACGAGAGCAACGAAGACGAAGATGATAAAGATTGGATAAGGACAACGAGGACAAAATGATAAGGATGGAGAGGAACAAAAGGATGAGGAGGACGAAGATGATAAGGATTGCATAGGAATTACGATGGTAAGAAAGACGAAGATGAAAAGGATGGAACGAGGGACGGCTAAAGATGAGGGTGATGAAAAGAGCAAAGATTGATATAATAACGATGGGATGCACGGGAGGATGAGGACGAAAACGAAGGTGCAATGAGGGTAAGGACGAGGACGAGGAGGACGAAGATGATAAACATTGAATGAGGATGAGGATCACTAAGAGGACGAAGATGATAAGGATAGGATAACAACGAAGACGTTGACGAATAAACAAAGGCCACAGACCTAAGAATTATGCAATAGATTTAGCGGAATCGTGTACGAATAAAATATTTGTTGGCGGCCCCCACCTTTGGATCATCAATTCCAGTAATAGGAAGGCCGACATTTTCTTGCAGTAAGAATGCCATCAGGTTTGCACAGTTATTGTTTATAATGATGAGAGCAAGTAACGAGTAGACATAAGACACCAGCCGTGAGCTGATGCTCAGTGGAGTCGTTTCAGCTCCAATGTCTTTTCCAAATGCCACACCACCAACATAACTGATGGAGTCTGTAAAGATAAGCCATGATACTTCTGTGACCTTAGCCAATTGCAGTTCGTAATCAAAATTGATTTTCTGGGTTAACTGAAAGCGAAACTGTAAACAACACAGCACAGCCAAAAACAAGCACTTGTTGCCTGTAATAACATGGAGTATTTAAACAACTTTTAAAAACGTGGAAAGATAACAAGAAGGACATAAAGAAAAGTAATGCTGCAGTCGGGTTTCGTCACCTATCTTCGACCCAAGACAAGCTAGAGTCACAGCTTGGATCAACAAAGGCGTTCAGCTAGTACTGTAAGATTAACTTTAAATTTCCTTCATTTTTAGCTAAAAATGATGAAAGGAAGGCATTAGAAAAGCGCTAAGCTGATCTCCGGTCTCCCTCAAAAGAAATATGGAAAAAAATGGTTACGATAGTAGTTACCACTGGAAACCAAGGGGGAAAATGAGGGTGCAGTAACCTGCGATCAGGTGTTTTTTCTTCCTTATTCCTTTCTGTTTTTTAATCGGGAATGTGCATGAGGTGCGACATAGTCTGCCAGTTTTCGATAACTGTTATTTCTGTATCAATTATGACAACGTCGAGAACCCGACTTTTTGACATGAGGATAGTATCGGGCCTTGCTGTCTGGGGGAGGTTATAAACAAAGGAGTGTCTTAGTAATAGTACTTGTAATTAACAAGTAACGAATTATCTCTAACTTTCGTTGCCCTTACTCTTTTTTATTTTTGTGAAGCCTTTGACCAGAATGTACAGTATTTCGATATTGATGACGATGAGGATGAAGATCAAGAACTTTACCTGACTCAGCCGTTTCCTTGTGGAACAGCCTTCACAGTGTCCATGCTTGACTCGCTTATAATGGTAGAAATGGAACAGTTATATATTTTGACGTTATTGGGGAGACTTCAAGGGCAATTTGAATTCGCCTTTGTAAACTATACTTTTTTATATCAACTGAGTTAAAATAAAGCTAATTAGTCACAGTAAAGAGGTTCAAACGCTGAAGTCTCGAGCGTCTGAACCCTTCCTCTCTGACAAAGCCGCAGCTCTTCAGTGTCTACAACTGCCAACGATTTTTGCGGTGATTTTACTTCCTTACGAGTTTGGTGTAACAGGAGCAAAGCGCATGCGATGTCAACAGTCAAGCTTCCACCCTCGATAGAGCAAACAGAGACAGATCGCTCTTGAAATCGCACGCGGAATCGCTTAGGCAGGCGGCCCCTAGCAAATTAGGGAGCAAATGTAATGTAGATTTGAAATTTGTGCGGTATAGAAGGTGGTAATGGCTGCTTTGGTCTCACATTTACTCAACGAGTGCAAATAAAGTGGCCATTACCTTTGCAGCCCCTTCACCGTGCAAGTTTTAAGAATTGCATCTCATTTCCTCCAAGCAAATATGAGTAAGCCCATTTTTTCTCTAGTGGGTGAGCTTTTACCTGTGGGTAGCCTACATCATGTAAGTGAGAGAAACCAACTGTGTGCATGCAGGGATCACTCAAGAAGATGTTTACGGTTAGTTGTTTGGCAACATCTTGTTCATCAAAATGACCCTCCAAGAAACCATGCTGTCTTTTAGTAAGCAGACTAAAATTCTACATGGCTGTTGTCTTTCTCGTTACAGACATACTTCAACCCAGACATTTTAACCTTGGTTCGACATCTGGTAACTGGAGG
>Ga0126336_10002497_pt1 | contig 10485 bp, 5 predicted proteins | sample SidCmetagenome_FD_92530 | JGI IMG/M metagenome (GOLD analysis project Ga0126336, IMG submission 92530) | Coral microbial communities from El Islote,Puerto Morelos, Mexico - Siderastrea C C metagenome | ecosystem: Host-associated > Invertebrates > Cnidaria > Coral | place: El Islote,Puerto...
AATGGTTCATTCACTATGGCTCCTTGAGGGTTCGTGGGACGGAATAAGTAGCCACTCCTCAGATCAACTCTGAGTTGGTCAGAAATGGCCAAATACTGCTCGATGCCACGAACAGGGCAGAGGCTGGATTGGGGATTTCGTTGAATTCCGAATACATTGGAGTTTCCGTCTCGCAGCGTCTTCCCCCATACATGATAACAGTCCATCGTTATTGGGAAAACGAAGAATCTCAGGGACCTTAACTTGCCCCATGTCACCTGGTCTATCTCCGCTAAAAAAACACCGCCTTGAAATACGCTTGGTCCTTAGATAAAACGAAACGCTGAGTTGGGCTAATCGAGGGTGATTTCATCGATTGTTCAATGTGAGTCACCAGCCGATCCAGTTTGTCAATAATGAAAAGTGTCTTTTGTTTGGTTGCACTCGAGCTTTTAACTGCTCCATCGTGACTACACGAAGATAAGCTTTCACAGCCTTGTCAGTTGCCGGGTTACCCATATCGAGCCTCCGATCCCATTCGCCAGTTCTTCCAAGTGCATGAAAGAAGCTCGCAATTTCCCGATATAGGAATCAACGGTTTTGTACGAGTCTCACAGGGCAATCATATGATGAAGCCCTCTTTGTCCAAGAAAGGAGCAACCGTTTTTATGAACTTGAGTCCTCCCATTCTGATCTTTAAAAACAAGAAATCGACAAATATCACGTGGGATAACACTCATCAGGGTGGGACAACCAGACAGTCAACCAAGAAAACGCTGTCTGCCATGAAATCGTAACGCCGTTATAGGCATTATACAAACGTAAGCGAAAAAGCCCACAAGTCTCCCAGAAACCCCAGATGATGTACCCAGCCATCACTGGAGGGAACTAGCAAAGCCCGTGTATCACCCGTCTCAGCCATTTTCATAGATTTGGAAGAATATATGCAACCACCAGTACTTCTTGGGGTAGGTAACTAAAGTGACCAAAGTGCAATTTCTCTTGTGGCTCGAGAGGAAACGAAGCACGGGACCAACTAAAGGAAGAGGCGGGAAAAGGTATGGTCGGGCTAGGAACGCACTCTCCTCACTCAGATCTTGGGCAAACAGATTCACCCCACATGAGGCCGGTGTGGGATAAGGAGAAAAGTGCGGCAGAGGAGTTCCATCTCGGTCACACATTACGTAGGAGTCCAACGCCATAAGGTCACATGTGTGACCAGTAGGGCCATCAAACTCGCTTTGGACCACACTCCAGAAATCAGGGTGAAGTTTGCTATCCAGAAACGATAGCCGTCGGGATGGAGCATCTGCTGGGTTGTCACTAAACGCTACGTAACCTACGTGAAGCGAGATACTCAGTCGAGACGTGGTAAAGAACTATCTCTTCAATACTCTGTTCAAGGACGCACTCCTTCCTCCCTGGCTAGACCATGCATCCACTACGGCCCTGTTATCTACACGTGCTTCCACCCATGCGTTTTGTAAAAGGTTAGAGAAAGACGCAAGAGCCTTATCCAAAGCTAAAGCCTCCATGGTAGAAATGTCAAATTCTCTCTCCTCGTCACTCCAGTAGTCTGATATGGTAATAGTCTCACTCAATTTCATCGTGGCTCCCCAGCCAGATCCTGGTGCGTCTGAGGAGAGGGATATCTGTAGGTGACGTTCTTCTTTCCATGGAAGGGGATCGTCCCAAGTCTCGAGGAAAAGCCAATGAGCAATTTCGTCACGGAGATTCTTATCGATCTTAACCAAGCGATTAGTACGCATGCCTTTGGAAATGGCTGCGTTCATCTCCCTGGTGAACAAAAGTGCTGCCGGAACGGCCAGGGAAAACGAGACACACTTGCCCACAAGCCGTTGGAGGGCCTTTACTGACACAGTTGAACACCCCAAAACCTGCCGCACCAAAATAAGGAATTTCTCTTTCTTAGCCGGGATGATCGAGGCGAACGCTAACCCAGTAGAGTCTGAGGGGAAGCCCAAGTATGGGACCACCTGTACTGGGCACAATATAGACTTGGACAAGCCTAGAAAATAACCAACTGAATCAAAAATAGCAAACCAAAAAGATGGCAGCGTTAGCAGCCGCTAAATTCCGTTCGTCTATCGTTTGCAGCTGAGAGTAAGGCCCGCGATCAAGATCTACCTGTAGCTGACCATTATGGCGATCATAAATGTACAACAGACACGGGACGCCTAGTGAACGAAAGTTGGCTGCCACTAAACCTGTCGATTGATAGACAAAAGGTGAAATCTTCCAACCGAAAGGAAGTGTGTTGTACTGGAAAAACCAGCCGCCCCACTGGATCCCAAAATAGGTTCGACTTTCTTCAGCCAACAAAAGTTGGTCATATCCTGACTTATCGTCAAGGACGGTTTGAAAAGGTTGCCGGCCAACAAATCGAGGCAAGTAGGAGAGAGTGTCCAACTTGAAAGGAGCATCAGCCATCCAAATATTAAGGAAACGGGCATCATGACACAACCTAGGCTTCGATGGTTCAACAGTCAATGGTAACACGAGGTGGGGTGGAAGAACCTCACCAACGCGCCCCAACAAGGATATCGCACCAGAGTGGATCCTATCAAGCAATGTCTTGCGTACAAACTCAGCGAAAGGTCGACATGAAGGATTATTGTTAATTTGAGTGGGTGGCGGGCGAGCCGAATCATACGCTTTCCCTTTGAAATTACCCCTAAAGGGACGAAAAAAGTCCTCAACCGATACTTTGTTCCGAATTCAACGCAAGACCCGAAGTTGTTGAGGACTCAGATTATCGCCCAAAATCTCTTCCCAACTTTCCACGTGGTTGTGAAGTTCCCCAGCTCGAAAATGATCTGGGTGTCTGAAATGTAATTTTGAGACACTCCCAAGGACATCACCCTGAATGACTTTCTGGAGTCTCTCCTGCGGTATCATTGTCACCCCCGTACTGGCCCCGGAAGGGTTTCCCCTCCAGTCAACCGAATGAACACATTGAGGTGGAGAATGAACAACAGATGAGAGCAACATCGAAAGATTGGTCGAATTCCCATTCCCATGTCAAATGAAAAGTACCCTAGAAAAAAAACAAAGGGTAAAAAAAAAGTTTGAGTGAGGATTTCAAACAAGTACAATGGTAACAGCTATCAAGCATAACAAAAGGGGATACCTAGAGGTCAGCAGGGGGTGACAATTGTGACCCAGAATGACTAGGAGGGTTTATTAAAGTTACCCCGTTTTCGCAATTGTCACTCGCTGCAGCCCTAAGGGTGAGAAAAAAAGACTGGTGATAATGATAGTCAAAGAAGACAATCATTCGCATGGCAAAAAACAAGCATTTATTTTCCAAATATCATTGATGAAGGAGTATTTTGTACACAGACTAGTACTAGTTCACTACAACTACTGTTTTTTTCCCATTACTAGTTGCGTTATTTGCCCCACCCGGGGGCATGACCCCCAGATTTCTCTTCCGACCCGGTATGACCGGGGGGCTGGGTCCGCCTCAGATCTCGGTCTGCTGGACCTGGCTGGGCCGGCTGCGCTGGCTGCGCTGGCTGCTCTGGTTGCACTGGATGGGCTGGTCGTGGCGGCTGCGCCGGTGGCCCTGGTCTCGCTGGATCCGCAATTTGTGCTGGAAGCGCCGGCCGAACAGGCATCTGTGGATCTGCCATTACAGTCTTTAAAGCTTCTCTCAAAACGACTTGCTTGAAATTCGTGGAGGTTAACCCAGAGTTGCCGTCCTCTCTCGTGGGCGCTTGATCAAGTTTGAAGGGCAGAATGCAGTGAGAGTCCTCTTTTAAACTTCATTCCACCTCCCTAGAGAACACCGATCTCACAGGAATGCGTTAAAACTAGATTGGGTGTGAATACCTCTAAGATGTAATCTTTGCGCTTCATTCCGAGTGTTGAGAATAGTCAGTCAGTCAGTCAGTCAGTCCGTCAGTCGGACAGTCAGTTAGTAATAGTGGAGCTCCTTTGTGGTCCGAAGGTCCGCAGAGCGGAGCAACAAACTCCTAGAAAATATTTAGAGGATATTACATGGTGGCGCGAAGATATGAATTTTATTTTCGAGTGGTAAAAACAATATTTTACGATTGAGCTCAGCGAGTAAGTAGAATATTGTTTTTACCAGGAGAAAATAAAATTAATATTACAAGCTGCCGTGTAATTTTCATTTTATTATATAGACAAGAGTATTTTTGCACAAACAGCACTGTAAAAGCGGGAAATGACGTCATCGATATCCTCACTAGTGAGGATATGGAAAATACGCCATTCGAGTCCCGGATGTAGTTTCACATGAACTTTACGAGTGGTCTATTTTCCACTGAAACACTTTTATCGATATACTAAATATATATATATATATATATATATATATATATCCATGCGAGTCAATTTTAATGGTCATGGAGTCGCACCATGCCTTCTGTAAAGTGTTCCAATTGTCTCAATAGTCGCGCGCGTGTACATACTGGTGAAAATGGCGGACATCCCTCGAAGTTAAATGCTAACCATCCTTTTTGAGGCTTCAAGTAAAAAGGATGTGCTTTCATGGACATTTTACCTCATTTAGGACGAAGCAATAACCCTTCACTGAACATTGACAAGAAAGAATTCGGATCGCCTGTTGTCACAGGAGAAATTTGATCTGAAGTCAACAATATGGCCGGTTCCTCGTACGCTCGATTTTCAATACGGTAATTTTTACATTCTTGGAATAAAGACTTTCCTTTTAAGAGCTCATGATGAAAGACCTGAAGGATTGCTTTAAACTAGACGGCACATATAGAAGAAATAGGAGAGCTTGAAGGCAAGAAATCCTTGTCCGAGGACATACTTAAACATATTTGCCATTGAATCTTGTTTTTTTTTAGTTTGTGTTTAACCAATCCTTATTTTGCAAATGGGGTATTATGGCCGAAAATTAGTGTTACTAAGAATTCGACTCTGACGTAGTGTTGTTTTCTCAAATCAGTTTTTGTTCTTCGGCACTATTGTATTGCGGATTGGGTTGTTTAGTGAGGGCTAATTTATTGAACAACCGAAACATCGCTCGTAGACTAATAGTTAATTAGTCTACTAATTAACGGACACAATGAATTGTAGCGTATGTAGGCCTGTGATTGTGTTCTTAGTGGCCGTTAGAAAATTACAAACTACAAAAGACAGCACATCTCTATAAAAGCTGTCCTTGTTTTATTTCTAAACGTTTGAAACAAAATATTAATTCCCGGATCTCTCAGCGGTCAGCTTCGCAGCTTGCAATAGGTGAGATTTCATAAAGAAACGACTAAGGAAACAGCATTTAGAGCAACTTGATTTGTCCTCATGGTAGACCCTAAATAGAATACCGCTAATTTACTCTTGTTTTTATGTGTTCCTTATAAATAAAAACGCGAAGACAATGCGCAAAAACAAAGCATAAACAAAATGCGGACCGCCGTAGAAACAGCGCGAGCCTGAATTGCCCAGATTTTTAATTTCATATCATAATAGTAGCAGGGCTGAACTTTATTTATTTCAACTTGCTACTACAAATACCAAGACCCATTTCATGCCTCTGAAGTTACCCAATTTTTGCCTTTTCCGAAGTTAGTAAAATGCCTTTGTTTCAAAGAGCCACCAAACCACATAAGAAAAGCGAAACTCCAAGTGGCTTCCATTGATAAAAAGAAGAAGAGTGTTGCTATCATTTAAATTGAAAATTGTTTTCTGGTGTTGCAAATTGTTTAAAAGCAAGCGCTCGCAATTTTTTTGATTTTAAGAAACCGTTTTTCCGAATTTCTCGGAAACAATAGAGTTCCAGAAAGTTCAAGTAATATTTTTGAAGAGAGCTCCCTAAAGTGTTCTTCTGGCAAGTTATCAGGATTTTCCATTTTTTGAGCCCGTTCATTAAACATTGATGTAAAACATACTTTGGAGCTGGGTTGGGTTATTTGTGCTAGGAGATCATCGAACTCAATCCTTTTTAACAAATAGCGCTTAATTAACTCAAACTTTCACGTACACACACACACACACGGCAAAATTTGTTTCCTTAACCCTATTCAGACCGGGATGTTTTTAATCTTCTGGGACTGGGTGGGGCGGATTCCGCCCGCAACTCTTAACTCTGCGAATATTGAAGCTATGACAACGAAACTTAAAGGACAGATAATACGCCCAAAAACGTTTCCATTGAGGTCTGCCACATCAGTTGATGGAGTCATATGACGTCACAATAACGTTATGTTCTCCAACGGCGGCCATCTTGGATCTGCCATCTTGGATTTCTTGATTTTGCCAAACTCTTCAAAAACCGCGGAAATTGATCAAGAAGTGATCAAAATCAATAAATTAACACGGAAATGATCTAAAAATGTAAAATTTACTTCAAAAAGTAATGATTTTTGATTAAAATGTGGGAAATTCAAAATTCTGAAAAAACCGCTTGTCAAAAAGTGGTTGCCATGGTAACGTCAAACTTAATAGACAAAGACTTGCTACACCAAATTGTACCCAAAGGTCACCAAGTTTGGTGGCCTTAGCTTGCTTAATTAAAAAGTTATGAACGTCCAAAGTTCGTGCAGGCGGAATCCCCCCCCCCCAGTCTGAATAGGGTTACGCAGACGGGCTCCTTCTACTTCATTATTGTTGATTTCCAGCCTTAACATTCTTTTGCATTCCAAAAGTGCGTTCGAAGATTTCCCAGAGAGAGTAGCCTGGATAACCCGAGCCAGTTCTAAGGTATGTGTAATTTCAATGAATCAGATTATACTGTTTAAAAGAGGATTGAGACCATTTGGAGATAATATGGCACATCTTCAATTATTTCATCGAAGTTGACTTCCAGATCAACGTTCATCTAATGATCGAAACCTGCCTTTTACTTTGAAATTGTTCTTGTTTGGTTAACTCCGCTACTACTGTTTAATTGGTTTTTTGTAATAAAGAATAGCTGTTCTGTTGATAGAAAGCTTACCAGCGTGATGCACGTTTATAATACTAATTTGCGAGATTTATTCCTGCGTTTTTGTCCTCGCAAACGCAAGAATCGATTTCCTCGTCTTCTCTCCAAATTAAAGCGCTTCTGGCGGAAACGAACAACATCAGGTTTTAAGTTTTACCAATACCCATTAAGGTTCCGAAAACGAAAGAAATCGATGCTTCAACCCCTGTCACCGAATGCTCGATTCTTACTGAAAGTTGCTCTTAAGTAGAACGTTTCTTATGCTACAGATTGTCTCGCAGTTATGACAGCCAGGTATAACTAACTAACGATTTCAAATCAGTTCAGTGAATCTTCCACAAATTTGGCGTTTTTTACTGGAGACGCGTAATTAGCCTGTCATAAGATTAGGGGAACAAACTGAGTTCGTCCTGTTACGCATCTGGTCGTTGGTCTGTGTAAATTCGGGCAAAAGATGGAAAATGCGTTCACTCGACTTTGTGAGTCTCTCAAGACACACTAAAGCCAGCCTCTTCTAGAAACCAAGATAGTAGGAACGGCGAAATAAAGAAATTGAAAGCGGAGATAAAACGCGTGGGTGTTGGAAGGGGAGAGATAGCAGTGGATCCAGGTTCTCAGACAGTATGAAGGCAAACGCGAAGATGAAACGCGTGGTGCTCCTTTCCTACTATCTGATAGCCTGGAACAGGATAAACTAAGTGGAGTGTTCATTTTAGCAAAAATTTATGTAGCTACTGGACGATCTATGAATTTCATAACCAGAAATTGTTTGCCCGCTAGACGGTTGGTCTTGGTCTTGATAATTGAAGAAAGTATGAATGCTATTTGCAATGATTAAATGTTACTTACACTGTTTCTTATGCCGATACCCTTACATAAAACTTTGTAGTATTTACACCTTGGGGTTTAATTTGAGTTTTACCATTGGAAAATTTCTTGTTAACTAGCACCAGAAAGTAAAACTGACTAGCGAAATATCTGTAAATAATAATAATAATAATAATAATAAGCACGTTAATAGACAATTTGTGTAGCAGTCTTACTGCATCGGAAGCTGATGAAAATAGTACGTTTTAACTGATTTATTTATTGAAGAGACGCGACAAACGTACAGATAAACAAGATTTCTTGACTTGGAAAATACACCCTTGCTAATATTTTGGATTTTGTTTAAACTCAAAGACCTATAAAAAGGAGAGTATATTAAGTTATTATAAAAGCAATATAACAGTGTCTTAATTGAAAGCGAAATGGCATCAAGAACATTTTATACCAGACGTGGCATACCAATCTAAACCGCAGAATAAGAAGCACGGTAACCCTTAAAAACGTTCATTAAGCTGCTCAGATTGCATGAGTTGAGGCATCACATCACTGATGAACGTTTGTGGTGTGGCTGATGTTTTGACGTGACAAAACATATATTTACTCTTGTGTTGGTACAACTTTATTTCGATTGAAAATTCTTGCTCACTACTCCATTTCCGATTTTACATGTACTCGAATTCGATTCTATTTAACACAACTGAAACGTTTCTCGGGCGAACAAAGATACTGACTAAAAAAAAATTATCCGCGCTCCTAATTTGCAGTACACAACCTATGCATATAATTTAGAAGTATTTGCATGATTTGTATCACTCAATAATTAGTCCCATTGTCTTTGACTTGTGTAACTATTTTTAACAAACAAGGTCCCTTGAGAACAGCTGATACTGCTAGTAATTTGTTGAAATTGTAATTTGTTGTAATTCAGTGATTGGCTGCCGTACAAAATAATCTTTTAATGCCCTTTTGTCCTAAAGTAAAACTGTGGTGCCTACCAGTTCTCATTAAGGACTCCCCCAATGAGAAAACCAGCCTACGCCCTTGCGAAATGACACTAAGTCCATTTCCGTCAAGCATTTTTTTACAGTTTCATACTGACTTTCTCTCCCCTGGACAACACTTTTTACGAAAGCCACTCGTTCAACACCCCGAGGCCTATCCCCCTTCTTCTTGTTTTGGTAACACGCTGAACGAATAAAATTACGCCATGTCCTTCAGTGTTTGAAGTACTTGGCATCGGGAAAGATTTTAAGGCTTCAAAAAAGTAACTGACAACTAACAAAATGGTTTGAAGGAAAACAGGTTTCGACTGTATTTAAAGAAGAACTTTAATAATTGTATGGTTTGATAGACACCACACACGTACAGAATCGTTAAGGATCGATGTGAAAATACATTATCTTCAAGATTTTGAATGCTGTTTGCGCTCAGATCCCTGTGGAAAAAAAGGGAAATTAAAAAACTATAATTGTGACGTCATGAAATTGAGAAAATTCCATACAAGAAAGTTACCTAATCCAGGAAAGGGCTGGCAACTGTCCCTTTGAGATGACTGAAGCCAATAAAATACAAGTGAATGTTGCCGGATGGACGTTTTCAAATTACCAACCTTTGCTTAATTTTAAAATGACTTTCAGGTGGCAAAAAATCGTTAGAAAGAAAGCCTTGACACTTATAGTTAGAAGCCAAGAAGAGACGAATGACCATGAAAACAGCCTGACAAGCAGCAATCGGTTAATTTCGGATGTTTTCAAGCCAAATGAAAATTTTCGTATAACATTTTAGCTCCCTTTTTTCTTCAAACCGTATATCTATTTTTGTTACGTTTCCCTGCTTTTGTTAATCACCTTCCTCTCCATTTTTATTTGTCTTGGGGAGCCTTTTTGTGCTTTTTCTCTCTGCTGGCAAAGTTTACACGTTGTCAAGGCAAGCTTTTCCAAAAGTAGAAATGGTTGAGAAGGAAAAACAGGTGCCATTTTTTACAATTAGGGCTGTTTTTTATAAGATTTTATTCTTACAGATTAGACGTCAAAAGCATTTTTTTTAAACACTGTGGCGTCCCTAGGATCACAGGGCTATTCACTATGGTTTAGTAACGAATACGGTACTAATAGGAGAAAGGACAAATAATATATGCTAAGCTAGCGACTATGCAAACATTCTGAAAACTACACACCGCGGACAAAATAACATGATACACCGCGGAACTACAGAACCACTAACTTAAATACCTTATACCCCGATTGACGTTTGTCACAAAAGATGAACGTAGAAGAACTGGGCCCTGCTACTGCAGAAACAATTACTAGAATTTTAATTTATTCTCGCTCCAACGTAAGTTAGTCCCAAAGGGACTGAAACCACAGATTTCAAAATATCCGCAAAGAAAAATCATTCAGTAAGTTGAGAGTAAAGGGTATTTAAAGGACGCTCAGACAATATGTCCACAACAGGTAAAGCATGCAAAAATAGTACTTAGTGGCATGAACGATCCTATTTAGTCAATATTTTAATTGGAGTTTTTGGTCGGGAATGGCTAAAAATCGCTTCTTTATAGAACCTTGAGTCTTGAACCTCGGGATACCAGCGAAACTTTTCTCTCCCAGTTGGAGGTACTGTTGGAAATTTGGTACAATTATTTGGTACAAATGATCTTTGGTCAAGTGAGTCAAGTGACCCAGGTGATGAAGTGAACCCAAATGACCCAGCGAAGGTAAGTGACCCAATTGACCAAGCCAACT
>Ga0126336_10002498_pt1 | contig 10484 bp, 3 predicted proteins | sample SidCmetagenome_FD_92530 | JGI IMG/M metagenome (GOLD analysis project Ga0126336, IMG submission 92530) | Coral microbial communities from El Islote,Puerto Morelos, Mexico - Siderastrea C C metagenome | ecosystem: Host-associated > Invertebrates > Cnidaria > Coral | place: El Islote,Puerto...
AAAGTCCTCACTAGTCAACCAGAATGGCAAATAATCAGCCCATTTGTAAATGGCAAATGTCATTACTGCCTGACTAACCCTGCTTTCAGCAAGCAACTACTGGTGTGCAATTCTGCCATTTCAATACAGAACACAGAAACTAAGAGAATAATTCAAAGTGCAGTTGTTGTAGGCATTAAAGCAGCCTCATCACAAAACCAGTCATTCAAGAGGACTGGCTTTAACATTTTTAACCATGCCAGTAAAAGCCACTCCTAATAGGCCAGCACGAGTATGACAAAAGCCCACAAATTAACAAAGAAAGACAACGCATCTGTCATCTATCATAATCGTCAACAAAACAAAATATTTACCTAAAGGACCAGAATTCATTTTGCTTTTTGTTTCTGATTTATATTTTGTGACCACAGTGAGATTAAATAACAATGCCCTCATTTACATGACAAAGCATACACTGGGAGTTGTAGTAAAATGAGGCCATTAAAAATGGCCTAATACAAAAACTGGTATCTAAACAAAGAATATTTAAACGTAGATATTTCATATTATAATGACCACTATAAACAATTATTGTTTCCGAAAAGCCCCATGGGGAAGGATCAATCAAATATGTATGTAATGTTACCTTACAATCAAGGTAAACAAAAGAAATACACAAGAAATGTGCATACATGGAAGAAAACTCTACTGAGGTTTAACTGGGAACCACAGGAATGCTGTATGAAAAGATTCTATTTTTATAAGGAACATGATACATAATTCATGGATTAAAGTGGGTAAAGTGATACGGTAACTGAAGTGTACCAATTTACATAAGCAAGTATTCTAAGCAGGCAAGGGCAAGTTATGATGAGGTTCAAGTTCTGACCTTAGTGAAAGAAAACCTTGAAATTCTCAGGACAATTAAAAATACCCCTTAAACAACCAGATACCAGCAAGCTGACAGAATTGGAATATCAAAGGCCATCAACTGCAGTGGTGATAACAAATGTTGTGACAGTCTGTTGTTGATGTTAGGGCCAGCACAACTTTGTTACATGTGATACTTAAAACATGACTTGTAATGGGTCCTTTGAGTTGCAAGTATCCAGCATGTGATCAAGTTGTACCATCTAAATCAGTTCTAGGGACTACAAAAAACTGGTGGAAAATAATAAATTAAGGTATTTGACATGAAGTTATGAAACCGTATAAAAATGCTGTAAAACTGAGGTAATTATTAGCAATAATTTGGTTTTTACAGCTTGTTACTCTATCAATATAAATCATATCACATGGATTCCTAAAAGACTGAACTGTAGCCTGGTTACACCTCAGCAGTTTACAAGGCTTCCTGAAGAGTGGACACACATTTTTTATAACCTGTAAATCTTGTTTACAAACCTGTATAGATGTTGATCTTCTGAGATGATGCATCTCTGGAAGTAAAGAAAATAAGCAAGGATAAACAATTCATAAAACTAAAATGAACTTGTATCACCAAAAAAACAAACTTATTATATACTCATTCAATACGTCCACTTAATATGCACATAAATGCCAATTCAATATCACCCATTACGTGAAAGCAGGTGAAGTCAACGATGTTTATCACAAGATTATGCTCAGAGTAATTATAATCATGTCACGATCCCAAAAAAGCAGAAACAATTTGATAAAGGAACAAAAGTATACCTAATCAGTGTCACAAAAACATCAACGTAAACAACAAGACCAGTAATTTCCGTTCGTTTAAGATTCTCAGTTGTGTGATTTATCCTTGAAGTGAGGAAGGCCGACGCGATTTAAGGCTATCAATGACAAACACGTTTGCCCAAGGCACTAGATGTGCCAAAGCCTGAAATGTCACCGAAAATCTTACAAGCTGAAATCGAGGGAGTCTTATTTCTCAGAAGCTGACCTCACAAACTTGACATGAAGTATTACAAACATGGTCGTGCAACTGGAGCTCACATTTACCTTGCGTTATCAACCAACTCTGCCAGAGCTCCAAAGAGAAATTCATGTGTCGTGCTAGTTGAGAGAGAAAGTAGCGTTCAATATTTCGCTGTTATCTTAAATAACTAATGTTAGTTACGCATTATTAGCGACAGTAGGAAACTAAGCATAGCATTTGCATATGGACAGTTGCAATTATACGCACCGCGAGTCGCTGTGAGTCGCAGGGCCTATGACACTGCCTACCTGCTCGACCGTGTAAGTCAAGCGTCGTACTTTAATAACAAAACATTATTTTGTCCACAGAAACGAAAGGCACGCAAAACAGTTTCATCATCATCTTCGTTCTAGAACTTAACAGCGACTTAACAGCGGAATTTTCGAGTTTTACGAGTCTTTCTGTATCCTGAGCTCCAATTAGCAATTTTCCGTCCCTTGGCGCGAATTGATCAAACATGTGCTTGAATAATCGACCCAAATACCCTTACACAACGCGGCTTTATCAACTTGCGTATGTTGAATTAATGAAAAGTATAGCAGAACTAAACGACAGACAAACTCTTGTTACGATTACCTGTTTGTGTGGAGATATTCGTAGGTAAGTTGTGCTCTGCGGAGAGACGAGTAACTCGAACTGGTTGTCATTGTGGACTTCTCTAGAGGTGCTCGCGTCAGCAGGAGTTTTGTTACCGTTGCTTCAACGGTTCAACCTCGCACAGAAGGTCCCATCCGCAGATATCCTCAGGTCTCTAAATTTCAAAATAAATCCACCGGTTAATAAAGGGAGACGTAACCACCGACACAGCTAGCTGCAAACCAGATTTCGCACATATACAACGAACGAGGTTGGCGCTGCAAATATGCGTGCGTACTAAGACGCATACGGGTGTCAAAACCAGTACAACGTGACTCTCATGCGCGCGAAAGTTTAGAGTTGTCGGCACGTAATTGGCTTATACACGCGAACTTGACAGCTCTATTGTCTTTTTCGAGCTTTGATTGGCTTTTTAGGGGGCTGACGCAATTGCCTTTTCCTGCCGCACCCTCTATTGTGTTGAATATTTCGTTTCACGGCCATTTCTTGAGCGCACAAAGATTGAATTGTTGTGAGAATTTGTCTCTTTTTAACCTGATTTCTTTCTTCCTCCAGCCGCAAAACACACGGAGATGAAAATCTCAGGGGAAGGCAACCGGTTGGAGCCAAAATTTCGGCTCGCTAAGCTGGGATAAAGATTTGAATTCGCTCGGATTGAAATCCGAGATGAAACGGTAAGATTCTATTGTTCATCGATTCATGTTTGCTTGTCAGGTCTTTTGTGAGCGGATTTTCAGCTTGTTCTGTCGATATTTCTACGCGAAATATTGTCCAAAATGTCTGCTCTAATTTTGCTCATGGTCGGTTGCAATTTGGAGTGAGTTGACCCCGTTAATCGTCAGTAGAAAGTGCCGAGACGAAGCGAAAGTGAATTTCGTCGCTCTGTGTGCTCAATCCCACATCGCTTTAGCATATTAATGAAGCAGATTGGCAGCTGGTCGCTTCAACGAGTGAACTGAATACTTACACCTCCCCGCTCGTTTGTTACAAATTTGTAGCGCTTATTGCTACACTATTTACTTGTCGATTTGACTTCACGTTGTTAATGTTTCCTTTGAGCTACCTTCACAATTTATGAAACTCTTTTGAACAAGAATGCTTTCAATTTCGATACCACGGTATTTGTTGACATTGGGCGGCTAAAAAAGTCGTCACCTGCTAAAAGTTTTATTATATAAGACTTGCGGCACAATTCGAGGTCCTGTATTTTTTTTTTCAACTGTAAATTTATAATTTAAAATTGTTCATGCAAACGTTTTGTCTGTTGCAATACTAGTTTTAATAACTCAATTATGCCTTGTAATTTGTTAAGTCTGCCTTCATTGTTATTGGCTATTTTGTGGCCAAATTCTGTAGGCTCGAAATAAAGTTATCATTCATTCCTCATCCACTAGTTCAAGCATGCTTTTTTACAAAAATCAGCAAGGTGTTGCGTTTGGTTTTGTTTTGTTAAATTTCTAAAGTGCCAAGTCATCGTCCCGCGCGCGGTCGCGGCATGTCCACGTCAGCCTTGCTTGTTAAAATCACGTGGTACACTGCTGAGTAAACTGTAAGTGGTCTAAAGTTGTCGTTGTACCTTTGTTCTGAATCAATCTACAAAAAACAAATTAGAATGAAAAGTAAATGCTATTCCTAGAAAGAGTAAAGAAAACCAAGCCGGGAAAATCGTGACTTTTCTCTCTACTTCACAGTTGAGGGCACACTAAAGGTTAAAGCATTTCTTGTCGGAACATTCTCGATCTCACGAAATTCGTGTTCCAAAGAGCAAAGAAAACCGGTTTTTCCAGTATCTCTTTTGGGGGCCTTCTAAGCAGATTAATCATTTGCGTGTGCAAAATCAATAGCATTGTATACGTATTTTAATTGTTGTGTCAATCAAGTTTATGTCAAGTCATGTTGGTGAAATAGAATCTCTCGTTTTTGGCAACCAAGCTTATTTTAGAATCTGACTGAAATTGATAGGTTTTTCTGTTTTCATGGTTGCTTTTAGCAAGATGTTAATCTGTGGAAGCTAGAATCAAATCTTTGTTTCTGTATTGTGGTTCTAACTTTTGATTCTGAAAAGTGGAATGTTTTTTAGGTTTTAGTAAGTTTTTTTTCTTTTTGGAAACTTGACAGAGAGTGTTAAATTATTTAAGATCTTTTTTTCCACAACCAGGTTGGAATCCTGACCCCAGATAGAAAAGGTCAAAGTGTCTGCTCTTTTGTGATGTATATTTTGTCAACAGGCTTCTTTAAAAATTATTTTAACTCACTTTCATGTGTTTTATATAGAAATACCTTGCAGTGGCGTTAGCGTGCAAAAACAAATCAACCGTTGGAGTTTTTATTCTTTCTCGAAATATATGACATTTTGTCAATGATTGCTCTACTGAAATAAGGAATCACTTTACTTTACTGACTGAGTGAGTGCGTGATCTATACACTAAGCCGTCTTCACTCATTGCAGTTTAATTTGCCTGTGAATCGTCTCATACTTTGCTATGCTTAGACGTCTTTTGCTCAGTGCTATCCGTATGAGGTTGGCTATCCTTGATTATTTCTAACTTCTTTTTTTACTATCTTGACAGATTGAGCTGATAGGCTGCAATCTTTTCGGAGTTTCCTTAGAATTCTGTACCCTGTAACAACAGTAGTGCCATTGTACAAATTTTGCATTATGTGTTCTTAAGAAATAAAATAAATGACCTCCAACAGTAACTGATTGTCCTTCTCAACATGCAACTGCACTACAACTGCGTTACTGCACTAAAGCATAATATACAGCAGCATAAGTACTGCGTAATTGCCAGTGTTTTAATGGCACGCCGTAGAATTTTATCCATAGACTCAAAAGCTGAAAGCACCTTGTACAACTTGATAAACAGTGGCACGAGATATTACCGCTTAATTGCTTGGAATTTAATGGACATGCTATAGAATTTCATCCACAAACTCAAAAACTCGAACCACCTTGCACAGCTTAATAGCAATAGCACAAATGGTATCCCTCAGCAACCTGTATATGAATAGGCAACTCAAGAATTTTCTGCACGAACTCAAAAGTAAGAACCACATTACGTAAGACGTGTTATTGTTCAGCGAAGGAAATGACTTAGCATTGCATTAGACGTTAGACAATTAGAAACAGGAAATCAGCTATTATTACCCTGCCTGGACTTGTTTGTGTGAATATTTAAATGTGGTATGTCAGTTCATGCACAGACCTTGAATTGTTGATAATGACAGGCGGACACATGGCCATACATATAATTATTAGATACTGACCCATCGATTTCAGAAAGAACCATTAGACATGGCGTATTCTAGGTTCATGCACACGATGGGAGTAAACGTCTGAAAATTATGTTTCAGCGACAGATGTTTGACGTCGATAGCAGTCATCCCGTTGTAAGTAATAACGGTCAAACTAATAAACACTACGGTAACTGTCTTTTCAGGGGTGTATGGCTTTAAACAACATTTAATAGCAAAGTGATTTACAAGAAAAAAAAAACCTGTAGACATTTTATAAAGTAACAACACGGGTTGAAATGCTGCGAGGACTATTTATGTTGTCTGTCTATAATTTGCGTTGGATTGTGTGTAATTTGTTGGGAACGCGCCAGAGTTTAATTAAAGTACGCCATGAAACAAAATCTAAATGAAAACTGTTTCTTGACTTTAAAGTGTGGCCATAAATGGCGTCAGAGTGGTGGCAATCATGACAGTTTTCGTGAACATTTCCCGTCGAACCCAACGATGGAAAAGGAAGCTGGTTTAGCTTTAATGGGAGTCCGTGTTGCGTCACCAAGCTTACCATATTCTAATTGACTTGCACAGCACACGAAGAAAAAATGAGTTATCAAACTCTTTTATGTTTGTGTTCAATTAGCCCTTCATCAGTCCTGTCCACGCCCGCTGGGGCAATTACGTTCTTATTTTCTTAACGCGGAGACTAATTACCATTCTTAACCGTCATTTCGTCTGGTTTTTTAATGAAAAATTCGTTCGTTTAATCTTTTTTTGCCATAAGAATTTTCCGAATTTGATGGATCGATGAGGGAAGAACTGCATCTTTATGAAATTGTAATTAAGGAGTTGTCAACTTTTTACGTTTGCACCTGACGTTCATACCTCCTGTCTTGGTTTTACACCAAACTAAATTTATATCCGCAAGCACTTAAACATTACGCGACAGTGGGAATCCATCGAAAGTCGCCGGTTTGGCGTCCACCTTGTCGATTGTTATCCAGAAATAAACGACTGTGTTAGTTAGATTGCGACCGGTTCCCGCTGTTTTACGCCCCATAAAAGACGAACCTTTGCTGTGGATTATGCGTTGTTCAATGTTGGGCAATTCTACGTTTGGATTCGGCAGATGAAATCACATAGTTTTACCTGACAGCTATTCAGCATAACTTTTTCGTGGTACTGTTGGGTTTTTCAGTTTATATCGGCTGTATGTTATTTTACGGAATTTATTCTTCCGCTTTCTTTGGAGTTGAAGGGCTTTCTATCTGAAATGAGTACAAACGTTTTTAGCGATATTCAAGCTTGGAAAACGTGCAAACGATAAAATGTCTCGAACGTCATATGACAAGTGAACAACTGAGACGGTAGCAGAAAGAACAATGTGTTCAGGAAATGATGAAAACTTGAATGGTCCAGGAAAACAAAGTGCAGGAACTAGTCGATTGTCATAGGTCAGTCTATTATCTTTTCTTTCGTTCGTCGGAGATTAATTTTGATCCTGTAGAGTCCGTGACGACATCAAGAATAATAGAAATTTCTCTTTCCGTTGAAAACGTCCGATCCTTGATTGATTCAAAGGCCTGCAAAATGGTTTCTTCCTTCGATTTCTGTTTTCATTCGACAAGCAATTGTAGGCACAGGGTTATGAATTATCTTCTTGTATGACTGGACGGGTATGAGCTATCCAAAAACGAAAAACTGGCCCTATTCCTAGGCCTGGTTGAACGAGTTTACGAACGTTTTGCTGTGAAAAAATCATCGTTTAACGAAAAGAGTTTATCCATTTCTACGATGTTAGGCCTTGAAATAGATTTTATCCTGGGGTTGGAGATTTTTCCGTGTTTAAGTTACATCTGTTCTTACTTGAGCCCTCGGTTATCATAAACCGAAGCAAACCCGCCTTGCGCAAAACGATCGTCACTTAAAAGCTAATCACTGTAAGACTACGCAGCTGTCTACTGCATATATCATCGTTTCGCTTGGGGTGAATTGTGGTCCTTGATAATCGATATATTGCAAACTAAACAACTATGCCTATAATATGACAAAGTTGTTTGCGAGGATTACCGTTTAAACTCACTATACACACCCTGTGTTGGTTGGTGTTATGTAGTACTGTATAACCGTTTTGTAACAATTAGAAATCACCCAACCAAGAAGTGCCACCTTACGACTGGTCGAAAAGCCGTAATGAGTAGCGAGACAGAAGTTACCAGCCAGAACCTCTATCTGCTAATGACGGCTAATTTGCCTCTTGGTTTGACGCCTCGGTTTATGAGTCTGGCGTATTTCTTAATCCTCTCCACTGCTAAGAATTTCCCTAAAGTTCATCGCGCAAAATACTATAAAGCAACAGCACCACACTTAAGTAATGCTGAAAAACTTTCGTTTGAATGGTTGCAGATTAGAATATCTTCCACAGACGCGCAATTTACTTCAGTATAATGTGACTCAAGGCTTGTACCAAAACGTAATAAGTTTACAGAATAAAATACTAACCTACTGTGATCTCCTTTTCAGATTTCGGTTACAATGGACGTTGATTTCAAGATCTGGTTGAATTGGGGAGCGGAGTTACAGAATCCAAGCGTCAAACGATAACTTGCTACAAATGGAGGTGGATCCCTCAACACTTTGATCAAATACTTGCGTCAACGGCTTGTGCGCTACTTGGATACGTCAATCATCTTGATAAAGCTATGCCCCGTATGAGGATAGCTCATTGTCCTCGCTGGAGTGCAGCTGTCTTGTTAGTGATCTGTCGAGCTGGCTGATGATTCCGCTTTGGGAATCGCTGGCGGAGAAAGTCAGTTAGACGGATCCTTGTTTGTTGTTGGTCCGTATATATGGGTTTTAATGCTACTTCATGTACGATAAATGAAGTGAAGTCTTATGCCTTAACATCTTTTTTCTAAATAAAGAAAAATGTATCCTGGCAAGCTAGCCGGTTGTTATGAGTGTTAAACATGGCTCGTTTAACGTTGCGTTGACGTCCAAACAGGTTTGGTGCGAGGGACAATATCTCTCGATTCTTTTAAATACTATTTTGTGTGTTAGTATGTAGAATAAGTTGGTCGTATTTAGCTTTTTGATTCATCTGTTAATGTTCTTCATCTTTGTGCCCGTATCAAACGCGTCAGCTTAATCGACGCGAATGTTTCATTTCGCGTATATAGCCTGGCAGTTCTGGCAGTTTCTTGCTTTTCTTCTCTGTCCTGCGTCGTGTATTGCTATCGATGATAGCCTTAGCAGGCCAGCACCCCCGTTTTAAAAAATTTGCTTTCTCGTTTCTTGTTTGTTTGTTTGTTTCTATATTAAAAGCTCATGTAAATGTTTTTCGTTCATTCTATGAATTCTCGTTTATTGAAGTTAACGAGTTTGCAACTGTAATAAATGTTGACGATCGATTTTTAGGTTAAGAAAATTGGCCTATCTTTTCTGTATTAAAGGGAAAGTTTACCCGTTACATAGTGTGTTTCGTGTAGAAATAAAAACAAGTTAGGGCAAGTTAATTAAAAAACATAGTCGGTAATTTAAAACATCAACAAAAAAACCCCGCAAGCTTTATTTAGCAAATTTTCAGTTGACAAACTGAATCGTTTAACAATAAAAGGTAAGGATCGATATCCCTGCATTCTGACCATATAGTAGTAAAGAAACGCTTTCGTTGCTAGTTTTAAAGCTTCCTTATGTAAATTTCTTTTAATTTGTGTTCTCGAACGTACAACATCTGCCACACAGAAGCGTGGTTGCTATACCAGAAGGTAACATCTGGAAGCGGCGTCGAGCAAGGCCTAATAACCTTACAAAACCAGCTGTCGCTCTTTTTCAGTTGACCTTATAAGGAGTACTTGCGTCAACGCTTTAAGGTGTCGCTGGCTGATTGGTTCGCGCGACGTTCTCTTGGTTTGGCATTGTGCGCAAACAGACAATGAGTTCTACTTGATAGATCGTTCCTGGGATGATTGCTTTTTAACACACACTGACGCAAGTCTACCTTCAAGGCGTTTGCACCTGTTCGTTTTATGGCATAACGGAATTAGAATTTGATGTTTTAATGCCGCACTCGGGTGCATCGCTTTCCAAAAACATTAACGTTATTTAGAGCGTGTTCCTTGCCACATTCTTGCTAAAACCTTTTTATCTATGGAGTTATTTTACCTCACAATTTGTGAAATTGTTGCATTCTACGCGAATAAAGTGTTATCTATTGTCGCGAGCAAACGCTATAGAGTTCTACACTAGCTGCAGAAATTTAAATAAATAGCAAATTAAATGGCTTGTGTTCTGGCTCTCCATGATAATTAGTTCGCTGTTGTAAGGTGTATTTAATAATGAATCCCAATTTCAACATGAAAGCGTGTTAAAAACCTTTCTCGGTTGTTTAAAAAAAAGCCTTATGTTCTCGAGTCGATAAACAAATAGTAAAAGAGAGCTGTGCCTTGAAAAACACGTCATCATTTCGCTTGGCTCTTCGCCGAAGGGCTAATTATTGAGGCTTCAATAAGCAATATAGTTTGTAGTTTGAACTATCCATCTGTCGTATATACATTGAACAAAAAAAAAAAGCTCATCTTGTTTTGTGTATTGGTTACTAAAATATTATAGATCCTGGCTATCGCCTTCCCCGGAAATTAGATTTTTTCCCGGTTGTTAACTGTTAGCAAACGAGAGTAATAAGAGGCGGTTATATTCTCAAGCAAACAGAATGCTTTCC
>Ga0126336_10002499_pt1 | contig 10484 bp, 2 predicted proteins | sample SidCmetagenome_FD_92530 | JGI IMG/M metagenome (GOLD analysis project Ga0126336, IMG submission 92530) | Coral microbial communities from El Islote,Puerto Morelos, Mexico - Siderastrea C C metagenome | ecosystem: Host-associated > Invertebrates > Cnidaria > Coral | place: El Islote,Puerto...
AGTCAACGTGCCCAAGATACGAAGGAGAATTATCAGTGTACTGGCTAATCTGAGGTTTCAGGGACTTTTTTGGCCTGATCCTGTTTGTGACAATTATGACATGATAAGGTCATAGGGATCACGAAGAACAATAATCGTTTCTGAATGTCTCCCTTCGAAGTAATGCTGCTTACAAATACTGCCGCCACCTTGGATGACGTCTCTGGCCCCCGACAGCGCTGCAAACCCATGATATATACCTCTTTTTGTAGAGCACATCTGATTCAAAGGTTTTCTATCAAAGGCAAAAACTCTCCGAAATATCAAAACACAGCAAAAAAAACCAGGGGAGGGTTTCCATCAACCCCCTCCCCCCCTTCCTTGCACCATGGTGGTGGTGTGACTTTGCTTGTACGTCTGAGGGTTAACTTGTACAAACATGTGCAACCAGTTATCCCTGTTCACGCATTCATATTCCGGTAAAAACATCCACCTTCACTCTTCTTCCATATTTTACCATAAAACCGTTTCAATTCGATTGTTTGGAAAGCGACTCATGCGATCAAAGTCTTGTTCGCCTTCTCCGACTCGTGGCCCTCGATTTCTTTCAAATCAACATCATTCACATTCAAAACTCGAGAGACGAGATCGTCACTCTTTACAGATGACGTCATTTTTAAATGCCACGCGTTTCCAGGATTAAAATTTCTTGAAAAATTGACTTAAACATCGTAAATTCTTCTCAATGCTCGACAAAACATTGTTTTGACACTTTCCATTACGCTTTCATGCCGTTCACACTAATAAGTGGGCTATATAAGCGTAGTAGAAGGTCTACCTCGGAGAAGCCAATATATTGGGGCTTCTCGTAAGAAATGAGTTAAACAAAAATAGACCATTACTTTGGGTCTCTATCATTACAAACATGACTTTTGGCTTCTCAAATTAACGCTAAAAATTGGTGACATAGTTCCTTTAAGCATGCTCGTCTTATTGTTGGATGAAGGGTCCTTTCCTGCTAGGCTGACCAAATTTATTCCTCGCGCAACATAGCTTACTACAAATTTGGACATTTAACTAACCGACTAGCCGGACGACGTTTTCCCGCTTTCCCAAACCCTTTTTTTCTTACCCACGTAAAAGCAAAATAGATTTTGGTGTCCATCATCCTGATTTTCACCGGTGTAGTGAATTGTTTTGAAAATACTTTGGTAAGATTTGAGGAGGAAACTGTTGCAAATGAAAGGAGAAGCAAGAAAGGCCATCGGCTTGTCAAGCCAAATTACAAAAACCTAACAGTAGAATATATAATTGTGCCTGGGGCATTAATCTACACAGAAAGGCCAATCGACATTGGAGTTTTGGATAAACTTAGATAATTTAAAGTTCCCTTTGACAATGGGGACAAGGCCAACCGTTTCGTAAAGCTAAATTACATAGTTACGTAACGTAAGAGATACAAATGAGCTATGGATGACTTGTAGTTCTCACAAATAAGGAGTGGCTAACTCTTTCATAGGAAAAACATGCGTAAATTTGTTTTTCTCACGATGTATGCGTGACTTACTTTTTGAAAAATAAAAGTTGTCCACTTTAGTTGCCTTAATTACATTAAATCACTAAAACATGTTGTTAAAACCCCCAAATTGCAGCATATTATTTAACGTGTCCAACCCATGCGGGTTGCATTTAACGGCAAAAAATGAGAAAAGTAGAACGACTTTAAAGCGTGGGTAGGTTTTCCTTTTAAAAGATTGTTATTATTATTATTGCAATAAAAACACCTTACCTTTATTAAAAGTCAGATGTAGCAACGATACCCATACTGCCCAAATTATTAACATCATTGCAATTCAGTTGCGACCCGAACAACAATTCAGTTAAACTTGCCTTGCATCATTCCGCAAGTTGCTGAGCAAACTGACCCTAAACTTACAACATATAGCCACCATCTGGCACACATAAGGCAACTCCAATTAGAGAGGTCAAATTAAGTCTATTGTACCTAGAAAGAGAAACAGAGACAGGACAATAGCCTAATTATTATTATTTTAAAAATATTTTTTGGATTAGAGTTACTGAAGATAAGTTACATAACGTTCCAAAAAAAATTAAAAAAATAATAAAATTAGGCAAAACTTTAGTTTTAATTTTTCTGTCACGTTCTTGTCTCCTTTATTACGTATGTCAAATGAAGGCCTAAAATTTTGTGAAATTTAAAGAGTGACAGGTTTTTCTCCACGTTAGTAAGTGAATAATGTATCGGTCTTGCAGTGCACGCCGTTGGAGACGCTTTACGTGCATCAACGTTGTTTTCCAATCTCTGCACCCATCTGTTTATCGTACTAATCATGGGCTAATCAATTAAGCGTGATGCCAAGAACAATCCAGATTCTATTTTATTAAAATGCTTAATGAATATTGTGTCAAAAAGTTTCAATTTTCTAGACGTGTCTCTCTTGTCACAAATCAAAACATTATAAATTATAAAACAGTCAAGATCACAGAAATTTCTTGTAAGTTGCCATTTAAACACTAAAATACAACAGAGACTGATACCGTGAAGAAATAATTCTCGCTAGCAGTTGGTAGCTTCAACTATTTGGTGACAAAGTTTCTTGGATCCAAGGTTAACAAAACACTGCATCAATATTTGGTAACTGGGCTTTTGTGATCTACGTTTTGTCTTTATTATTTTGCAAATGTAGCGTAATTAACCTTTTTGTTGAGGAAAGAAATCATCTATTAGTATCCCACGACTGACTGCTGTTTGTTATTTACGTATTTTTTTACCTAATTTCCCCAGTGCTTTAAAATAAGAGAAAACGAATCGATCTTTGTATAGTTTTAAAAGGTATTGACGGGCCAACACGACTCCTGTACAGTTCGAACGTGGTATTTTCTAAGCCTTTATAGCTTCGCTCCAACTAGAATGTCTTTGAGAGATTTTCCTCTTCTGTACTATAAGAGAGGAGGCTCCTTGAAAATTCTTTTAAACTTGGATGGTTTTGTTGAAGGTACCATTTCACCAGGTGGTGCTGGCCAGTATATATTGCGTCACAAATGGCAACGTTTAAGAAATAACTCTCAAGTTGTCAAATGTTTGGACAGTTAGACGTTCCTAAAGGCTTTTAAAAACTTTGTGCCATCGTGTGTGCTACCTCGTTGGCACTTAGTATGGTGTTAGAGCTCAGTTTGACTCCGAGATTTCTAGAAGCCGCTAAATACGTTACGTTTTCTTGCGGTTATCTGCAAGACATGTAGATTTCTTTATCACGGATGTGATAAATGTATAGCCTAGAGGATTTAAGTAATTCTGTGGTTGTTGCAGTGTTCGCTGATCTTATAGAAGCTACAGCTTTTTGAGTTAAAATATTGCAGCTCCATTTTCTTATGGTATTTCTAGCATTCATCATGTCAGATAGATCTCAAGCAGTCTAACTGTGCTAATTCTGAAAGAGTAATTCCATACACTATACCAAGTGCCAACAAGTTAGCACATGCGATGGCACAAAGTTTTTAAACGGCTCTAAGAACGTCTTACCCTCCAAACATATCACAGCTTGAGAGTTCCCTCTTAAATAGTGTCGTTTGTGACGCAATACCGCCAAGCACTACCTGGTCATATACTAAGATTCAACAAAACGATCCAAAGTTAAAAGAAATTTTCAAGGAGCCTCCTCTCTTATCGTACAGAAGAGGAAAAATCTCTCAAAGACACTCCAGTTAGAGCTAAGCTATAAAAGCTTTGAAAATACCGCGTACGAATTGACAGGAGTCGTGTTGGCCCGTTAATTCCTTTCAAAACTAATGAGTAGATGGCTTATGAATGGATAGCTTATCACTTATTGCTCGGACTAAAGTGGTCATCAGTTGTTTTGATTTGTTTATTTGTTTTCGCATAACTTCTAACCAAAGTGAACCTTCCCACCTCCTTCTTTCTGAGGGAGGCGCATTCACACTCAATAGCAGTGAAAGAAACATTCAATTGACTCTATCGGAGGATGTGGCGGCTGGGATGTAGATTGGCGTCAAGCCGGAACACGGAAGAAATATAACAGTGCATAACGAGACGGCAAACGTAAATACTTACGACGGAAACAAATGATTTTCTACAAGCCTAAATTTACAGCGTAGAGACCAGGGAGCACCCTACAAAAATTGCCAACTTTTGGATTTGTTCTGGTCGAAACGTTGTCACGGTAGACTGTTCATCTTAACACACATATATTATCGCTCTTCCAGTGGAGATTACCCATCTGGGAAGCCACTTACCTGAATAACCTGTATCTCTGCGCATGTGTCGTCTACGTAACTAAGAATTTAAATATGTAAATTTGAGACTCAATTATGCCGAGGATTCTTTGTACATAACAAGACAAAGACAAGGAATGCAAAAATGCATTAACTTTGGTTTATAATTAAACTGGGTGGAGATTACTTTACATATGTGCAAAGTTGTGTTGCCCGTGACTGTTTAAAAGCACTAATTACTGAAAAAATAGGGTGATTTAATCCAGTAATGAAGGGCAAAAACGTTTACAAAAGCCAAAGGAGTATTAAATATTAAACAAGGTTTCTCAGTCTTGTTTAAAAGCGCTAATTTCTAAACTAAAATGGAGTGTCAGCTGAGGCAGACAAAACGTTTACAAAAGCGTTCATTGGACAATGAAATTTAACTTCTGAGTTCCTGTTATTCCAGAAGCTCAAGTGGCAATATCGTGTTTTTAACAACCAGGCGCAGGTAGACAACCCTGAATGAAAGCGGTCGCAAACTCTGACTGGCTGTCTGCAAAAGGGATATTTAATAGTGAATTATGTTCTTTAGATAGCTGGTATATCCAAGGATAATAATCGAAGTTGGGAGACTGCCCGAAAAATAAACAGCTGAACGAGAAGCACACTTTAATCGTTATCTAGAGATTCAAAACCGGCTAGTAATGCTCACGACGTGATAGCCGCTAAGGGAATACATACAGCTATAAAATAAAAAAAATTGTTTGCTGCTTGGCACATGTGAGAATAGTCAACGAAAGAAATAAAAAGGACCAAACACTTAATCCTGGACGTTTCGGGCCTAGCCCTTCTTCAGTAGGATAAAAGTTGCATGTTGGTTAGTTACTGTGCGATTATAGTTGAAAATTTAAGGCCTTAAATGGGAAATTTCACCTTGTTATAAAAATATTCTCCTTGATAAAATAGGAGGAAGGATGTCAAATCAAGTTAAGCGCATCGTTTGATACACGTCGTCTTATTTGTACCACGTGAATTATTTTTCTCCAACGAACGTGCGCAGAAACTACCAGGGGTTATGACAGTTCTTGTCCTGCGATTATAGAAGTTGGGTGAAAAAAAATGAAGAAAACAAGCCTTTTTTTAACAATTACGCTTTCTTTAGTTTCTGATTATAAATAATATTGCTTATGAACCAGGGTCGCCTAATGCATATGAAGTCATAGCCTGGTTGGTCATGGGCTCAGCTACTATTCAATTTCGTGCAATAATTGTTAAATAAGGTACAAGTGAGGTCAGCAAAGATCACACCACATATGTCTTTCCAAAGCGAGTTTTACATTTCGCATATAAAGGATCTCGGGATGTTGTAGCAGTTTATGTCGTGCCATTGTGCGTCGTACAAATTACCACCGTGTTGACCCATTCTTATAGCAACGCAATCCTCGTCAGTGCCATTAGTTGGCTCACCAGGGAACCAGTTTGTGTACCCTGTCAGTTCAGTTCCGTCCCTCCATTTCCAGGATCCTTCGTTTACGGAGTCAGAAAGTCCAATCCAGTAATCCACGGTGGCAGTAAGATATTCTGTTTTGATGAATTCGTTTTCGTTAACAGATTCAATCTTCACCAGGAGGGCATCGTTGTTCAGACACGCCGCTTCTGCGTTGAACCAGGTCTTTGCTGTTGTAAACAATCTGTAACAGGAACCCCCATAAGAGCTCCACGATGCTAAACAACCTGACAGAATGGAGTGTAATAAAATGTTCAAATTAGGAGGCGTTCACCGATGTATATTGCGCTTGTGTTAATCTGTTTAGCTTGACTAGCACATTCTATTTATTGAAAATCAACTGCAGCGACTGCCTTGTCTTCAAGAACCATAATTTAATTGATTCTGTGGGACAAAATGTCCTTAATATCGTTTATAAATGTGGAGGTTTGCACGTTAATAAATACAATATTCGTTCTAGCGCTTTCCACTAGAGATAGCTGACAGGACTACCCAGTTAGTTTATTCTGCTTGTGCTGACCGTTAGGTACATGTACATTTACCCTGTGTGGTCGGCTGTGTTAAATCTGCTGTTCTTGACGTTACTGAAGGGAGAATACCAGACTTCATTTTAAAAGATAAAATTTTAATTGGGGTTGCCATATTGGGTCGCTTATTTTGTATTTTGGTTCATTCTGTACAAATAGATCATCGTGTAGTCAAATCTACCTTCAGAGGAATGGAGAGAACAATGCAGTCGTAAGAAAGATTAGGCAAAAGATTTGTTTGTTCAAACTAACTTGTGTATAAAGTGTACAATCATGTTTTTAATTGTGTTATACTTTATAATTATGTTATTATCCAGCGGACAGACAACATACAAAAAACATCCCGTAGTTTGAAACTTCATGACATACGAAAACTGTCAGGGATGGATCCCGATTCAATTTGTAAAAAGAAAGGGCGAAATCGGCTCCTGTTGTCTACCAACACTGGCCCGATATTACCTCGACTGATTCGGTTTCATAATAAATCAGAAAACTATGACAAAGTTTAATGTACAAAATGTGCAAAACAAACAACATTGGCCACATGCTGCAAAGGCGAATACTGGTGAATTAGTTGTTCCTCTTTACTCTCATGGTTCGTTGTTCACTCAGTCAGACAGTCATTTAGTCAGTCAGTCAGTCAGTCAGTCAGTCAGTCAGTTTGTTCGTCAGACATCTGGGTCTAGATGTCTGGCTTGATTTCTAACTGGATGGTTGGCTGGTTCATTTGGTTGGTCGGTTGGTTATTTAGCTGATTGAGTTTGATCACTTGGTGGGTTAACGGTAACTTCAGTTTTAAAGGTCAAATCATAATGTTACCTGGTGGCGTTGTAACTGGTTGCGTTATAGGAAACGGTGTTGACTGATCTGTAGGAAATAAAATATGGGCGTATCAAATAGATACTTACTTTGATTGGTTCTTTGGTTTGTGAACTAGGTACAGTTAAGGTTAACGCAGTTATGCTAAGTCAGTCAAACTCTGATCTGAACATTTTGAAAGTTACCTGGGGCTATTATAACTGGCTGCGTTCTCTGAGGGGGAGTTTATTATTCAGGAAAAGAAAAACAGAGCGGACGGATTAAATTGTCACAATGTAAAGAAAACAAGAACACGTTACCATATTTTTTTTTTATGGTTTATGTTTGCGTTTGCTTGTTGTTGTTGTTAACCCTATTTTGCCTGGGCTTTATTTGAGTTTCCGAGCCTTGGGGTGGGGAGGGAGGGGGGGACACAAAGGCCTCCATCTTGAATCCCGAGCCTGCAGTCACACAGTTGACAAGGACAACATCGAAAATATATGAGTTTGTTCTAAGATACATACATAATAAGTAACAAGCACAAAATAAATTAAGGATTGTCTTCTTCTTACAAACGAGGGGGAAAAACTTAAAAAAGACTGAAAAAAGGCAGAAAATAGTCAAAATGCACTCCTGAGTAGACGGTTGCTATGGAAACGTCACAAGATTTGGTGATTATTCGTCGAAACGTTTAAAAGTTCAAGTCAGCACGGGCACAAAGTGCCCCCTCCCAGGCTTAATAGGGTGAATATAACGCTTAGTAGGTAACGTCTTTGCTATGTGGTAGGCTGCTGTGAGTTGATTGTCCTGTCCAAGATGAGCGTGAACAAATGTTGAAAATGTTTTTAATGAAACTTTTGGACTTTTTACGATCTGATTTTGAAGTTCATCGGTGGCTTGATTCTTAGTTAGTTATCCAATTATAGTCCCGCTTTACTAAGCAGCTGGTTTGCAAGTGGGCATTCGTTTTTAGCAAAACTGATGACTCTTTGGTTAGTCAGCTAGCAGGTTAGAAGGTTAACTTGAGTTGCTGGGGCCGTTGTAGGAGGCTGTGTTGATTGTCCTTGTGAAATAAGAGAAATGGACGATAAGCTTGCACAAATGAGTCAAAAACGCCCCTCTTTAATCCAAAGAGGAACAGAGGACTTAGTTAGATACTCTATAATTAATTTAAAACAATCGAATTGGTTGGCACATGTTTGTTTAATTCATTGGCTAATTCATTCAGCAAGCTGGTTGTGTGGAAAGTTACCTTGAGTGGTTGGCTGTGTTGTAGGGGGCCGTGTTGATTGTCCTGGTGAAATAAGAGAAATACATGAAAAGCTTGCAAAAATAAGTCAGAAACCCCGCTCTTTACTTCTATGTAGAACGGAAGACTTAGTTGGGTACTATGTAGCTACTGTAATTTCAAACCATCTAATAGGTTAAGACATATTTGGTTAATTCATTCATCAGAATGCTGGTTGAGTAGAAAGTTACCTTGGGATGTTGGCGGTGTTGTGGATTGCTGCGTCAATTGTACAGTAGATTGTCCTGTAGAAGGAAAATCGGACATAAAAACATGTGTGTACGACTTGGTAAGTAAGTTGACTTCCACTTTTATAGTTTCAAGTTGGTTCATTATTTCCGTTCTTTCCTTTGATTGCCTTTTTAGCTATTTAGACAGTAAGTTTGGGTTTCTTAGTTAGTAGGTATAGCATTTCTTTCTTGTAGTTTATTTTACAACTCACCTGTCAGATTAGAGAGCTATCTTGTGGAGAAATGATAGAATTGCATGTTAATTAACTTGATCAAATGGATCAAAAAACGCCAATCGCTTTATTAAGCAGCTGGTTTGGGCGTTCTTGATTAGCAATAATATTTCCTTGGTTAGTCAGCTGGCAGGCTACCAAGTTACCTTGAGTTGTTGGCTGTGTTGTTGGAGGCTGTGTTGACTGTCCTGAAGAAATAAGAGAATGGCCTATCAATAAACTTACTAAAATGAGTCAAAAAACGCCAGTCACTTTATTAAGCAGCCGGTTTGGGCGTTTGTTTTTAGCTATATTTCTTTCGCTAGTCAGCTGGCAGGCTAAAAAGTTACTTGAAGTTGTTGGCTGTGTTGTAGGAGGCTGTGTTGACTTCCCTGGAGAAATTAAGACAAATGTATAACAAGCTTGAAAAAATGAGTCAAAAACGCTACTCTTTAATCCAAAGAAGAACAGAGGTCACCTAGTTGGGTACTCTGTTACTGATTTCAAACCATCTAATTGGTTAGGGCATGTTTGGTTAATTTATGCAGCAAGCTGCTTTAGTGGAAAGTTAACTTGGGTTGTTCGTTCTGCTGTGAATGGCTGCGTTGATGGTTCAATAGACTGTCCTCAGGGGTACCCAGCGAAATAATTTTTAGCAAAATACTTGAAATATCACTTTCAGTCTTAGACTGTTTTAGAGCTTTTTAAAGACGTATTTGTGTAAGCTAATACAGATTGATCTGCTCGGCCTGAAAATTTAGGCCGCAGAAAATTTTAGGAAAGAGAATCCTATCCACCGAATTTGCGAGCTGCTTCTGGCTCTCCGAAAATGCTACCTGACCTTACTTTGCACTCTAAACCACATAAATGGCCTTATGAAAACAATAGGAACTAATGAGTCCTCTTGTTGCAAAGGTCTGAGGTGATGTTTCACCAAAGAAATCTCTAGCTTTCACTGCAACTGAATCCGAATATCTCAGGCGATTTTAGGCCTTCCGAACAGATATCCCCCAAAACGAACCGTTGGGTGCCCCTGTGTCCTGTAAATGAAAGTCTTGGGTAAAAATGCATAAAAGCGGAGCTCCTTTGCCGCCAAAGGCCACAGAGCGGGGCAGCATAGGTAAAGCAATTTGGTAACCTATCGATCCGAGAAATTTTGGTCCTGAAGTCAGAGTACGAACGTCCGGCACCCATACAGACTCTGGGGCTGGGGAAGGGGAGTCCCAAGGCAACCCGATGTTGGAAGGATAATGCCATCTTTTCGTGATGGGAAATCGCGCGGTGCTTTTGGGAAACCAACGTCTTTCTAGGCGGGAAATCGAATGACCATAGTCGCTTTTGAAAAAGAGTACTAAAGTTTTATACTTGAGAGAAAAAAACAAGTACTATCTATAAATGGAAAGAAAAAGCTTAAAAGAATACTCAATTGTCTTTTTTACCCAATACTCAATTGTCCTGACGAAAAAAAAGGAATTACACAATTAACATGAAGAAATAGTCAAAAAGCTCCAATTGCTATTAGCCTAACCATGTTAGTCGGTAAGCTAAGGAAGTTTATTATATAAACTAGAGTGTTTTATAGATATTTCCACCACTGAGAAAAATCGTATTTGTTACACGTAAAATTACGATAATTTTACATGTGAAAATACGGCCAATCAGCTTTCGCGACGTCACGCGCTTTCTTTCGCGCCACTTTTGACAACG
>Ga0126336_10002500_pt1 | contig 10483 bp, 4 predicted proteins | sample SidCmetagenome_FD_92530 | JGI IMG/M metagenome (GOLD analysis project Ga0126336, IMG submission 92530) | Coral microbial communities from El Islote,Puerto Morelos, Mexico - Siderastrea C C metagenome | ecosystem: Host-associated > Invertebrates > Cnidaria > Coral | place: El Islote,Puerto...
ATCGCCGTAGTACCTAGAACATTTATACTGTTATAGCGGAAAGGAAGGGATGTAGTGTTCATGCGATAAGTGCTTCATGTAAGAGAATCGTGTAAACCGCAAGGCACTATGGGATTGAGGGTTCTTGGCGGCCATCTTGAAGAGCATGGCGAATGCGATTAAAGCATGTTGAGTTCGGGATAAATCAAGCGGTGTTGTGGTCCATCCACCCACGAACAGCACAACTTTCATTTGTGAAAATGGGAAAATCATACACTCGTATGTACGTGTCTAAGCCACACACTCAAATACAAGCTAAACCATGAATTTGAAATGTTAGATCTTAGGGAAAAGAGACACTCATTCAATAAATTTTTCAGTCTGCAAATCACAAGACAACACTCTGAATGTTAAAGTGATCAAGCTTTTCACCAGAGAACCAGGATGCTACATGGTAATTGTGAAAATAAGGAATGAGGAAAACAGTAGCAGTGGACTCCTACTTTCTTGAACTTGCAAGGGAAACAAAAAAGTGTTTGAGTAAATACAGTAGAACCCTAATATGATGAAGTGCAAAGGAACTGTGCAAATGTGTTCAGTCATTGTAATGGGGGTTTGTTAAAAAGGAATCCCCGTTATAACAAAATTGTGGAAAGTCAGTGACCAAAATCCTTGCTCTTACTCGTTTACACTTAACTTATAACATTGGCTAGGCTGAAGACTATTGATTGCTATAGCAGGGACTCCACTGTACTTTGCCACATTCTCTAAGGGACTCAGGTTTCTTCTGTTCAAGAAACAGTAGAACTTTGATATAATGAACAGTACATAACAAAGACCCCGGAATAACCAAAAATATTTTTCAGCCCAGTAATGGTGAAATATAAGGAAAAGAACCCTAATATAATGAAACCCCTTTATAACTAACACATTTTCCCAATCTCTTTACACCTTGTTATTTTCAGGTTCCGCAGTAGTGAGGTATTCAAGATACCCACTTAGAGATAGCAGGGACCTACATGGTACATTAAGGAAGAAATACTTCAAGCCACCTTAAAACAACTTTTGTCAAAATTATTATCAAACCTGATTCATCACTCTCTATAACAGAGCCATCTTCAGTGAAGGTTTCTTTCCGTGGTCTCCTTGGCAGATCCCCATTAGGAACTTTCTTACTTTCATCATCCTCAACGAATGCATCATCTGGCAGGGTCTCAACGTTATCCACAATCTCAACCTTGACATAATGATCTGTTTCACTCATAACACTACCCAGTCTTGTTTGCTCCTTTTCATGAGGTACCTCAATTTGGACACATTCCGAATCTCTGTTTTGATTCCCCATTCTATTGAATATAGATGTAAGATCCATTGGCAGTTCTTCAGTGGTGTACATCTGGGTCTCTCCACCAGTAAGACTGTTGATATTATCGATAATTAGAATTGATTTAACCCTTTTATCACCGCTGCGCTTCTTCTTTATCCGTAACACTGGTGTAACTTGACTTTCAGAGTTTTGTGGTTTGGAAATTGTAACTTGAGAATTGGGGTCACTGTTAGATTTTGTCCTAAATGAGTCTTTCCCAGGAGTAAAAGAGTATGTCCGCATCCTTTTAAACTGTTTGTCCATTCTGTATTTACGGTAATGTGATTGAATAACTCTTGCTGCATGGTGAGCTTTCTCTCTTCCTCCATATTGCCGTTCAAGAAATTTCACACTCCTGTCTTGAAGTTCAGGACTTAGTTCGTATTTTCTGTTAAAAGACTTCTGTCGTGATATGCTGTCACTTCTTTTGACTGATGTTTTGAGAGTTTCCTTCCTTTCCAGTTTGGGAGTTCCTTCTTGGGATTCCTGTGGTGATGTGTAATTCAAAGATGTACCGTTTTCTGCTGTAACAGTTATTACAGGGGATTTCAGCGGTTCGGGAGAAGAGAAAACCTCTGGAGTATTTCCATTTTCTCCAACTGAATTAATTCTTTCAGGTGTTGCCTGAGAAGTCTGTTGGGAATCTCTGATCCTAGTTGAAAAGAAGACATTTTTATTTATTAGTACAAGTATGCATAACTTGGGCACAAGCTATCCATATACAGATCTACATGGTGATATGCAGATTTACGTGGTTTCTCAGTAACAAGGAGTATTGCTCCCCCTCACCTTTCTCTCTATTTATCACTGGATTAATTCCTCAGCATTTGGACAGGGAATCCCCCCCCCCAAATCCCTTTTTTCAGTCCCAAAAGACACAAAAAGACTTCATCTGAATGGAGTTAAAAGAAAACATACACATACTGTTGTATAATGCTGTGCAATACAATACATGTATAATTGGTTTATGCTACCAGAGATCCTGGGGGGGGGTACTCCCTTACATGCCCTATACGGGGACATGCCCCTAGACAGGGTATAGTTTTTCGTCTCTCTGTCCTAAACAGGGTGTACAATTTTATGCAAGACTGTATTTAAAAGATCTCAACTTGTCCTAAACAGGGTACGGTTTGCAAAATTGTTGTCGTTAAACATAGCTTATACAGTATTCAGCAATCTTAGATTGGAGATGTTTGCTGGTCTTAAAACAAGAAAGTTTGTATTTTGTTGTTTGCCTTAAATAGCAACCTAAAATGGAGGGTGTTGTCCTAAACAGGATTGGTATTTTAGGCCTTCAGCTGCCCCCCTACACCCAAATGTGGGTCAAATGCCCCCCCCCCCCCCCGGACCACAGATAGCCATCTCACTATCATTCAGCCAACAAAACCTGCTCTTCAACTGCTGCTCTCAAAAGGATTAAACAGTATATTTCTATAATCAAGCTATGAACTTAGTCGCATCAATGGTTAGTACTGTAAATTATAAAAGGGGGATTCTTATTAAACTGTCAGGATATTTCTATAATCAAGTTATGAACTTAGTCACATCAATGGTTAGTACAGTAAATTAATAAGTAGGATTTTTATTATACCACTGGTACATGTTTTCAATTTTTACTTAGATATTTAATATACAATATGTGCAATATATGGTGGAATCCAGCGCTATGAGTCACAAGGCTGTATTCTTAAAAAAACCTGCCCAGTCACTGTTATTAATAACTCATCAAACTGGAAAGTTACCCACTTTGGAGAAAATACCAAGTAAACTTTGGAGAAGGTACTACAATAGAGACTCCTGCTATACCAAACGTGTAAGAGACCAAAACTGTTTGACATAATGGGAGTTTGACATAGCAGATATTACAGGGTCTGGAAGGGGGAATCCTGATCCCGCATTCCCGCTCCTTTTTCATGAGAATCCCGCATCCCCCACTTTTTTCATCGCTATCCCGAATCCCGCTTTTTCTTTCCCAATAATACATTAAAAGTAGGACTAATTTCTGCAAAAGCTAATAAATTTAAGATGTAGATTGGCCCTTTTAATTGACATTTTGCGCTCGCCTGGTTGATTCGCTTTTGCCGCTACAACATTTACTTAGGTCGTAGCGATTTCCCGAATTCTCGACAGACAAGCAAAAAAATCTCGCATCCCGTGCCTCAATTTTGGCGAATCCTGCTTCCCTGGTAGCAGTCAAATCCCGAATCCTGTCAAGTTATTTTGCGTTTTCCCGAATCCCACACCGTATTTTGGCTAAATCCCGGATCCCGAAAATACCCTACTAGACCCCGATATTAGACAAGTGAACAACATCAACCAAGGGGAACGAAGGGGGAACTAGAAAGCCACCAGGGAGCTTACTGTACCTTATCTTGTCTAAATGTAAGCTTATCTTTAAGATCAGCTTACATTAATTTTTTAAGAATAACTGAAAGGGTGCTCAAAATCTTCATGTAAAACTTCTATGTTTTTTACATTGTATTTCAGATGCTCTTTTGTCAAAAATACAGTAAAACTAGTAAAATTATGCCTTCAAAAAAACCATTGCATGAGATCATAATTGACATGAATTGTTCGAATTTTTCAAATTATTGCATTTTATTTGTTTTGTAGATAGAAGTTGAAAGAAGAAAATTTCTTTGGCATGCAAATACTTAATACAAGAAATCACTTCAGAAAGCGAAAATGTTTTTTTTTTCAAAAGGACATTATTTGAACCCTTTTACATGAATTTATTTTAGTTGAATTTATATCAGGTTACATTCAAAAGATTTCATCATTATTAAAAACACATTAACTAATTAATAGAGAATTCTGAATTATTACCGTTTTGAAGAGGGTTTCAATTAAATCGAGAAAACTAGAGTCACCAAAATAAAACAAAACAACTCTTACTATTGAAATTTATTTACATAAAAAATGGGGATAAAATAAAATAAAATAATAAGAAATGTCTTTTATTTTTCTAAAACAACGTGTAGGTGATCGCACAAAAACAGAAAACAAATGATTCTTAATTTTAGCACTTCATATTTAAGGGTTTAAGCTTAAAGCAAGTTTAAACTTAAGTACATGCACGTTAAAACTTGTAAAAATATGAAATAACTCAATGACAACAAATACGCTGATGTGTTCATCCTCAAAATGAAATTGAACCAAAATAATAAACACATTAGCAGATGAAAGTACTTGAATATAACGAAACAATGTCTCTTGTACAAATTAAATCTGGAAATATTAAGCTTAAACGACGGACTACGACTAAATGGTAAGCTTTTAATTTTCGCCGCGTGGAAAACGCGAGGAATGAATGAGAGAAATTGATTTACAAAATAATTCACTATGTATCTTGTTTCAGATCAATACAAACATCTTTCCTCACCTCTCTTTTCCATCCGGAGTGCTCGCACCATTATTATTTGCAACCGTTGCGCTAGCGCTATTGTTTCGTTCTTTCACAATTTGCCGGCGAAGTTCCCTTCGTTCTTTTTCAAGCTCCCTCACAAGAGACTTCAGACTCTCGATTTCTTCCCTCTGCTCGCGTATTATTTTGTCTTGTTTCCATATGCACGCTTTCAGAGTATCAACCAGCGAGTCAACACTCGTCAGGGCTTCTAAAGTCGATTGTATCGAGCTCATTCTGAAGACACTACGTAAAAGGTAAGGAACTCGACGGGTAAGGCATCGTACCGATAAATGATCAGTCAATTGCCCGCCATTTTGTTTACATCCGTACCGTGGGCGAGAATCCGAAGATTGCTAGCTGAGCCTGAGCAGGGCACGTGATCAATGAAAAAGCCAATCGTATTTCAGAGTTCGCGATGACGAGAAACGAGAATTTTCCGGAAATGTTCGGACAGGAGTCGGAGCTCAAACCGAGAGGTGTTACAGGAAGTACTCAAAGCCAGAGGAAATTGGACAATAAAAGAGCAATAAAGACATGCATAAATCCTCAGAAACAACACAATCTTTTTAACTTCCAGACATATTTCGTCAGTACATCCGTCATCATCAGTGTAACATTTTTGGTGATGACATTTAAGTTGTTGTTTCTGAGAATTTCTATACTGCTGTCTAGACCTTTCACCTACCATAATCCATTTATTTCCTAGTACAAATCTAAAGCAGAAGTTTCTTTCTTTCCTTTTTTTTCAAGGCCTTTTAGTGAATATTATTACGTGCCTCAGCCTCTGAAGAGCCAGGGTGGGGAGGGGTGCACCCATACAAAGCAGGTATATGCTGCCAATGGGAAAGGGTTTGGACTTTCTAGATCTGCTGTTTTGGTCTAAAAAATGGTTCATGGATTTTGCCATTGTGGTCTGAAATTCGGTATATCCTTGTTTTCCCTGCTAATCTGAGATAGTTAGAGATTTTTGTCCTGTGGACCTAACAAGAGGGGTTCTAAGAATACCTGAAATTGGATAGGAAAAATCCCACATCTTGGCCTGAAACACGTTTTGCTCTGAAAAAGGGTATGGGCTTCTAGAAATGGGCCACACATGCCCACCAATTAACTTTCAAGGTGTATCCCCCAGGTATTCTTTCAATGTGAAAACTGTGAAATGATATGAACATCTATTTTTGTTGGAATTATTTGTAGTCTACAGTTTGAAGCCTAAATATTGGGGAACTTTACCTGTTGGCCATAACTGACCTTTGTTTCCTTAGTACTAGCCTTGATATTCCGGAGCCAGGGAAAGTTGAAATAAAGTAATAATAAGAATAACATAAGGAATGACCACAAGGTAAACAACTCGCTGTCATGGTCAGTCTATCAGTAAATTGTAATAAACAATAAGGTCTATTTGTTTACATTCAATGTAGGGTTTTTTTCTCCTGATTGGATGGCACTGTTGAAAAAAAAGCTCATTAAATAAAACTTTCTGTTAATAATTTATTAATTTACATTGCAAAAAATATTTTCAACTGTGGATCACAACTGATTTGACAGATTAACAGACATAAAATCACTCAATGCATTCTCTTTGATGTGGCTGTCTTTTCACATGACAGCTCCTACATTTAACCAAAGCCAGGCTGGCTTGCCTCATGTGATGTTGGACTGAAGTGTCACCTTGGCAAACCAGGGTACCGTATTTTCTCGATTAAACGCCGGGGGCATTTATTTAAAACTCGGCCTCCCAGACCCAGCGTTTTTAATAAGAACCCGGTGTTTATTCGGGGCCCGGCATTTATTTTTTAAATGCATTTTTTAGCCATCCATATTTTGTCATCAGTACTGGAGGTTTACTGAATAAAGAACTAAATTTCAACAAAATCGTTAGAAAATGTGAAACAATGTCGCCAACTTTGTCTCATCTCAGTCATGCTGGTTAAGTCATTTATCAAAAAGCTTCACTGACAGGAACAGTGATTGAACTCTTCTCTTCGTGAAAAACACGAAACACGGGGAAACCTCCATGAAACACAGAGGAAGTGTATCAGCAACTGCTCGACAGAAAAAGTACTTTGCAAGCAATTTAGAGCAAGGTCCCGCTCCATCAGTTCTGAGAAGGCAAAAGAAACTGCCGGAGAAACGCTGGAGAGACGCTTGAGGTGATCCTCGCTTGATGGACGAGCCTGCAGAATAGTTACCATGATTTAAAAGATATTGACAGGATACCTGATGGATCGGCGCTTGTTTTATCTGTTTTAGTTAGAAGTACAATATTAAATATTTACTTTTACAAATTTTGTAAAAGGTAGTTTGGTTTGAAAATCAGTGTATAAATTCACATAAAATGGCATAAAGAGAACTAAGACGTAGTTTTGACAAAAAATCCAGATTCAATATATCCATCTTGAATAAACGCCGGGACTTCAAATAATTGCTGGGACCCTGAATAAATGCCAGGGGCATTTATCCCGGTGGGGGTTACTTGGTCAATTTTTGCTGGGTATGTGTCGCTGGCCTCTCCGAACCCCTACCCCATTATAGTCTATTCTGCAGCCAGTTATAGACCCCATGTTAGTCACTTTTGGGCAAATATACCCCAAATCCCTACTTGCCGGTATTTACTTACCCCTGAAATCCCGCAAATGTGTGACCCCATTATAGTAATTCTATTATTAGCTCCTAATGAAAATGCAACCCCATTATAGTCAATCCAGTCGTGAAGATGCGACCCCATCCAGCGGCACATCCCCATTAGCCTATTACTAGGAAGTACACCCCCGGGGCATTTATTTTAAATTCGGCCCTGTATACCCGGCATTTATTGAATCCGGCGTTTATTCGGGGTACGGCATTTAATTGAGAAAATACGGTAACCAACAAAATTGTGGGGTTTTTTTTCACAAAAGAAAGCAGTCACTCCACATCCAATAAATTCCTACTTCTCTGCCAGTTCTCTGCCACTATAATTATATTATATTTTTTTCACAAAAGTCTGATTACACTGACATCCTGGTAGTCTAATTCTCAGTGGGTCTAATTTGGGAGGGGGGTAGTCAGGTATATTAGTGAGGGGAGGTGTGAAGGCTTTTTTGAGTTGGAAATTAGCAATTTGGGGCTTTTTAGGGTTTGAGTTTTCTTGTCTTTACTAATATTGGATAGAAGGATTTGGTAGGATTTTTGTGGGGTGAAAAAAACCATGAGTACTTTAGGGTTCTCAAATTAATGTTAAAAAACTGAAAATTTGCAAACTAAGGAAAGAACGGTGGAAGTATTAACTGTCTCAGTCTCCCTTGCCTTTTTATGCAGATAAAAAGGGCTTTTTTTAGGTAATGTTCTGGGCCAATGGAATTTTTTGGGTTCAGTTTTAGCCTAACAGGACTTTTTGGGGGGATAAAAATTTGGCCTTATTTGCACCTCCCCATCAATTATATACTGAGTACCTGCCCCCCCCCCCCTTGGGGTCTGATAATGTCTGTTCTTTCTTCTTTCTGCATATGAACTCAGACCTTCTGAGAAACAGACTAACATCTAAGAGGACCTTGGAAATCAGTGCTCTTTTAAAGCCACTGTTTCATCGTTGCATTCAGAAAGTAACATTTTACAGTGATCCAAACTATTCCAGAATTGACTTTTTTACACATAAAAACTAGCCACAAACAGCAAGTGTTTTAAGACTTCACACGCCCTCTTTAATGTAGAAATTGTTTAGTTTAGAGTCATTTGAATCTTGAACTACTTTATAGTCTATGAAATGATACAAATGCAGCAGCTTGGTATAGTTGTAAGAATGTTCTCTAAAGGAATGACAAACTTTACAAAGATGATATTCCTATGTACAAAGTGAAATGAAAGAAATCTTAATAGGTTAAGTGACAATACAAAGTAATATTTTTATCCTAATCTAAATCTAAATCACTGTCACTGCCATGTTCCTTTTTGGATGTCACACTTGTCGTCAGCTGGCATTCCAATTCCTCTGTCAAAATGCCATTCCTGAAAACAACAAACAAATTAAAGATTGTAGTAGAAGTAATAAAAGCTCAAAAGGTCAGGGAACTGTATGTGAAACTTGTGCCCCACCACACAGACATAAAATAAATGTAGAGTTTTTCTCACCCAGAAAGAAAATGATGTGAGAAATAAGTAAGGGGAGAAAACTCATGAACAATTTTGAGATGAACATCAGTTTGCACTCAAATCTTACTGCTTCAGATCTCTCAGTGATTTGCTTTTGATTCCCAGAAAAAGTACAAATTCACCACAACTAACATTTAATAAGGCAGCCAAAGCAGACAATTCCCAAGGCTTAAGCCAATTAGCTCACTATGAATCATAATTCCAGGATGGTGATATTGGTGCAATTGTCTGTGTAGATGTGTGTATGAAGGTGGATACAAAAAAAAAGGGGACTGCTACACAAATAATGATCTTATGAAAGGGATTGCCACATGAAAGGGGATCCCAAATGAAGAGGAATACCCTTATAAAGAGGATTTCCAGAGTATTTCCACAAGAAGGTTGGAATCCCAAATGAAGGGGGATTCCCACATGAACAGGATTCCTGTATAATGGGTGATTTTCATATGTAGGGACTCCCTTATGAAGCAAATTTCCAGGGTATTTCAACATGAAAGCTGGATTTCTATATGACAGGGGATTCCCATATAAACAATACTACCACGTAAAATGAGATTTCCACATGAAGGAGAGAGAACAAGGAGAATCCCTGCACATGTGATGGTGGCTGAACTTATAAAATGTAAGTTAGAATCAGTCTACACTTACTCAATCAGAAAGCTTTCCACATCAACAGCAAAGAAGTCTTCACCAAATGTGTCTTCCAGTTTTACAAAGTTCCCAACAATTTGTCCACCTTTGTAAACAAGTAACGCTGGAAGACCTTCTTTTCTCTAGAACAAAAATCATAAACAAGAAACACAATTTATCAAATACGCCTATAGCTAGCATAACATAACTGCTGTTATTTACCCCAGGTCATCGACTAATCACACTGATTAAAAACATTTCCTGACTACCCCCTAAAAAAAGGGTTAACTTAAAACTTGTACAACCAAATAATCAACTCTCTCCTAATTTCTTCTAGAGGAATTAGACATGTATGTTGATATTGGGGCTTAAAGAGTTAAAACAAACACACTTTCCCAGTCCAGCATCCTGAAATATTATACAGGATCCTGAGTACGATCCTATAAAACATGGTTAGGATTATTGCCATTTAGGATCTTGGGTAGGATCCTGTGTGAACTTAAGGATCCTAGAAAATCCTGTAGGATCCTGTATAGGATTTCTACCAGGGATGATATTATAATGGGAGAAGTGAGGATGAGGCCCTATATATATGTAAAAAATCCACTAAAGAAGCAAATCATATTACATTATGGCATAGAACAGTGGCAGCATTAAAACTTGGACTTACAAAATGTCTGCTGATGCCAGTCTCCTGAGCAATGATCTTACAGAATTTAACCTGAAGTAAAAATGAAAACAGACAACATAAGCATATGCAAACTGCAGTCAGTGTACCCCTAATATTTCTGTGGGATCATGGTTAGCTTTAACCCTTTCACTCCCAGAGTCAGTTAAGGAGACATTTATGCTGGTTCTAACTTTTGAGTCTGTGGATGAAATCCTAAAGTGTGACCATTCAAATGAAAGCTACTGAGCAGTACTTTCCTGTGGTGCTGTTTATTATGCTGTACAAGGTGGTTCTAACTTTTGAG
>Ga0126336_10002501_pt1 | contig 10483 bp, 9 predicted proteins | sample SidCmetagenome_FD_92530 | JGI IMG/M metagenome (GOLD analysis project Ga0126336, IMG submission 92530) | Coral microbial communities from El Islote,Puerto Morelos, Mexico - Siderastrea C C metagenome | ecosystem: Host-associated > Invertebrates > Cnidaria > Coral | place: El Islote,Puerto...
ACAGAGAGATCCTGAGAGCAGCTTGCACAAGTCATAATTAAGGGTCAGAGGCAAAACTCCTCATGTACAAGCACGTTAAACCTTTCAGTGTTGTGGAAATCAAGAAAGCAGAGAAAGAAGTCTTCAAGGCTGTTCAACGGCAGAGCTTTAGAGAGGGGGTGTCTCAAGTTGATGAGAGGAAGAACAGAAGTGAAGACTCGAGGCATAGGAAAGAAAAGAGTTTCACAACTGAAGATTTTCCCACTGCAGATTGAACAAGAAGAGGAGATACAAAGACTACAGAACATGATTTTCTCAGTTGGTAGAACGACTTACAGAAAGAATATGGCTGTTTCCGATGCGTTATCTGGGTCTGTTTCTACTCGGGGAAATATCTGTAAGTAATGCAGTTTCGTAGTTTTCTGTAGTTTTCTTTTTGTTGTGTTTTGTATTGAGATTTTAGTTTAATATTTGTAAAGTTATTCAAGATTATTTTGTTGTTACTTTCCTTCTTGTTAAACCGTTCTTTTGTAAGTAAAGTTTGAGTTTGGGTTCATCATTCTTGAAGGACATTTTTGTAGATCTAATGGAGGAGGTCATTTCATGTGGAGAGGAAACGTTCAAGCGCATGCACCGTGGGGAAAGTAACCATGCACAAGAATTTCATTTCAAAGCAATCGACACCATAGAAGGACACAAATTCTGATTCAAAATTGAAGTTAAAGACAAACCACAGACTAGAAGAGGTCTACTTTCTGTCGTCTGTTTAGCGTATGACCCACTTCATTTTGCAGTCCTGGTTGCTCTCCCCGTAAAGTTGATGTTGCCGGATTTTTGCCAGAAGAAGAATCCTAAGTTAGATGATCCTGATTTCCTCTGGAGCCACAAGTCGACGTGGCCCGTCCAATTAGAAACAACGGGACAGGTAACTAAGGACGATCCTGAAGTTAATAGCGACGTTCAGACCCTGTTAACTGCTGCAGATAAGGGAATCAACCGCGTTACCCAGCTTCTTGAACATAAGATAATAGTGTGGAATTTGCGCTACAGAGAAGAGATGCTGAGAGCGGCTTGCAAAAGTCATAATAAAGGGTCAGAGGCAAAACTCCTCATGTACAAGCAAGTCAAACTTATCAGTGTTGTGGAAATCGAGAAAGCAGAGAAAGAAGTCTTCAAGGTTGTTCAACGGCAGAGGTTTAGAGAGGAGGTGTCTCAAGTTGATGAGAGGAAGAACAGAAGTGAAGACTCGAGGCACGGCAAAGAAAAGAGTTTCACAATTAAGAAGTCAAGTCCAGTTTACAAGTTGGAGCCGGTTATTATCGATGGTCTGATGTGCGTAGGAAGGTGGCTAAGGCCAGCACCAATTCCTGACCAGCTTATCTGCCTCTGGATCACGTAATGCCTGGAAAACCGTCCTTTACCTTTGTTGGAGTTGACTGTTTTGGTCTGTTCATCGTGCCAAGAGGAAGAAGTGATGTGGAGGGATGTAGCAATAAAGGAACCGCTGAAGCCATCATTGACGATATCAAAGACCTGGATTGGGTGTTGGATGGAGTGAGTTTTATGAAAGCGGCCATCCATCACATGGAACAACAATTGAACGAAACTGCGGTCCAAGGAGGACACTTCACCAACAGTCAGGGTAAACACCCCTACGTCAAGTTTCATTGGGATGGTGACATCTGTCATTGTGATCTCAACACCCCTGCCATCAATATCAACACGAAGCTAGCACTCAAGATGGGGTAGTTGCATAAAGTGAACAGTGGATGGATTTTGGGACCCAACTTAGAACATGAATTCATGGTAGACCAATGACACGAAAACCCAGAGCGATCGGAACAATTTGAACGATGGGGATGGTGACCCCGTGTTTCAGACAGTTCGATCTTTTCTTAAAAACTACTTACAGTTAAGCATGAGAAGTGGTTGGTGTTTCACCAACCTTAACACAGCATTTCATACCGTGGTGTGAATCCCCACATGTCCTCTGCACATATACTCAGATGTAGTGGGCAGTATCATTGTAAAGAATCAAGTCACCGATTTGTTGCAAGAAGTCAAGTACCAACGTGAAGGACAAGGCACCATGTTCTTTGAACCGTTACACATTCAATACATGTCTCTTCGCAACAAGTTTAAAATGCAAGCGGTCGAAACGACTGGACAGCCGGTCACGTTTGGGGAAGGCAATGCCATTGCCACGTTGCACTTCAAAAAGGCATAAAAGGGCAAGTGGTGCGATGGACTCTTACTCAGTGATTTTGCGTCCCTGACACAAAAATCCACAAGGACGCAAAATAATTCACGGCACGCGTCCTGTAGGATGCAAAGAACGATCGATCAATCAATCTATGTGTGTTTTAAATCTGAAATAAAACCTACCTCAAGTGAGATTAAGAGAGTAATATCGTCTGCCTATAAAATAGGTCAAGAAGTAATTTCTGAACGAATAAACAGAAGCATTTCTACGCAAATTCTCCAAGAAAATTTCTTTTATTCTGCCATTTTGATTTACCTGATGGAGTGGTTACTTCAGGAGTGGATGGAGTGGTTACTCATTATGTTCACCATCTTTGGAAAGCACGTGGGTAAACCAAGATGGCCGACAATGATTCGGAATTCTGCGTGTAGGTAGGCAAAAAAAAGATTTAAAAAAACCACCAAAAAAGCTTTTGCAACCTCCGCCGGGGAAAACAAAGTTAAGTTTCGGAGGGCGGCTGCTTCACACTGCTTCAAACGACGACGAACCCGAGAGTGACAGTGTTGCTGGCAGTGCTTTAAGTCAGTCAAATGTGGTCGTTGCTTCCGATAACGATAGCGAAAAGAAAAAAAGGAAATTCCTGCCGCAGTGGTTGAAGACTTATGGTTGGCTGAAATATGATGAGGATAAAAACTTTATGTACTGTGATGTTTGCACTAAGGTTAACAGAAAGAATTCCCTCCATCAAAACGAAGAATGCCGAAATTATCAGCATACAACTTCGGTGAGGCATGCTTCATTAAACGACCATCAGACAGCAATGCAGATACCTGAACTTCAGAAACATCTGAGGGCCATTCAGAAGAAATCTGAATGGTCAGGACACACTGATGAGAGTTCGACTTGGGCCAGACAGAGATCACTTTAACTTTGCATCAGCTCTAACAAAGTGGAAAGATAAGAAGGATCGCCAGATTTATGAGCTACATTATAATACTAGCAGAAGCTCATAAATCAGGGATTCGAATAATTTATCTGATCTATTCTTTCCATTCATGTGTGAAGGCACATTTGACTTCAATTCCTAAACCTCCTGATGTAACCTGCAGTTAAATGTTAAGGCCAAGAGGGGTTGAGTTTAAGTTGTTATTCAAAGAACATTTTTCTTTTAGTCTTGTGTTTTAAAATAGAAAGTCTGTATTTTAATTTCAGTACACCATAGTACACAGCTTTGCTATTAAAAAATTGACTTCAGATTAAACGTCTGGTTAGGACTCGGTTAAGGCTCGGTCACCGTTAATATTATAGGACTCATTGGCTTTTGGACTGGGACTCATTGGTTCTGGACTGGGACTCATGATTTTTCATGAAATGAGTCCCAAGACTCACCATAGCAATTTGTAACAAAATCACTGTTACTGTGTTTTTAGAGTGAGAGAGGGAGAATGTTGGGAGGTAGTTTGACGTGATTTCAACCCGACGACTACCAGGATGGTCGAGGGTTGTTTACAGACATGCTCAAAGGGGGTCTCCAAGGACTTAAAAGGACACGAAAATCATTTAAAACTACCCAGTAACACAATCAGCGGATTGAAAGTAGGGTTGGCAGGCGGTGTGAAACAAAAAGCCGAAGAAGTGTTGAAACAGGAAATCACCAAACAAGCCAAGAAAGCGCTGTCCAACAGCAACATGAAAAAAGTCGTATGCGTGGCCAACACCCATTTTCCTGAACAGGTGAAAAAAGCGTGACACATTTTTGGTGTGTGAACATGCCTATGACCCCAATGCAGTCTCACCATCGATGTATCCGTAGCGATTGTGGTTTACAGCAACTGACCTCAGAGGTTTTGTTCCCCTAATGCTGAGGGCCACCACTGGTGGAAAGCTTAATTTTATAAATTAGAGACACGGCATTCATGGAAAACAGATTTAGGTTTTATAGTAATGTTCAGATTAATATTTTTAATCGTAAGATTTTTAGTTACCTAATGAATTTTAACCTTGCATAAGTAACTAATAAAAATAAATAAAAATAAACATGTTTTAATTTCTGACTTGAGTCGTGTTGCATTTGTTTAATAGTTGCGACGTGTAACTTCTGTTTCGAGATGCACAAAGATTTCATGTAAAGGATTTTTACACACACGATTGAGCAATTTATTTTATCTTCTATTTTTGTATTCCTTTGTATTAATTCTAGATATAAAATGGTGTTCCAAGACACTTTTCCCCTCCATACGGTAACCGTCTGACAGTATTATGACATTAGTATTTTATTGTGTAGCATTTTCATGATAGCTAGTTAGATTTTTGATAGTTTCATGGTGTACAATTTCATGGTGTAGTGGCCATTGCAATGGACCTTTAATCAGATTTGTTTACCCTATCCATTGCATTTACCTGGAGGGGGGTGGCAAGTGGGTTGAGTTCCATATCTTTATCGGATGCTCGTGTCAATCTGTAGGAGTTGGTGGCCAAAGGACAGTTCCCCTTGGGGGTCAAATGGGACCAAACCGTTCCCCAAGCGAGTGGAGGGATGCAGACGAAAAAAGGAATCTGCTGAAGTCATCACTGACGATATAAAAGACTTGGATTGGGTGGTAGATAGAGTGAGATTCATGAAAGCGGGCATCCATCACATGTAACAACAATTGAAGGAATCTGCGATCCAAGGAGGATGCTTCACCAACAGTCGGGGTTAACACCCCTAGGTCACGTTTCGTTGGGATGGTGAGGAGCTGGTGAGCTGTTCAAGTTTAGGGAAGTGCTTAACAAGAAAGTGCCAGTGCCGTTTTAAGGGATGGCCGTGCCAGAAAAATTGCTGTTGCAAAAAAAAGGGAGCGCATGAACCGAGACGAGGTAAAGACGCTTGTAACGTCAGCTTTCAATCTCCTTACGGTGGCCAATTTACCTTATCAACTCAGTTGATAAATCCAAAGTTTTGTGTTTCACATTCTCACCAACACAACACCCACAGTTTCTTTAGAAACTAACCCTCTTGTTTGAATTTGGCAATGCCACGTTGCACTTCAAGAAGACATAAAAAGGCACGTGGTGTGATGGACTCTTACTGTGTTATTTAGAGTGAGAGAGACAGAGAATGTAGGGAGGTAGTCTGATGCGATTTCGACCCGACGACCGCCAGGATGGTTGAGGGCTGTTCAATCAATTTATAGGATAACTTAATCTTAATTTTATAAATTAGGGACAGCATTCGTGGAAAAGAGATTTAGGTATTATAGTAATGTTCAGATTAATATTTTTCGTCGTAAGATTTTTATTTACCTAATGAATTTTAACCCTGTATAAATAAATGTAATAAAAATAAACAAAAATATGACTTGAGTTGTATTGCATTTGTTTAATAGTTCATGGTGTTCCAAGACACTTTTCCCCTCCATATGGTAACCATTTGTCAATATGACATTTATTATGTAGTATTTTTCATGACAGCTGATTAGATTTTTGATCATTTCATGATATACCATTTTATGGTGTTGTGGCCATTGCATTGGTCCTTTAATTAGGAGATAAGAGGATTGAAGGTTCAAGACTAATGTTTTCTGTATTACGTCAACATACAGAGAGTAAAAGAGGTAGGTTGTAAACTTTGTTAACTCAATAGTTTAATATTTTTGGCTGTAACAACACTTTCTGCCGTCAACATTTTAGACAAAGTTTCCACTTGTACCTGAATTACAATTATACATATACAGTTGCTTCCTCTGATATTACAGCTATTTCAATTTATTAAAACATGTTTGGATCATAGAAAACAATGACCCACAAGCTGCATAGCTTTACAGTCAATGCGCTATATGTACGAACCACTTTGGAATGAAGATTGTATTGTTCACATGCTTATTCCTTTCTTTAATTATGTATCCTTGCACCTAGATTTGTTTGACAACAATTTTTTCGAACAAAGAAAGTTTAATCGTGACTATAACATCAGAATTGGTCGTCAAAATGGCCCACGCAGAAGAAGTGATAACCAAGATCAAAGTCAAAAGTCAGAGCAATGCACTTGCATTTGTTGAACTGCAGAAAAAGCACCTCAATAAGCAACTTAAGAAGGCTAGAATAGACTTGGTGAGTGAAGGAAGAGGAGGTACCTCCTCATAGTTTCGACTTTGTCAGCCAGGGTATACCAGAGAACCGTAAACAAGAAGATACTCAAAGCCTCCAAAAGTGCAAAACAGAAGAGACAGCGATGGTGAAACCTGATAGTACACTGGAAAGGATAACCAACAATGAGATCCTACCAAAAAGTGGTAAGGCATCCCTTCGACGAAAAGGGACTACAATGCCTTTGAGACAATTTGTAAACAAATGATGCAGGAATTGAATTTTTAGAAGAAGACATTCAAGTCACCAGAACTAAACTTCAAAGTTACCTCATCAAAATTATTCAACTCCGTTGGATTATTCTTGTCGGGTTCTTATTCCCACGATTTTTTTGCGATGCACTAAAATAACGAAAATATAACGTGTGCGAAAATTGCGGTAATTTAAGCGTAAAAAATACCTTACATTTCCTAATAAATGTCCAATAACTAAATTATTGTGTGTCGAATATTGAATCCAAGATTTGAAGAATCACCAAACGTTTTTAACAAATGCAAAATAATGAATTAATCAACGAATAGTTTTGAAGTTAGGTATCAGTAAAGTAAATTTAAGCCTAGAAACAGAAACGTGCCAACAATTTGCTTTTATTTAAATACCTTCCTCATGGCAACAGACAAAAATAAATAAATAAGTAAGTAAAGGTTATCTTTAATTTTATTGTCGAAAATAATGTAAGCAGGCTACAACACAAGTGTCAACACTCGCATTTTATGAACAAGAAACTGGAAGTGAAGAATTAATCATTCAATTTGCGCCGTAAGAAACTCGGGAAGGGTGGGGTCAACGTTAGTAAACCAAAAGCTTACACAGTTCAACAGCGCACCCCTTGCATAATAATTTTAAACAATGCTGGATTCATTTGACAAAAATGTTACACATGATCTGAAAATACTATGCCCAACCTATATGTATTAGCTATATAAATGTTATTTTGCAGCTCTCTGCGTCACTAGAGAAAGATAATATATGCCTTGTATCATTTTTTACGGAATAAAAAAAGTTATAGGACTAGGGTGGTCAGTAATATACATAAGACAGAAATAATTTTATAACATGTTCATTACATGACCTTTTAGGGCAATTTTCTTGGGGAATTTTTGAACTCATAAACAAATTTAATTAAATTAAGCTATTGGCACAATGTGCCGATTGCCATTTTCATGGATTAAAAAGTTTTAACCAATATCGCTTGCTGTTTTCTTTTTCCATTTTCGGTTTACAGTTCACCAATACTTGATGGTTTAACATGTGAAGTCAAATTCATACTTTGTATCATGACTGAGTTTACATGTAGGTCAAAATGAAACAAGCCACTGATTAACACCATATGGGTTGAATCAAATCAGCCTTTCACGGAGCACAAGCAAAAGTATTTCACACCTTAATGTGAACTTAAGTAAAACAATTCTCGAAACTCTTCTTTGTGCTGCAGGATATTTAAGCAAATTTGCTTAACTCTGAAACACTGAACTCTGATATTGACGAACACCGAAACATTTTGGCAAAGAAAGAATGTCACCACATCAATGGTCTTTACTTTTTTAAAGTTCCCAGCTTCCAGCATTGTATAACCTCTATGTTTTCAAACTTTATTCATTGTTAATTAATTAATTAATTAATTAATTAATTAATTGATTAAGGGTTTTGTACAAGTAAATTCTTGAGGTCTCTTTGGACAATGAAAATCAAAGTTGCGTTTGCTCAGTGGAGTTTTAAGGTATCATGGTACCCCAAAATTGACCACTTTTTCAAAAAATACGCTGTTATCATTTCAGATAGATATTATTCAAGCCTCTCCTTTATAAAAAGTTTCAGAAAAAAAGATTGTTTCTACGCAAAGTTATGGACAAAAAAAGGCTAGAGCCATTAATTTCATCTAATTACATGTTGACAGTCATCTGTCAACATCGCCGAAAATATCATGTGACATAAGAGGGCCCTGATGTTTTGACATGAGATATAGATCGATTGCGTCCCAATTTCCGCGTTGCCGAAGGGTATGTTGTGTCGAAAAAATGAGCTGAAGAAGGAAGAGATCCTGCCTGTTTGCCTCTACCAAAAACAAAAAATACAGCAAAGCGTAATCACACAAAAGAATTTTGCTCAGTGTGGGCCAAAAAACTTTGCGCAAGCGACAAAAGCTGGTATATTTATAATCAAGACATGTGGTTGGAAGAGCCTATAGAAGAATGAGAACGCCGTGTCTGCGAGCCGCTTAAAGATTATGACAGAGTCGCTGCAAGACGTGCAAAGAGAAGATGATGGAGAATGTTGTGAAGAATCGTGGCAACAATTGAAAGGAAGAACAATCATGTCAGGCAAAATGCTCGTAAAAAAGCTCGATGAAGCGGTTTATTGTCGCATTTGTCACCCGGACGTGACCTTCCTCGAAAACATAAATTGCAAAAGTCCTGTCTCAAGTAATAAAGAAGTTTGTTGCTACCCAATTGCTTGCATTTGTGACAGGACGTTCTCTCTTAGTTCTTGAGCTGAGTATGTGGCGGCTACTTCGCGGGTTTCAACGTGCTTTACTTTCGCATTTACTGTCGCCTTTTTGGGTCACGGTAGCTTGATTAGTCTTACCCTTTCTTCTTGTTGATGTCTTTGGCATTGTACAGCTGACGTGAAATTATGAGGGTAAAATTTCCAGTGCTTAAGACCCTTTGAACGGCACGCATACACAGAACCCAAATGAAAGTCGCTTTCCGATAAAAATATGACATCATTCTTGGCAGCATGTTTGCGCTATTGTTGTAAGGTAAGTTGAGCCTCCCCTCTATCAAACTGCAGGTAATTATCCTGACACCTAGGTGTTTTCATCTCATCTGGCCGGAAAAAAGTCTCCACATCTATTTTGCCTTTTTTCTCGAAACCAATTTTTCAAGAAATTGAGGGCACGTTTGAAGTTCGCGTTCAGCGAGTTTCCAACCAATTTAGCTCAAATTTGGCGAGAACGTTGCCAGATCATTTGACATCAAAATCGTGCCTCCGAATTTCATTTTTTTGCGTTCATTCAAAGAAAGAGAGGGGGTGTTTTTTTAAACTTCAAAGTTAAACTGAGTGCAGAAAACAAACCCGGCCAGATAAAAAATTCCGAGACACGGTTTTTGAGACAAAGGTGTGAAGAATTCGGAGCGATGTTTGCCTTACCCTCCAAATCATTTTTGAGTGGAGCGGAACTGATTTTGTGAACGATGTACTTTTGAAAAACGTTATCTATATTTTCAACAGAATTGTCTGTTTCATGTAAATACGTTTTCGTAATCTTGAGTTATCAAGCTTTCCGAATATATATAGTTTGTCTAGGTTTTTGTGAAACGCCTGACACTCAGACGGTGATAAAGCAATGTTGTCATTTGGGGTACCCTGATACCTTAAGTGAAATAGAAAAAATTGTTCGGGAAATTAGTTCTAAAAATGCTTCTGAGTTTTTTTTCTAAGAGCACGTGCTCTTGGTATGTGAAACAAGTACATTTCAAGTTGTAAGGTCTTGCTCTTGACTACTGCAAGGAACTCTTGTAAAAGAGTTTTTAGCTGGCAATTAAAACGTTTGGGAGGTTACCAGTGGCATTAAAATTGTCATGTCAATTGTTTGTAGTGTAGTGCAAGTTCTTTCAGTTTAATATTCAGTCTTCACAATTTCAAAAAAAATTCTGTTCCAGTATTGGCGTGAAATCAATCCTTCTGACTTATGTTGTTATGCACTTTTGCTTTCTGGACACCATTGCAAATAGCAATTTTCCCAGCATTACTTTACCACATTTGCAGTATAACAATTCTTGAATTTGTCACCAAAACTGCAATTGTGAAAATCTGCTGATATTTAAAGAATGCACACTATCTTCTGTTGTTCAATGATTTAGTATTCTACTCACATTTCCTGGAAAATTCTTGGAGCCTTGATGCACAGTTCTGGTCCAACCTGCAACATTGATTTTAGAAAGGACACCATTAAATTTGATGAGACATATACAAAATGACACATGCATTGGATATTCAAAGGTTTCATTGACCCTCGGATGTACAAACAAACTCACACCCCCACCATGGTACAAGGGGAGAGAGGTTGATGGAACACCCCCTTGGGTTTTTGTTATGTTACCATATTTCAAAAAGATTTCACTTTTAGTAGAAAGCCTTTGATGTGCTCTACAAGATGAGGTACATACT
>Ga0126336_10002502_pt1 | contig 10481 bp, 4 predicted proteins | sample SidCmetagenome_FD_92530 | JGI IMG/M metagenome (GOLD analysis project Ga0126336, IMG submission 92530) | Coral microbial communities from El Islote,Puerto Morelos, Mexico - Siderastrea C C metagenome | ecosystem: Host-associated > Invertebrates > Cnidaria > Coral | place: El Islote,Puerto...
GTTTTTTTTTTTTGGTGGTCACTTGCCCCAGACCTCCAGTTTTCTCTCGGCCAAAGAAATACTTGTCGTGTCTTTCGCTACACAGCCAAGGGCTTTTATCTTGAGAGACCGTAACATATTTTACACCCCCCCCGGGGGGAGGGAGAACAACAGCGGGGTCTAATATATGCCCGTGGGGCTTTTCTTGTTTTTTTCTTGGTCAATAGCCCCAGTCTCCTAGTTTTCGCTCAGCCAAAGCAAAATTCGTCGCAAACTTCTGCTACACAGAACAGGCAAGCTACACCATTTGGGATCGTATCTTGAGTTGCCGTAATATTTGCACCCAGAGGGGAGGGAGAACAACGGTGGGGTCCAATGCCCCTCGGGCTTTTCTTGTTATATGTGATAATGTTGTCTCGCATGCTGGCTTGTGATTGGTTCAAAAACTTTCATGGAAATTTAGCCAAGGAAGCCCAAGGTCAAACTTCAAACTTTTCTTCACCGAACTGCCAGCAAAATAGTTTTTGCTCAGTAATAAAGTTGGAAAAACCTTTATAATTACAATGTGATTCATCCTCATAAGCAACTTACCTGAGACTTTGTAAAGGCTTTTTTATTGTGCAATTACATCTGTCTGTCTATTAACTGATTTACTGTGTGTGTGTGTGTCTTACAAAGGTTCCAAGTGGTGGTGCCACTGGTGGGGAAAACCCCTTTCCTGGTAAGTCATACAAACAGACCTGGTCTAAATTTGCATTGACTATATTTCTATTTACAAACACTCGCTGTTTTCTTTATGATTGTATTTACTCTGACTGTTTTACATGGACACCTTTAAGAAATTTAGAGTTTAATTGACATGTTAACTGGAAAAATAACCGATGACATTAAATTAAATCTCTTTTGTACTTGACGGATGTTTCGCATCCTTATTCACCGGCCGTCGCCATAAGGCGACCGCTGATAAGTTGGGCTGGGTTTTTGTTCTCCGTCACTTACCCTACACATCCGGTTTTGTCTCGGCCAACACAGTCTTTGTAAACTTCCGGTTTTTTCTTGGCGGTTGCTTTAAACTTCCGGTTCGGTTATCACGTCTTACAATCGTGACGTCAGGGTTACTCAACGCAAGGTAAACAAAACTTCACAAGAACAACGTTACTAATGTGTCAACATTCCATACTCATAGCGGAGCACCATTGCTAAGAAAACTTGGTATCCTATCAAGCCAAGAAATTTTGGTAGTGACGTAATAGTCACGTGACCGTCCGTCCGTCCACACCACAGGGTCACTAATATGAGTTGGCATACACTTGAGATAACCCAGTGCTGTATCCCGCGTTTTTGGCGCGAAATCGCATGGTTACCCGTGTTTTAGACAACAAAAGTCAAAAACAATTTTATTAGTGGAAAGAAAACGTTCAAAAGATACTTAGTTGTCTTTGTGGTGGAAGGCGAAAAGTTCGAGTTATGAATTTGCCTTCGAGGACTTCATCTTTGTTGTCGGTGCTGCTGCGAACTCGGTCGGCACAACGGTTGAGTTCGCAAATATAGCAGAGCTAGTTTTTTTTACTTTTCATTTAACGACTTGAATGAGAGCATTTTCACAAATTAATAAGTACCAGCCAAAAAAAAAACGTGGAGCTCCGCTTTTAGGCTTGGCTAAATCTATATACTATGACACAGACAAACCATTGTTAACCTTGTGGTAGCGGTTTAGGTACGTAGCGGCACATGTCTTACATGTAACGCATGCACAAGTAAGTTCGACTCAACGGTACCTAGTACATTTAACTTTGCCTAAAGCAAAGTATGAATAAAATATTTCACCGCGTGATAAAGACGGACTTGTCACATTGTCACCTGAAGAGAAACGAGTTTAATTCGCTAGTATTGACACATTTGGGGATAGATCTTCTTCTTTTGCCTCCGCCAAGTTATGGAACTCGTTTTCTTCACAATTACGTAACTGTAAATCTGTAAGCACTTTTTAAAGTCTCAACTCAAATCCTATCTTTTCAATTTGTGAATGGTAAAAAGTTTTCTACTTATAGAATATTTTATAGTTATAGTTTAGAGTTTTCTACATATAAAATTTTTAGGCTTTCTTAGTTTGTTTCTGTAGGATTTATTCTATGTATTGTAAATTTTTCTTTTCTATTTTCGAGATTTTTTAACTTTCCTTTAAGTATTGTAAGGGCATTGAGACTATGTTAAATGCCCCTAAATGTATTATTATTGTATTATTATTATTATTTGTTTCAATGAATGTTTCTCTGCTTTAAAACGGCAAAATTGCCATATCACGAAAAAAGAAACGAGCTCCACTAATTTCGCGAATTCTCGTAACATATTTAGTTTGTTTCGTACTACCTTTTTGCATTTCCAAAGCTAATTGTTCGTTTTTAGAAAAGATCTTTTAGAAAATCGTTACGAATTCCGAGTCAACTTGTTTTCTTTTTCGAGGGGATACCAGGGTTAGCAAACCGGATTTAAACATTATGTCATGAAATATGCCTTAACGTGTTTGAACGTAGAGTGACAATTTCAGTTTCCCTGATGATCTGCGCGTATTTATCAAGTTTTATATTTTGATGTTATTGTTATGTTCACTGTTTATATTCACGGTTTAAGCCCAACAGTAATTATTTTGTCGTCTCCGTGTAAACATTCTCAATTGTGGGCGAATTTGTACTGACAGTCAGCGTTTGAGTTGAATTTGTTTTTTTTTAGCATAATAACTAAAAAGCGATACGATAGATAAGCTGAGTAATCAGAGTTTAAACATAACGTCATGCAGTAACACTATAGTCAAAATATTGTGTCACACAGTCACTTTTCGTAATAATAATAATAATAATATTAAAAGTCATGAAATAGGAAAGCTATCTAAGCCGGCATAATCTTCCTTAATATAATTACTGTAGTTCTGTTTGATTGCCTTAATGCTAGTGCTAGATCTGGTTTGTATGTTGAGCGACGTAAAGATACGGAGTCGTTAACCTAGGCTTTCTTGTTCCTTCGTTCAGTATCCTACTGGTTTCTCATACTAATTTTGTTTGTAGAACTTCAGAAATCTTTGAGATTCTCCCAAAACGTCCTCAAGCAACCATCCACATTTGGAAATTTTGTGTAATTTATGTGTGACAATTATTATAACTGGTGATACATAAAGGTACTTGATGTTAAAGGTAGTTCACTTTCTTTTGTCTAGGAAAATATGGTTATTCCATACTTTTTGTTGTGGAATACTTGTAAACATTTCACTAAAAATTAATGTTACATGTATTCCAATATGCAGCCAGCCTAAACTCTCACATTCCACAAACAGTTAAATAATTAATAATATATAGATTTAGCCAAGACCTAAAACTGGAGCTCCACTTTATTATTATTATTATAATTATTATTATTATTATTATTATTATTATTATTAATATATATATATATATATTTTGCTGGCACTTGTTAATTTGTGAAAATACTCTCATTCAAGTCGTTAAATAAAAAAAAAAAAAGAAAGAAAGAAAAGAAAAGAAATAATTCATAACCCCTCTGAGTGTTGAACCTAGCTTTTCAGCGTCACAGGCCGGCATTATTCCACTAGGCCACGAGCGCTAACACCACTTGTAGAAGTTAATTTTACTACTCTGCTATATTTGGTGCCGCTGCGAAATGCTGCGAACTCAAACGTTGTACCGACCGAGTTTGCAGCAGAACCGACAACAAAGATGAAGTCCTCGAAGGCAAATTTGTAACTTGAACTTTTCGTCTTCCACCAAAAAAAACAGCTGAGTATTCTTTTGAACTTTTCCTTTCCATTAATAAAATTGTTTTTTATTTTGTTGTCTTTGCTAAAACACTGGTCACCATGCGATTTTGCGCCAAAAACGTGGGATACTGCACTGGGTTATCTCAAGTGTATGCTACCTCATATTGGTGACACTGTGGTGCGGACGGACGGACGGTCACCTGACTATAACGTCACTACCAAAATTTCTTGGCTTGATAGGTTACCAAATGTGCTTAGCAATAGTGCTCCGCTGGCGCGCTATGTGTGCGGATTCCGCTAATAAAATCAATTTCTATTGTGCATTTTCCCTGTTCACATGCGCATTACTGATATACCTATTAAACATCTAAAATTGACGAAACCCAAATAATAATCTGAAATCAACCATTAAAAAGAAACAACTATATACAGCTTTAAAAGCATACAACTACAACTGTTGATACAAACGTTGATATAACGTTCTCGTTAAATAATAATCAGTATTATTCGCCAGTGACTGTATTCCACAGGAAACCATGGAATAGCCAGTAATTATTAACAGTTTTGCATCATGCATGTATATTTTTGCGTCAACGTTTGGTTGAAAGGTATCATCGCTTGCCATCTTTTAAGAACAAAGCAGCAGCAACGTTCCCTTTTATAAAAAGAAAAAGACGAACTATCTGTGCTTTTTAGAACCTTCTGTCAATGTTTTATGGTTTGTTGTTTCTTTTAAGATTTTGGAGATGGAGAGCACCCAGAACTCCTCTAGATCATCTATCTATGGTAATAGGTAAGCTTGCTTCTTACGTGAATGAATACTGAAGTTATCAGAGAGGCAATGACCCTTGGAGGCACATAACATTATTATGAAACAATAATTGAATTTAAGAGCAAAATAGAAGAATTACAACCGGCAAAAAAGTTGCCTAAAGTTGTACTTAAATTGAGTCTTCTGCTGCCGGTCTAAAAACCTCAACAAGTAAAGCTAGAGGACACATTTTACAAAAGAAAAAAAATAGTGCCAGTGGAACGTGAGAAACAAAAACAACTATATGGATGGAGCTTAAGCCAATAATACATAAATGTACAGTAAGAAATGTACAAGATTTCGTCCTTTCGAATAACTACGTATTTTGAAAGGAGTACATTTACAAACAGATTCACGGTGTTCGATGGATTGTCCCATCAGTCCTCTTATAGCCAATCACTGGATCGAAGTGTTTAAAGAGCCTGCTATCACTTCTATAATTCCGCCAAAAATTGGAAACGGTGTCTTGAAGACAGTCTTGATATGAGGAGCTTTATTGAAGGTGTCGACGTCTAAAGCAGTCTGTGCAGTGTCTGTGGCTGCTGTTCACGGCGGAAAACACAAAACATGGACATGAACGCATGCTTTGATGAACTAGACATCTTGGAGAAATAAATCATATTTTTTTATGCTTTTCAATTGTCAAATGGCAAGAAATTAAGAAATACCAGTTGAGATCTCCTTTTTACTGTTAGTATTGCTGTCGACAGACACACCTTGGTCAGGATCGCATGACGCTTTGTTTGGTCATTTTCATATCAACGAAGTCGATTTGCATAGTGAAATTGGCTACAATTATGATCAAGTATGACCCCTCTGCACCTTGTGAGTTGTTTCAATTTGACACCAGGACATAAGTCACAACTCGTGTTTTCATGACCACCAGAAAAATTATCTGAAAAATCTAAGAATTGAGGGAATGGAAGCTGGATAATTTCTCAAAATATGTTTGTGTTCACCTGAAGACGGCAAAAGCAATGCATTGATGCCTTCAATCCGATGGACAATGAGTCACTCTGGAATGGTCATGTAAAGTAATATCAAAATTGGTTTATGTAACTTCCGGACCTTCGCCTTTGCATTCTCGTTCACAATGCATAACATCGATTTTAGTATAATAGATTCTTTTTTGCTTTTCGTGATGCTTTAAATTCCTTAAAATTTCTTTCAACATCAAAGTTAAAATCGCCTAACGCCACGTTATAAGACACGTGGGTCTCGAGTGTTGCTATTGGTGTGTACCAAAAACTAGCACAGATACTCAGAGTTTTGTTCTCACCACGAAAAGAAACCAAATTGATACAGCCTCCACCCTTTTGCACTGGACAAGCTCCAATGGTGACAAAAATTACGAAATCAGCCATGTCACTAAATGGGCTATCACGACTAATAGTTAAAAGAAGGCCCTTCTACAAACAGTTCCTTTACTAGTAGAACTAGTTGGCACGTTCTTTAAATGGCCTCATTCTTTTGCAGCGATTTTGCTTGTCTCTCTTACATAAACAGCCTATTTCTAATAAACAGAGGTCAAGCCTGGTGTGCAACCTTCCATGAATTTAATACTGGTTGGGGACATAAATTAGAAAAGACCTTCATTATCCCTCGCAAATTGATACGTTACCACAATAGCAAGAACGTAAGATATTCAAACAGAAACATTGGTAATGTCAAAAAGTTTTATTGATTTTGGCTACCTGTGAATGCAGTTATGCAAATAATGCTTGTTTTCTGTATAATTCCTGTGTTTTCCAACTTGCACTAAATAATTAAGGGCTTGCTCCTGATTGGGCGATTTAAACAAAGGTGCATCGCAGGAACCCAGCCATAGAGGTGAAGAGGACTGTGGGTAGAGTAGAGTAGACGCCTTTATTTAGACTAGTAGTAATCGAAGATTAAGAGAGTGCGTTCGACTGGTTGCATTCTATCATACAGCCAACGCTTCTGGTTCCCAAGTTGCCACCAAGGAGATGAAAGCCTTTGAGTACTTTGCTTTCCCCTTAATGAAAGCATGGGTCTTTGTTAAACAAGCTCGGGTTTACGTATTGTTTTGACTGAGAATTGGAGTGAACTGATTTGACCATGGTGAACAAATTTTCTGCTGACAACAAAGGTCCTTGAATATATGCTGTCTTTCCTTCAGTGGAACAGCAAGCACCCAAGCCAGCTAAATCACTTGGTTAGACAACACTAAAGTCCCAAACCATGTACTAACAAAGGGCCTGAAACTAATTTTCCAGAAATCTTTGATGACATATTTACAAGAGAAAATTGACATAACAAATGAAACTGACGTGCCAGTTTAATTAACAAAGACATTTGCACCATAAAAAAATGTGACAAAATTTTCTCATCTACACGAGCAAAAACAGTTTGCAATAGTATTTGCTAGTAAGGTAGGTATCTCAATTAGTCAATATATAAAATTACTGTGGTTTGTGCACGAGTTTACATCAACGAATTTGCCAGTGACATGTCTTAAAAATGACCACCAAGGTAAGCACTACACAACAGTGATGAATTAGTATCAAGGAGCATTCTGATGCCTTGGTAGACAAATTCACATTGATCGTGTCAAAAATAACACAGCTAGGGTGTTGAGTGTCTCGACAAGTAACAGAAGTGTCCAGTTTTATCCCGCGTTTAAAGTTATATTTAGCCTTCCTCTCAGTCTTTATCTTCATGACTTACAACAACATGACCAGTTTCTGGCTCTGAAAGTCAGTAGAAATCACTCTCAAAATTCTCAAAATTCAGCTACAAGGGAATAATTACGAATTAGCGATGTTTTCTCGAGCGCCGTACATCCTGCCTCCGCTGCTTGTGTTTGTTCTTGTTAACCAACTTGAAAACTTTCCCAGAAAAGTTAGTTTCCGGCTCGGAAAAGTCTTCTGAGGGCCGGCCTCAGTGGTCCTCGGCAGAAATCACTCTCAAACTGTTCTCTTCCAATTCAGCAACAGGCATAGCAGTCCGAGTTGATACGAATAATCGATCTTTTCTCGACCGGTAATACATCCTAGGTGCGCCGCTTGTGTTTATAAGTGAACTTCAAACTGTGCCTTATCGGTAAACTTAAAAACTTTTCTAAAAACTCGAAGAAAATAGACAAAACATCTCAAGCAGAATCCATATTCGCCAATTCGCCTGCACTCGTGTTTAGACCCTAAATTGACCGTTTAGGGCCTGGTCCGAAGTCCGTACCAGTTTCTGGCCGAGCGTACGGCCCCTGCAAAAATCTTCGGGGGGGCTAAATTGGCGTCGACAACCGACCCACCAACCGACCCATTAAAGAGAAAATCTCGAGTTTTTCTGCCTGTAAGACACAGGACACCCAACACAAGATTAGTAATGTGTTCTCCTTCGTCGAACGCAAAAATCCATATAAGAGAAAAAAAATACACAAAACAGCCTTGCCTGGAACTTGAGCCTAGACAGAGTTGTCTTTGTTTTTTATATGCAGCGTTTTCACTCGCATAATAGGGTGAAAGGCTAGTACAAAAACATAGACATAAATGTTCACACCCAAACGATATACTGAAAGGATTGGTACAAGAAGGAGGAAAGTTGGACACAACGCTTAAAAAATGGTCAGTGTTTAGTTACGGACTGGAAAAAAATGGTCGCTTTTTGTTTTTGTTTTCTGTTTTTTTTTCTGTTTGTTTGTTTGTTTTCTCCTTTTTTTCTTTTGATAACTCAGGCAAAAACATTTCGAAGTATTTGATTATTGAAAGGAGTGGCCAATCCTTCCAGTATAAATGGGAACCTTTGTGCATCCTTTCAATTAAAGCCAATTAAAGCCAAAATCGTCGCTTATGTTCCTTTAGCTGTTCAATTTTTTTCTTTCCGCACTGCCTTTTATTTTCCACAACCTGCAATCTCCGTCAAACGCCCTGGGACACTTTCGTTGAATGCGGTTATACCCTCCCTCCCCCCTACCTCATACAGTGCTGTTTTACGGGTGCAAGAGAGTGTTCATTCAAGACAATACTGTCTTAGGGGGAGTGAGGGGATCGCTGGAGACAAAACTTGGCAGAACCCTTTATATTTTTTAACTGAATGAAAATAGAAAGAATATGTTGAGGTGTCGTAAGAAATTATGACGATTGTGCATTCGCAGAATGGGCAAACAATCTTTTGTAAGATTCTAAAAACGTGCTTGCTTTTGTTAATACTCTGTCTTTTTTCTTTTTTTCAGGACCAACGCGTTGTGTGTGATTTGGGAGACAAAAAAAAAATAATAAAATGAAAGCCCTAGGCAATAACGTATGGACACTGCGAGGATGTATTAGATTCTGAGCCTTTTAGGGATTACAGGTTTTTAGGTTAAGTGAATTAGTTCAGGGTAACATTTGTATTTTGTAATAGTCGTGTTACAAAAGTCGTGTTTTACAGATATGAAAATAGTATAGTTTTATATTATTTTATACATTATTATACGAGGGTGTGCAAGGTTGAAGAGTTGCACTGTTTTATAGGCGCATGAAAAGAATCTTGCAACCTTTCACATTACCACCACATGAAACAAGGTCACCCAGAAAAAATTTTCAAATTATTTACGGGTAGGGAAGGTTCGCGACATATCGGGCATTTCAGAATATGAACTGGTCAAGAAGAATTTGTAGCCGTCTTATTGTTGTGATCTCGACTTCTGGTTGGCTAATTTAAAAATTATCTCAATCTATTTGTGTAAGTGGCCTCGGTTGGTGTGGTCGCACTGTAACAACCAAATGCTTTGGAAATCCTCGTAAGAATTTATAAGCAGTCAAATTTTGAGATGCTTGAAGGCATACAATATTCCCAGTCCTTCTTTGTATTATAGTGTGTTATTGGATGATGTTTGCTTTGTATGTTTTTATTTATTGTCGCAAAAAGTAATTTTAATTATAGAGTCAGAATAATTTCTGTTTCGGTTTAACGATTTCCTCTGCAACGCGGCTAGGTCACAAATGTACCTGACTAATTTTCAATCTCTCTCAACAACTGAAATAGAATTTATTTGTAGATGTGAAATGGTTTTATTAGGATCTAATTTATAATGGGTATCTATTAGAACACTTCTCACGTCCTAAAAAAAGTTACAATGAAAATAATAGAATTACTAATAATAATTAGTTATAAGAAAAATAATAATTAGTTAAATAATTGCAACGATGCCCAGCACGCTGCTAAAAATATTCTGCGTAGCAATCGTTTCCATGGGCTTTTCTGTGCATAGGAAGAAATTTGCAGTTTCTTTTCATGTTGTTGTGGAAAGGTTGGGCGGGGGCGCAAAAACCTCTTCCTTAGAGTAGAAAAACCAACGGAAACATTGGATTCACAGTCTATTTTAAACCCGTTACCAACAATCGGTTTGTCAGGATTAATTTATGCTCATGTTTCCAGGAGTCTAAATGGACACTGTAACTTTTTTTTCGAAAACAGTGGATTGTATTGTACATTTAATGGTTCTCGGAACAATAAAAGATTGTATATGTATATTTAAAGATGACTGGTGATCAATTGAGTATTTGATTCGTCTGTAGGCGAATCTTTGCTGACGTCATTGTTTACATTTTGCTTCATTGGCATAAGAATTTTATTGGAAAGGCATCATGCTAAATAAAAATTGCCTTCAATAACTGAAATAGCTTTTTAAACTTTATCCTGTGCAGCTTTTAGCTCCTTGCATGCAATACTTAAGGCAATATCAGCCAACAGAAAATTGTGATAACAAGTTTTGTGGCTAACTGGACAATAACTGAAAAACTCTGAAACAACTTCTTGAACTTGGGGGGGAGTCACTCGCTGGCTGCGGGAAGTACAGGAATCTATACAGTAGAAACCACTGAGACTCAGAGAGTAGACAGTACTTGGCTCCAACAGTAAATTTAATAACTGCGATACCTCCAAGATATCACCAGATTTTCACCAAGAATGCAACCGACA
>Ga0126336_10002503_pt1 | contig 10481 bp, 3 predicted proteins | sample SidCmetagenome_FD_92530 | JGI IMG/M metagenome (GOLD analysis project Ga0126336, IMG submission 92530) | Coral microbial communities from El Islote,Puerto Morelos, Mexico - Siderastrea C C metagenome | ecosystem: Host-associated > Invertebrates > Cnidaria > Coral | place: El Islote,Puerto...
AAAAAAATTTTCGCTCCCCCCCCACCAAACCGGGAAAAAAGGGTGAAAGAAAAACCCGGGGGGGGAAAAGGGGAGGGGGGGTTGGGGGGGGGGGGGGAACACGGACTGCGGGAAGACAACAGGGTGACCGAGCCTGTGGACTCAAGTTGAGAGGAAAAGTTAAGACGTTTTCCGCTGAAGGTTTGAGCAGTAAGTGCAATGATAAAGTTACAAAAAAAAATCATAGCATGCTAACATTTTGAATGAAAAAAGAAATTATCAAATGAATACTTAAGCTCCCACAAGCTGACCCCACAAGAGAAAATTGAATTTGAAGTTATCCATATTGTAACTGAAAAGACACTACGTGCCAGTTAAAAACAAAATGGCACCTGTTTTTAACATATTTTTATGAGATTTGACATTAATTTTCTCGAGAATGCTTAAGAATTTAATCACGGACAAGCAAATTAAAGTGAGATGTTTCAAATACCATATACTGTGCTATGAGTAGTTTTTAGCAAAAAATTTCTGCACTTGTTGCTCGAATGCTGAGCAGAATCCGTCTTAACCACAAATTCAGTAAAAAAAAAATGGCAGCCTAGACTACACAGCAGTTTCTCAAGATGAAAAACATTGCTGAAAGTGTAGCAAAGATTAGAGAGACCCATTATTGTAACTATGGCACAAGCGTAAGTCTTCTGTTTTCGGTTTCATCGTGTAAATTTTCACTATGTACATCAAAACTTTCCTCTGATTCTGATTCTGCTTCTGTCATAAGTGTGAACCAGCCCTAAAAGAGACCATAGATACCTCAGCTTCTTTCAATCTGAGGAATTCTGCTAAATCAGTATCACCAAGAGGTCTTAACTTGGTACACAATTCAGAGAGGAAGCTAGAAACTGCTTCTGCTGTTTTAGACATCCGCAACTAAAAAGGAAGAGAAAATATATTAATATATTTAATAATTATTATCAATACATTAAAGGAGATCGAGCTACCTCACGGATAAGGCATCTTGAAAAAACTGGCAAGTTTTTTCAAGTTTGTCATTCGTAATCCGTCTTAATCTCCCTCAATCATAACCATCCTTGTTCAGTTTTGGTTTATAAATTACTCCTTTGGTGTTTTTCTACCTTAGGAAATGATTATTTTAAAATTCTCTTCAATAAGAAAATAATTTTGTCAGATCAGAAAAATGGATGTAAATACCGTGACATAGTTCCTTTAATATATACAAATATTAATTATTATTTGTATACTTGAATAATATACGAGGTAATATAAATAGACTATTTGTCTTGTTAATATATTTTGTACTTAACCTTAATAAGCCCCAGTATCAGCATCCATATTCTCCCCCCTGTTCCCCATATATTTCTTACATGGTACTAGTTAGGAGAATTTGCGGAACCATCAAGACATTTCATCTTTGGTGATCTAAGCCCCAGTATCAGCATCCATATTCTCCCCCCTGTTCCCCATATATTTCTTACATGGTACTAGTTGGGAGAATTTGCACAAACATCAAGACATTTCAGGTTTGGTGATCATTTCCTTTATTCTCGTGACCTGTATGTTTGATCAAGTAGTGATATTGTAAGGAGAAAATAGATGCTTGTCAATAGTGGGGCTTTAAGGGTTAGTGGGTTGTTTGAAATCCCTGTGTAGAGAGAGACAATGAGGTGTAAAGTTGCTTGTCTAAATAAGGTAACAACACTGCACAAAACAGAAACCAAGCAGTGTCATTCCTTCTGATCAGAAGTCCAAGGTGGTAAGCCACGGTGCCCCAAAACAATAATTTTGGAATGACTACATGTGAGAATTCTCGTTTGCTGATTACCTCGTAGACCACAAAAACTGACACCAAAGCAACGCAACAAGATTAAAAACTGGAGTCGATTTGTTGAAATAATGTATTGGAATAATGCGAACGTACACGTATGCAGTAAAATGTAGATATCCAGTTTAAAACTTCAGTAACTGTTATAAACTTAAGGGGTATCACCCCTGGCCATCACTGATTACAGTATTCCTACCTCTGTGATGTAGCTCGCATGGGTTGGATAGCCAAGAAGGTCTGCCATCTAATTAGAAACAGAATTTAGTACATTCAAACAGTCAGTAGAGGTTATTCCAGTGGTAAAGCACAGAATGGCAGTATACAAATTTGCATCTGTTACTACAACACATACCTTTTGCCTAAGTTCTACAAGCTCTTCTAATATTGGAGTGTTTTCTTCTATACACCTTTAATGTTGATCAAAAGATTAACATTAATTATTTTGATATCAGATTCACAACCCCAAACTGTATTCCTGGACAATGTCCCCACCACCAACCAGAGAACTGCCTTTCTAAAGAAATAATTGTGATAAGTTATATCCTAACAAATTCACACAAAGATGCTAAAGATTATTGTAAGTTTGGCCATGCCTACCCCAAACTAGGATGGTATCTGAAACAATGAAAAGGGGATACTACCCCCACTCCTACAGAAATGTCTAAAGACATATACTTAATTAAGGCCTATAAGCTATAAAAATGTGTATGCTGTGCTGTACCTTCTGTTAAATGCATATTCCACTCTTTGTCTGGTGCTTGGATTGGATGCTTTTCTTATTATTGGAAAATAGTGAGGATATTTGAGGCTAACTTTGTTCAAGCCAGCATCTGTCTAAATTACAATAATAAATGTAAACAGTAAAAATTTAATAACAATCTACAACAAAATTATCAATTGAATATTAATATTAAGCTAGTACTGAACAACAAAAACAGATGGTTGCAGCCTTATATACCAACTGGCCTAACAAGCGTTAACGACAGTGATGATTATGTTGATCATGATGACGATGACGATGACGATGACGATGGTGATAATGATGTTAATGATGATGATGACGATGACAATCTCTTATGGTGATATGATGATGACGGTGATGATGATGGTGATGATGATCATGATGATACTGATGAGCACCATTATGATAATGATGATGATGGTTGAACGATACAATATTTTGAAATCACCTTTGCTAAGCTGTTTATGAAATCATCCGGCATACCAACTGAAAGAGTAAAATCATCAATATTTAACTTACAAAAATGAAAAGACAGCATGGTAAAGATAGGATAGATTAGTTCTACATCCATCAATATTGTCTGATAAGTGACAACAAGAACGTGGGCACTGAAAACAAAAGTAGCTAAAAAAGATTACGTCAGGAGGGCGCAGTCTCTGACTCTGAAGATATCACTTAAGCCAACACATGAGATAACCCTTTTTCAGTAATTTAAAAGGAGGCTGAAATCTTGTTTGCCAAGTTGTACAAATTGCATCTCCAATTCAAAACATCAATTTGACAAGTCTCATTATCAATGTCCATTAAACCAGTGTGCCACAAAAGCAAGTTGCTCAATTAGCTGATTAAATTTAAATGAGAAACTGTTGTTTAAGGTGACTGACGCACATGCACATGTACACACATGTACGTAAGTACTGGGTACATGCCATTCCCACCTAATAAAAAGCAACTTGCATAAATACCCACACCTATTTCATGAGTGTGTGACCCCTGTTATTACAAAATAATGTTCAGTAGTATATCAGCCTTATGGTTGGACGGTAAGCACATGTACAAACATCAAGTACTGCAGAACAACTTATTAAATAAATTAAGTCCAAAGGCCCTATTAAATTTACCTAACTCTTCATTCGTGAATTCCAGGATTGTATTCTCCTCATTCAAGTTCTTGTTGAAGTCAATAGATAGACTACTCATCCGAGTCTTGATTGCCTTGATTTCTGCTTGAACAGCCTCAGGCAAATGAAGACCTGACAGATACAAAACAAATAAAAAATCCTATAGGAAATGTTTAAAATAACACTCAACAAAATAAATACTTACAATAAGCTAATCCTGAGACACACAAAAATTTATTCTTTAAAAGTAGACAGCTATTTACTGATGATAGGAAGGCAAGCAGGCATACAAACAAGATTCTATAACTGTAGCTGGCAGATAGACACTAATACAGTAGCTCTATCTAGTAGGTAGAAAGAAAGGTAGGTAGGAGAGTAGATAACTGTAGGATAGTAGGTAGGTTGGTACGTACCGTAGGTGGGTAGCTATGGGTTCATGAATGGGTGGGTAGATAGTTCTAGGTACTCTAGGTAGGTGAAAATATTAAAAACAAAAGATAGTGAAGTGCCAAAAAAGTTTCTTCAAAGCCAAACATTTCGGGCTTAGCCCTTCATCAGTGGTATATGAACGATTTTTAAATTTTGCGTGACAACAACCGTTGCGTGAGAGAAAATATAACGTTTGTTGAAGAAGAAGAGCACGCGCAATGATAGATGCGCCTGCACGTAAGTTTCAAATTAAAGAAAAGTTAATGTTCATCCCGTGTGGTCGTGCAGTTCCAAGCCTGAAGATTAGCCACATTTCCAGTCTTTTCCGGTGGATGTTGTTATCGGTGCAGAGCTTAACACCACGGATCTTGGCGTCGGACAAAGTGTGGTCTAATCCATTTAAGTGCTCAGCAACAGGGAAACCAGGAGATTTTTTCTCTATGCTTCTGAGGCGTTCTCCAAAACGTTCTCGGAGGGTTCAACCGGTTTCCCTGATGTAAAGAGCTGGGCAGCAATGGCACGAGATGCAGTAAACTAAGTTGCTGGAATGGCAGCTGAAATGTTCTTTGATGTTGAAGGAACAATTAGGGCCGTTAACAGTTAGTGAGGAGCTAACATGTTGACAAGTACAGAATCGTGGATGGTTGCAAGGAACAATGCCGTACTTGTCAACATGTTAGCTCCTCACTAACTGTTAACGGCCCTAATTGTTCCTTCAACATCTTGACTTCGAATGAACGCTTGAATGAACGCTGAATGAACGCTGAATGAACGCTTGAATGAACGCTGGAGTGAACCAACATGTTTCTAATGTTGAAATGTTGGATTGGAAACAAGTTTGGCTTTGAAAAAACTTTTTTGGCACTTCACTACTTTTTGTATTTAATATTTTCATCTGAATTAGTGCCATGCAGTACTGTGAACTTTTGTTCATCATTTATCTATGTTACTCTAGGTAGGTGCATGGGTAGATATATAGGTGCTGTAAGTGGGTGGTTAGGTGGGTGGTTAGGTAAGTGTTAACTGTAGGTCGGTGGGTGGCAGGTAGGTACTGTAGATGGTGGGTGGGTTGGAAGGTTGGTAATTAAAATAATTAATACTGTAGGTAGGCAGGTAAAGAGAATATAAGTAGGTGGGATAGGTGAGTACCCACTTCCTACCTGCCTATAGTGCTTGCCTAACCTGCCCACCTACCTACCTAGAGTGGCTAGCTTCCCACTTACCTACAGTAATCACCTGGCTCCCATCTGCCAACAGTACTTACCTATCCAGGTAAGCGGGTGGAAAGATAGGTATGTACTGCAGGTAGGCGCTTTAAGTAGGAGAGCAGGTGGCTGGGTAAATAGCTGGCTAAGTAGGTAGGTGGGTGGTAGGGTATGTTGGTGGGTACCATACGTAAATGGGTAGGTAGGTATTGTTAATAGGTCAGTACTGTAGGTAGGTGGGTGGGTAAGTAGCCACAGTAGGTGTGTGGATGTGGGTGGGTGGGTGGGTAAGTAAGTGGGTAGCCCAATCCAGAGCTACAGGTGTAATACCCCACTTCTTTTAAGAGCACTACCCCTTCCCTACTGCGATTTAGATGCCAGTCCATCTCAGGATTACTCCCATGGACTTTGATAGGCTTCATTATCCCTTCAAGCCCCAATATCAACAGCATATTCTCCTCTCTGGCCTCCATACATTCCTTATGGTACAAATTGGGAGAATGGTTTTAAATAACAAGATAATTTATCTTTGGTGATCAGTTACTTGATTCTAATGACTTCTATGTTTCATCAACTAGTGAGACTGTAAGGGGAATACATTAAATTTAGAGGCTAGTCACTACTGGGGCTGAAAGGGTTAAAGGTTCATTAGTATCTATCGCATTTACACATCTGCATGCTCATAGAAAGACAACGTGGACCAGAGTTTCTTTTCTTAAAAGGGGCTACCTAACTGGGACTTTTTAAGTTTTTGGTTTCAAACTGTGCTGAAATAAGAACTAAAAACGTCAAGAGGGTGATATTGAGTGATCTTCTTAAAGGTAGAACAAACCATAATTAGTTTTTTTGGTGATTTTTCCAAGACACAACTTTAGGAGGAACTTGAAAACATTTGCCAGTTTTTTCAACTTGCAATCCAATTCCATCCTAGACAACTGCAGCCAAACACAATTTACGTCTTTTAGATTTCAAAGACATACTAAAAATTGGTGACACTGCCAAAGAATCAACACAATGGCACAAACCAGTCACAAAATCATCAACCTACCAACCAATAAACAAAGACACCTTGACAACTTATTCTACACAGTGTGTACAGTGTCCACGTAGATGTAAATAAGCATACCATTTCTTTTGCCAAGTTTAATTAACCTCTCTAGAACTCTAGACGCCTCTGGTGTCAGGGACTCTTTGTTTTTTTCCTGTGTAAAAATTATAAAAATTAACTCGTCTAATAATGATAAATTAATTATCATATAATAACTAACAAATAAATTCATAAGTGCTTAATTTCAAATGTCAATAAGCACTGATGTTCTTATTTTTTTGTATTATACTGCACGAATGAGACGAAGAAAGAGGACAACACTGAAGGCAAGGAGGGCAGAAGTGCCTGTCACAAAATCTCCTCATGTTGCACAATGTGTGCAATTGCAAATCAACTTGAGTTGATGCTGGCTATTGTAGTCAGTGGTCTTGTGCAAAGGTGTGGAATCAGTTGTATATGCCAGGGACTGCTAGTGAGTTTATATTCCAGGGAATGCTAGTGTCTTTTACCCAAGGGACTGCTAGCAATAGTGTCTTGATCTTTATGGCTTTGAGCAAATCTGATCTCCATGGATCATTCACCTTTTCTGTTGCTTGTTATTTAATTTTTTTTTTTGTTTCTTCCTTTGAACATTTTAATTTATCATTTTGTTTATTTATCATTTTAAATTAACGATTATTGATTGACTTTAGAAATTTCTCCTTGTACACCCCAGCCCATTTTAAGAAAGTACAGTTCAGACGGTATTCTACTGATCTTCTTTCAGTGTGATGGTGGGTCCAGGTGGTTGTAATAATGTGAAGGGTACTTGTAAGAAATACCGGTACTTCTCAAACAATAATTCTTCAAGTTTACACTCAGTCTGTTTACAAAGGAAATCATTTCTAAGGCTGACAGAGGTTTGGATCCCTAATCCTAGTAAAAATTTATCTTCTTTCAATTGGTAATTTTGGTTTTTACTATTTTTTCATTGTTTAGTGATTTGTTTGAGACAATATCATAATACATCAAAAAGCCTAAAGAGTATTTCAACATTCCCCTCTTCAACCAAGAAAACCTAATTTGTGTTGTACACATGTCTTTAAAACTCTCTTCTGAGTGCTCAGTGGCATGGATGGGCAGAATTGAAACACTCTCTTTATTGTGTGGTTCCAGAAAATACCCATACCCTCGACATGAAAGGTTTTTGGTTTGAATTCCCCCACTGCTTAGGAATCTCTCTGGTTTAGCTTTATACTTACCTTTAACACACTTGGGAGAGACCCCCCCATCCCCTCGGAATTTCCAATGACCATTCGTGGGCCAGGGTGGGTATGGATATTTTCTGGAACCACAAAATGCTTGATCTAATTATCTATTCCAACCAATTCCTATGCCTAGTTCCCTAAAGCCAGCAAACCTAAAGTATATGTAGCTTAATATCTAAAACATTAATTACTGTGAGTGATAGTCAAGGTAAAAGAGAACTTCATTATTGACTTGCAATGTTAGTAGTTTCCAGTGAAAATATTTTATCTAATTTGTTTTCCATGGTTATTATTACTACCTGAAAAGCCACCAGATTATCAAAGACATCCTTCCGCATGCTGCAAAGAGGAACAGAGAGGGACAGTTGTAAAACAAATAAAATAACATCTTGTTTATGAAAGCAAACTGTTCCATAGATTTCTATCAGTTTTAAAATTCTATAAATAGAGGAGAGAAGGAAGAAATGAAAGAACAAAACCAAAAAAAAGTAAACAATTAACAAAAAATAATGAAGGAGAACAACGTACCTGACTTCAACTTCAAATTCTGAGAGTTTTCTGTCAGCTTCAGTGCTTGCTGTTCTGGTGTCTTTGTCTAAACAAAATATAATTTAAGTTACAAAATATTATTACCAGACTCATTTTTGTGGGTCTTCTTTGTAATGCAAAAGTTGAGGTTTAGATGTGGGAAATGCAATATGTACTATAATATGAAGTTTTCATTGAATTAAAACATTGAATAAAAAGAATTTGCAAGCCTGTTGACAGTTTTATTTTACCTGGGGAAACATGCTGGGGAAAATCCAGGAGAGACTTGGCAGTTTCATATGCAGCGCTGTTATCAGACAAAGCCTAAACAAAATAGAAATGGGGCAATTTAGAAATTAAGTTGATTAAGGTACTTGGAGTGAAATGGGAGGTTGACAGGACTATTTTGGTTTGAAATTAAAGATTTCAATTGGTAAGTTGGGGGTGGTGAGACACCAGAAGGGATTGCCGGAGAAAAGAAACTAGACCAATTTGATTGGTTGATTGATTTGTATTCCAAATTTAACACTCCACTTGTACCCTCAACAGATACTTCAATATTTATCTGAACAAGTCGACCATGAAATAAAAAGTTCTGCAATTTACAGAACACCCCCATTATTGGGTGTAAAACATTGGGAGTGAATATTTCTTTTTTGATTTTAAAAGCAGTCGTTGAGGACCATTGTGACTTGCTGCTTAAGATGTGTTTGTGGAAGGAAGGGGGAGTTTAGAAAGGAAAACAAAACTTTTGTAGTTTATAATCTCCTTTTAGCTTGTCTGACCATTAACCTTAGCTAGGTCAAAGTTCTCAACTTTCACTTTGTATCCCATGATCATATTACTGTCAACAGTTCTACGTAAGTAGTTTAATATTGGGATTCTGAAGAGTAGCAGAAAAATTAAAAATGATTCACTGTGACTATGCTCTAGAGTGCTAGAAAGGCTGCTTGACATGTTTGAACTGCATGCAATCATACGCTCAACATGCGATTGGCCACGTGATCAATATCACTAGACTAAGAGTTGAATTTGTGATCAAAAATTTCAAGAACACTGCAGCAGTCGCATCTGGTCAAGCATAAAAATTGCTTCTCAAGTTCTCAGATGTGTTCCCTGGTGACAGAGCTTATCTGCAGCAGGCACCTCATATATAATCTCCATTTAGCTTCACTACCGACCTTAGCTAGTAGGTCAAAGTTCTCTGCTTTCACTTAATATATCCCATTATTGCGCCACTGTCATAGTAAAAGAAGCTAAATACAGTAGGTCTTAGGAGTAGTACATATTTACCAAGTATGACCATTAGCAAAAATACCCTGGAAATGAATTGTTTTACATTCGGGATCAACTAGCTATAGTTGCCCAGGCCTTATTATAACTACCAAAAGAGTGCCAAAAAGGCGACGAAATTCTCATCACACTATCACGCAATCAACATCATTGTTTGCCAAGCCACCTGCACAGTTGAATTTTTGACAAATAAAACAATTTCAAGTAGCAGTTGCATCTGGTCAAGCACAAAAATCGTTTCTCATGTTCTCAGATAATGCTTTTGGATTCTTCCAACTGTAGTGACTGGGTATACTGTCCTTTAAGGTGATTCCATTCAATTGCATTGTGCATCCTTTCTGCGGATCATTATTTGCGTGATTAGCACGCACACGTTCGAAACTTGGTTGGTTTTCTATGAAAACTGGGCTGTTCAGAGAAATAAATCAATTTGTCGTTTTCTCCAAAACGGACGCGGTGACCCCACTTTTTTATTCCATTTATTTAAGGAAAATACAACTATACATGATATATCCAAATTTGAAGAATTTTTCATTATTCAATTTTCAAATATTCCTATTAATTCACAATTTACAATCTGATTTTAGGTGTTTCATTGAAAGCAAGTAGACGCTTAATTGGCCTTTTCTTTCATTACTTCCATTTTTACGGCGACTTAAAGGAAATTTACTGTAACATTGTTTTGCTACCACTAGAATAATGCTTATATGTCATTGCTAGTAATAACTTTGTTAAAGTAATGGGTGTCTCTGGTACAAGGATAGGCTTTTAAATATTGCTGTACAGCCTTGTAGCGTGACCCCCTATTTTTATTTGTGACCCTTCACGCGAAAAGGGGGCTTATGGATTTCCCTAAAAAGCGTGAATTTTTTTCACGGTCACGGTGCGTGAATTGGAATTTTCACAGCGTGAATTAAAAAATTAATTTCACGCAGTGTTCACTCTGTGCTAAAAAACTTTCACTCCTGGCGTGAAACTAATCATTCCGTGAATGATCAGTTGAAACTTTCACGCCGTGAAACTCGGTAATGCAGAAAACTGATCGG
>Ga0126336_10002504_pt1 | contig 10481 bp, 3 predicted proteins | sample SidCmetagenome_FD_92530 | JGI IMG/M metagenome (GOLD analysis project Ga0126336, IMG submission 92530) | Coral microbial communities from El Islote,Puerto Morelos, Mexico - Siderastrea C C metagenome | ecosystem: Host-associated > Invertebrates > Cnidaria > Coral | place: El Islote,Puerto...
ACAACTCACATGTTGTAAAAGTAAAGCAAAAAATTAAAATCAATTTAAAAAGTAAACAAAAAAGTTTCTTTTGTGTTTGTCGTAACGAAATAAAAAAATTATCGGCGACTTGAACCGGCGACGAGCCGGCGCCGGGAGGCCAGAAAGCGCGCGAAAAATTTGCGGACGACCGGAAGTAAAATTGCACGTGCATGGCAACCGCGTATCATAGCAACGAGATACTTTAATGGGCCCTTAACAAATTTATTTTTGACTTTTTATGACTCTTTGTTGTCTTTGCTTGTTTTGCTACAACGCGGGTCACCATGTGATTTCGCGCCAAAAACACGGGATTCAACACAGGGTTATATCCAGTGTATGCCACTTCATATTGGTGACCCTGTGGTGCGGACGGACGGACGGTCACGTGACTATTACGTCACAACCAAAATTTCTTGGCTTGTTAGGTTACTAAATTCGCTGGGCAATGGTGCTCCGCTACAAAAAAGCTGCTGTAGAACTTATGTCTCAACCAGGAGCCATAATCGGGGACGGAGACCGTAAGCGCGGGCTCCACGCGGCCCCATCGAAAAAGACAAATGTGCTATTTGCGCCACCCTCAACGTCATAAACGCGCGTGGGTACACGCAAATTTGCGTACAACCAGGGCGCGCTGGATATGACAGATATCCCGGCAACAAGGTGCGTAGCGCCAAAATGGTTATAATTATTTGATATCCAGTAAGCCCAAGTAGAATAATTGTTTTAATTATTAAAAAAGCAGTCACTAATAGCTATAAAATGGAGAAAGAGAAAAAAAAAAAGAGAGAGAGAGAGAGAAACTCCGAGATAAAAGGGAACAAGAATCGATCGCGATCACATGACTGGCCGAAAAAGGCGCCAAAACCTTGCGAAGTGTTGCAGCGTTTCTTTGCGGAGCTGAATGACTCAATTAAACTGCTCCGAACTGAACGTGCAAGCACAAGGTTTGGTGAAAATCTTCCAATTGTGGGCTCTGAAATGTGGTACGTGTTTGATTTTTCCTGAAAAATTGTTGTAATCATCGTTCTCTGCGGATTGAAGCTGAACGATCTCACCGTTATAGCTGCGAGAGTTCAAATGGACGAGTTTTGCAGTCGCTCCGTTCGCACAGCGCTGACAACAGAGCCATCATGTGTTCGTTTGATCGAACTGAAGACAGATTTAATATTTTAACTTGAACGATAATTTCTATGCAGCTCACTGAAGCAAGACTACGGAGGTGAGGAACATTGGAATTCACCATTTCACTTTTTTAAACGCAAACCGCAAAACGCAGTTGTTCTCTGTTAAGAGATCGCGGACGGAAAGGTAAGACTTAAAAGCAACTCTCAAACAACTCTGAAAGTGATTCAACGTATTTTACATGGCATCCGATTTCTGTCTGAACATTTGGAGCTGCTGGAACACAGAGAGAGCTACAACGAGTACAGGCAATCCAGTGTCAATTTTGCGTGGTATAGCCAAAAAATGTCGCCCTTTCTGGCACTGAATTTGTTCAATGCTTGTTGTTCAGACAGCTGCATGATTTTTGTACTGGCTCGCCATAAAAGTGTGACAATTTTTATTAAATGTTCCTCTCCCATTTTACTGTGCTTTTTTTTGCCTTGTCTCGATATTTCGGAGTCTAAGCCTTCCGTATAAAACCTGCTGTTTGTGAAATTTTAAGAACAAGTGATTGAGTTGACGATGAAAGAAATTGTAATCAAAGGGCTATGCTTAAATTTCTATTTCAACAGTTTCTATTCCTCCTAAGAAATCAAGCACTCTGAAACAACTTACATGTGTGTCTCAATGACGTTCAGTTGTAATTTCTTCTTAATTTAACTTCGATACAAAGTGAATTTTCTTGCCCCGCGGTTGCTGTCGGAGAAAAAACTTTAAGCTCACTCTGTCGTTGAGTCACGTCCACTGCGCTATGTATCCCTTCTAGGTTCGTAAATTGCTCAGTACGTAATGTTCAGTACTAGGGCAGCATTGAGTTTCACTTCAGCTTTCTCCTTCTCATCGACGGAAGTAGTTCTTTTTCTTGGTGTTCATGCAGTTCTCTATCTTGTCGGCGATTGAGCACCGCGAGAGCATTTGATTGAAAATAAAGGTCCTTTTCGGCAACTTCGAGCTACTTCGGTAAAAGCGGACATTGTTTCAGAAAACATACGCTGAGAAACCTCGGCAAACGTTTTCTTTCCCGATTCGGTAGTTTGAATGTATGTTACTATTTTCTTTTGCAGTGGGAAAAGTGAAAATAATCTATCAGTGCGTAACTTTTCACCTTTTCAACGTGCTTGGACATTCATTTAATAGTCTTTACGGCTGCCCTTCAATCTCTGTACGTCCTCAGGGGAAATATACTTTCGGGATTTCTTTTCCTTTTTCCTGCCTGATTCGTCTTCAACTGTTTTTTCGTAGTTCGACGCCTTTTTTGCCCGCGAAACGTTTCATCCGTCGAACGGGGAAATCTTCGTCCGACATGTCCGACGCATCTTCGACACAGGATTTGTGTAAAATATTCTCACTGCCATCACCAGAATCACTTGTATGATCCTCATTTTCAGAGTCACTATCCAGAAAGTTCCCCCAAGGGCTTGCCTCAAATTTTAAAGTGACACCGATGACAGAAACTGAATTTCTTCATCTCCAAAGAAGGTAATTTCCGACGCCATTTTATTTGTTTTTCTTTGCGCGGAGTCCTCGCAACATGCACGCGCGATGGCATAATTTTTTCTAAAATATCACATTTGTCTTTTTCGATGGAGCCAACGCCACTACTAAAAATTGTTTTTAGTTACTGTCTCCGTCCCCGATTATGGCTCCTGGTTTCCACTGAACAAAATTATAGATTTCTTTACAGAGTCAGGCTTGAATTAAAATTGCTCTGCAAAAAACATTACAGTTATTTGTTGGAAATCTGATCTCAGCGGTAGATAACTTACTGTGTAGCATTTTTAGTGTTAGTCAGTAATAGGGTATGGAGTTTGATTCTGAATTACAGTATCCTTTTTTGAGTTAAGGTATGTGGCTGGTATGGTATTTGAGCAAAATTTTGTGAACAATTTTGTCAGTTCGTTTGTCTTCATTGTATGTGGCACGGTAATAAAAAGTTGGTGTACACGTAGTGTTTCTGTAAAGTTTATTGGTGTTAGAACGTTAAAGGTGAGCTCTGAGAGATAGCCAAAGGAAACTGAGAATTGTCAGTAACTAATTGGTTAGGATAGTCGAGGACAGTCAGTCGAAGAATACTGAAAGAGTTTGTGGATAAAGTTGTAATCGTCGATGGTCGCAGTGAGTCTCAGTCTGCGAATTGGGTTGCATGACTGGTCGGTTCCTTGAAGGGAAAACTTTTGTTGGTTAATTTACTCTCACGCATGATGATTTGTGACGTGAGGGATCTTTGGTGATTGAGTTAGTGGACCACTCCTTGGAGCTTTTGTAGTTCTACCTTGATTTCCACCTTGGTCTGCTTGTAGCGAAGGCTGTGGAAAAAAAGAAAAAAGGATTTTCAGCAATCTCCCCTTCGCACTTAAATCCGGTAACCTTTAATTTCTCTAGAATGGATAGGTGAGGTGCTTGGCATGTTGATTTAAATAGGTTTCTTTTTTGGTCACGAGCGGGTCACTCTAATTTCTTCCAAACTGGTTAGCAGGTAAGCATGACTGCAATTTCCTCGTGGATGTTGTGGACTCCTTTTCAGGGAGTGATACTCAGAAAAGCATGTCAGGAGGCGTTAACTCACCCCTTCGGTAGGTATGCTCCACGACCTTTTTCAATCACATGTGCTTAGATGCAAGGTTTTCGTATTTTTTTGTAACATTTTGTAATAAGAAGGTTAGTTTTTTCTTCGAATCTTACTAATGCCTACCACACATCTGCTGACGCTGGGCTCTGACCGTTCGTTGTTTTCTTCCCTCCATTGATATGTTTGTTTATTGTTTTGCCATCGATCTCCATTTGTCAAGACGACTCCTTCAAACTCCACTTACTGACAAGTCGCTGCCCAGGCCACGTCTACATCTAGAGCTTTTTCGAGTGTGAAGCTCACTAATGACATCAATACTTATTGATTGAAGTATTTTCAGTTTTAGTCTATTTTTCTACGCGGCCCGGCATTTTGACTGTGCAACTTACAGGAAGACCCCTTCTCAGAGTAAAAGGTTGCTTGAATGACCTTATTTGGCAGTGTGTCATAATACGGGGTTTTGTCCGCAAGAAGCTGCCTAAGGTAGCCTAAGGTAGTATGGGATCCTTGATGTAAAAACATTTTGAATTTTAATCAAGAGAAGGAAAAAGTGCTAAGATGCGTGGCGTGTGGGTTTGGGTGGGTGAAATCTCCTTAAATATGTCTAGGGTGCTCGTCCTATCTTTTTAGAGATTTTTAAATGGGTATATGTTCGGGGTGTTCAGCTTGCAAATTGTCCACAGCAGTGGGGAGGAAAGAAAGCAAAAAAAGCTTCACATCGGTTTGTCTTTCTTTAGTGACGTATTATTTCTTTGGCTTGCGCTTGCTTTTTAAAGAGAAAGATCTAGAGTTTGTATAGGCCCATTACGGCTTCGTTTAAGTTTGCACTTCTGCTTGTGTCTAGTGAATCCTTATAGAGGGGATGGACTAAGCGCCAAGGTCGTTTAACGTTAAAAAATTTAAAGTGGGTCGAACTTATAGATCAAACTGAAACCGCCTGAAATAAATCTAACTAACAATTTACGATCCAACGATGGTGGACTTTTAAGCACAGCTCATCATGCTGGACTATCTCGCTGCATTTTCTGTTCCTTGTGTTCATGTTTTCGGTCAAGCATTTCATTGATAAGTTTTGTAAAAAGAAGCTATCGTTACAGCGTTTAGCTGGTGTCTTAGATTGCGCGCAGGAGTTTCGCACGAGATTACGGAAACACGGGAATATACGCCTCTTAAACTCAGTTCCACATCGTTTTAGGAGATGAATATATAAGATCAGTATAGTGTAAGAAAACAACTATAACCCATGAATCAATTCCCGATTATGTTTTGTAGGTGCAACTACTTGCAGCCTAGGCGTGGCTTATGACACGAATTCCTTCAAGAGATTTGAAGTTGGAGATCAGAGCAATAGAAATATCTAGGTCAGTTCAGAAAACTGCTTTAACCGGCCAGGACACGCAAGGAGAGCTCTAACTTGAAAGATTCCCTATATATTTTAATGTCTTACTCGATCCTCTACAAATTCAACGGTAATATCACGGCCCTTGTAAACAGCCACAATAATTTGAGTTTACCATACAAATTCCGAGGGAAAATGTAGCAACGTTGACTCTAAGTGACAGCTGAAGCGAGAAAGCCGCATGACGAGGCAATGAAACAAGAAAAATAGCGTCGTTTTGAACTATTCAAGATATTTTCACCTTTCTCCAGCTTCAAACCTTGTAAATCAACTCGCATCACACACTACGCCTGCGCTGCCTTTCGTACATCTTCCGATTGTTCCGTTGATACACAGGGGGCCCTCTCATCAAATATGTAGACATGAACAAAACACTGAAGTTTTCTTACTTTGTTGTTCGTGTCTTTGATCGGGGAAGGTGGCCATTTTGGATAATTCTGACGCGGTCATCTTTTCGAGGTCTGGAGCGAGTAAAGAAGATCGGATTTAAGATTTACGAACGGTTTTCGAAGGTTTCTCGGTGCCAGAGAAATTATTCAAAATGGCGCCGAGACACGAACAACTAAGATAAGCAAACTGCATTGTTTAATTTATGTATACACATTTGATGTGAGGGCCCCCTTTGTTGATACAATTCAAGCATTGGAAACACTTATTTTGACAAATGAGATTATGTTTTTTCGACCTAGTTACCAAGTTGACTTTTGAAGTTCTCTGAAAATATGATAGACTATAGCGGGTCATGCAGGACTGTTCGAGTCCTTGTCGTTGTGAAAGCCCTCCACGTTGTTTCTTTGACTTAAACTAAAGAAAATTCTGAGGAGGACCTTACCAGATTTTGACTAGCAGCCCAGCCAGGATGTATGATGATGACATGTCTGCTGATGTAGGGAATTTTTTTGTGTGTCTCATTTGAAATGAATTGACGTACCTCGTAAGTTACCAGTTGGTCTCTTTTGAGCGTCTCCCTTTGTGAAATCCGGTGTGAGTCAGCTCATAGTCCAACACTCTAGTTAGAATATATCCTTTTAGAAACGACTTCCTTCAATAATAAGCTTTTATCTTTCCGACTTTTCTAGTCTGTGTGAATCAGAATGCCCAAACACTAGTAAATGACCATTCAGACGCTTTACTGACCATCCGTTTACCGTTAACTAATCCTGTTTTTAAAAATCATTTCTCACTCAAACACTGTAGTGGCTTTTATTTGGAATATCTTGTGATCGGCCATTTTCTTTTAGTGATGAATCATTTCTTCCCTTGTTCTACTTTTTTAGAAACAGCTGCTAAACGTCTTCAATCGATCGCGAAAGCCCTTTCCTTCCAATGTCGAAATTATCTACATCGAATAATCTGCAAATTCCTCCATTTCATACTAAAAGGTTTTCGATGGAGAAACCAACAAAATTAAATCCCTTTGAAATTCTCATCACCTTACACTCAGGAATTTTGTTTCCAACAAAAGAAGTTGACATAAAGGCATAATTTATAAATTTACGAAAGTTCGTCTCAGGCCGTGTCTGGGATGTCGCCAGCTGAGACATTGAACATTCTCGGCCTGTGAATGTTTGCCTTTGCCTGACCTCTGTATCTACTAAATCTACAATCTTCAGGCATCTTGCTGCTACTTAGCAATTCTGATTTTCCGACATTTACGTACTATAACTATAACATTCACTATTCAGTGTCCGAGTAGTCAATCAGAGCCGGCGAAAAACACTATCCACTGGATCAGGGTATATACTAAAACTCGTTTTTTACCATTGAAAAAATGTCATGCATTTATTTCAATACAAATTGGAGGAGGTTGGTGGTATATTGAGATGTAATTTTGTGGTCGATGCTTTCCTTTCTTTTGACACCTGTATTTTTCGATCATTCGTAGTGGACATTAGCCTCCCACGCAGTCGTTTTTAGGAAATACGACTCTCCTAAAAACGACTGCGTGGGAGGCTAAGTGGACATAGGAATATTGATCACAGTTGGAATATAATTAGACCATGGCTTAAGATCGTGTTTTATTCTTCTTCAAAACAATGATTGCAATGGAAGTTGGCGAAGCGACAACGCATAATGGACCACAAATGCTGGAAAAGATGGTCGCCTTGGGGAGGCAATCGCTTACGACCAAGAAATCTCAACTTTTATGATCAGTCTAAAAAAATATGGCTTTATGATCAAGTATTCGCCTCCCGGCATTGTTCCAGGCTTCGCGAGCGAATTTTTTGGCGGCTTGGCAACTATCCACCACTATCGGCTCCTCCACTTTGGTGAATAATCCTTAATTAGCCCAGGGCGGAAGATGTTAGACCTTTCATCTTGCTGCCTCTAAATAAACAAAAATGTGAAGTCGAATCTTTATTTTGCCAAAATGGATTGCAACATCCTCAGTAACGCAATGTAAGTTACTGAAAACAAAGAAAGTTTAGATGAGAATTTATAACCAGAACAAAAGTGAAGTTAGTTGATCAAAACGGTCACTCATTAGTACTTCCATTAATGGGCTCTTAACATAAATTCGTCTGTCAAAGCTGCTCGTTCAAATAATCTTTAGAGTTTTGGATCACAAAATTAATCTGACGCTGACTTGTACATAATAATTCTGCCGGTGTAATGTTTACTTCCATCCTGGTTCTTGTTTCAACGGTTCACTGTTCAAGGTTTATACAGTAGTGCCATCATTCTTTGACGGTGAGAAATACAAAACAAATCCTCCTAAGATCGGCAACAGCCACAAGAAAAATTGCAACTGAGATGAAACTGCTTTCAGTTCTAGCGCTTTACTTGGTGAATTTATTTTGGCACTGAAAAGGTTGATAAGTTTTGCTTTGACTTAATTCGGCCATCTACATGTAGAGCTCAATGATTTACTAAACCTTCACTCTTATGCAAATGGCGGGGCAAGCGCGACCCTCGAGTCATTCTAAAGAAACAAATATATCACAAAATTATTCAGAATGGATAGAAGCTAGTTAGGAGAACAGATATTGACTTGAGAGGGAATAATTAAACAAGTAACGCATGGCAATCGATAAACAAGCAATCGCAAACTGTCATAAAATGGAGTTAGTCGACAAACCGACCAAGTACTTTTAGCTTTTCAAGTTCAAAATCGTGAACGACTCTCCCTGGATACCTGCTTGTGTGTATGATTTTAAAATTTTATTTTTGCTCCAAAATATTTCAAATATTCAACGGCGTTATCGTCTTTACATCCACTTCAGGTTCTTCCTTCTACTTGTTTAGTGAAAATCAAATTCTCACCGGGATTAACACTTACGTTATTCTGACTCTGACCTACACGGAAAACAAAAGGCGTTAACAACTTGTACGAATTGCGTGCAAACAAGTGGACGTTTGCTATCCCGGCAACCGCTTATTAGGAGGAAATTACAACCGAATTAGGGTGAATATATGAAATAATTATATACGTGAAATGACAACCGTAGCGTCCCGTAGCCTTTTATGGTTTTCCTGGCTATCTACTCAGAAAACAGGAGAAACAATTTGTCAGTGCCCACGGACCATCTGATAAGTGGCCGTTTTCTATCCTGGCAACCGCTAACTGTGAGCAAATTACAACCATGACTACTCGCTCGACTTACATCGGCCCTTTTCCGTGATGACTTTGTTACTGAGAAGCAAGGAGTTGCTTAGTGACTGCATATGTGATTGTCTTAGAAAAAATCAAGCCGATTAACTTGACATGGACCTCATGTCAGATGACGGCAAGCAGTCGATTTGAAAAAGAAAAGAATTAATAAACAATCAGTCACAATTTCCTACATTCGCCTTCTTCGAATAAATAAATAAATATGACAGCAAACCTCGCCAGCTTTTGTTGACCCTTTGTGACCGGATTGCCGATATATTGGCCATTAAAACAATCAACCAAATTCTACTCAGCAGATTCTCAAATCGTAGTCCCCAGACTTCCCACGCCAAAGCAACATCAGTTGCCATCTTAGATTTGATCTGACACCTGTCAAGAGATGCCAATAATTTTTTTGAATGTCATCCCATAAAGTACCCCTATTGTTGTAAATGTTCCGACGTTTTAAACTGAATTAGCAGAGTTTTCAGATTTTCGTATACTAAAAGTTTCTAAATCTCCAAAATTAATTTAGGCTGCAAAGGGTTAATAAAGTCTTGTTGGCTTTCACTGATGACCACGTTAGCCTGGAAAAGAATTTGTTCAACCAAATCTTTGTGACGTAAGACAAAACCGACATTCGAAGAAGAGAGCAAGTCAAACGAACGTATTTGAAGCTTAACTTGTTTTCTTCTTTTTGCTTGAAATATTTTTGTCCGTCTGGTGATGGAAGGGCATCATTAAGCCTGAAAATCTGCAAATCACTAGCATCCCTCAAAGAAGCGAGGCATGTTTTGCTTTTCGACTGATAAATACTGCTTTTTTCAGCACTCGAGGTGAAAGTTTACAGTCGGAGGCAAGCCTAGCCAGAGGGAAGTCTATTATTACCTCTTCTCTAAAATCTAAAAATGGTACCAACATTAACGTGCGTTGTGGCTCATTTGCCAAAGCATGCGGTGGTCGAAGTCTGGAAATGAGGAGGTGATTTTAGACTTATAATATTTTTGAATGAATCGGGGTTATGGCGTTGCCCGCTCAAAATTTTCCGAGTTATCTCATAATGCATTGCGATATTTATATTCTTTTACAAAACGAAATGCACAGGAAGGAAGGAATTGAAAGACAGCCATCGAAAGACGTAGGCTGCTTAAATTGTATAGAAGAAACAGTGTTTCAGCCCTTCTTTGCGAGGAGAAATAAGCGGTGAATGGGTCAATGGTGTCGGTTGTAATTTTGCTGGGGAGCGAATCGAATCATGTGGCCCGCTAGAAAGTTCTCTTCTTACAGGAAAACAACTGAAATTTCTCAGTAAGTGCTAGAACAATTATGTTTTATTCAGTTAGACTTGGTATTTCTCTTTCACATATCGCTAAGTAATCAAAGTGTTTAGTTGCGTCCATGTTTCCACGTTTCTGCGGCCAATTTCTTTCGGCTGTATGCTTTGACACGCTGTTGTTGTCTTTAATTAGATTTATTTAGTGGACTTTATTCAGGGATCAGAGGCCATCTAAAATACACAATCGACTAAAATCAACTGTTTTACATCAGTTTTTACTATTCTGTTTCTTTTTACTGTCATGTTTGCCTTAGCGAGCTCGAGAAGGAAATAATTTAAATTAGTGATGTTATTACTCTAGCGGTGAAATTTAAATGTTCGTTTCAAGAACCATCCTTAATTTGTCTTGTTATTTTCGCACTTCTTTGTGAGAAAACTAGGCTTATCTTTGAAAACCGTC
>Ga0126336_10002505_pt1 | contig 10480 bp, 6 predicted proteins | sample SidCmetagenome_FD_92530 | JGI IMG/M metagenome (GOLD analysis project Ga0126336, IMG submission 92530) | Coral microbial communities from El Islote,Puerto Morelos, Mexico - Siderastrea C C metagenome | ecosystem: Host-associated > Invertebrates > Cnidaria > Coral | place: El Islote,Puerto...
ACCCACCTTGAGCCCACGATTGATTTTTCAGACTGGTCAGCGGTTTCCCCTTTCAAATCACGTGACTTCCGGTTCCATGAGCCCGCCATCCTATTTTATCCACTGGTCAGTGGTTTCCCACACCGGAAATGATATGACGTCATCAATTTGCTCTCGACCAATCAGAAGCCAGTCTGAGTGACAAACGGGCCCAACTTACTACTAACGTCATCTGGTTTTGCCGTGCACATGTTTCTTGTGAAGTGGATTTAAAAATTTCTTAGAATCCATTTCTAATGCACTCTTTGTTTCTGATACGGAGTATATTGTTGCCTAGCAACCAAAACTTGCTTACATTCCCTTATAGAAGACAGGTCGATAAGAGCCTTGAGACTCTCTATGGTTTGGCAGGCCCTGTTCTGACGTTGATAGCCACACCTCTGACGGTAGTGAAAATAATAATCATTCGGTTTGCAACAAACCGCGCACGATACCGATGGTAAGAAAAGTCTGGGTACCATCGGCAAAGACTGAAAGAAAAAGGTTGTCCTGTTAGGCTGTTCACGACGTGGTCCAGTCTGAAACGAGGCCATGGGGAGATGAACCAACTATAAATCCATGTCATGAAGGGAAAAGGAGCGCATCAGCTGACCCTTTCTTGGTTACCGGGACTCTGTGAGTTGCCAACACATTCAATAACGGCAACTACCCAAGCAAGGGGGACATCTTCGGTACCACCATTGTAACAGCTGCGTTCTTTGACGCAATCAAGCGCAAAAGAGGGCCCATCAATGAGAATGGTGGAGACACGTCGGCGTTAACACGATAACCATCGCAAACAGAGAGGTCTTGACATTGACACCGAACGACTCAGGAGTTGGTTGGGGCGTAAAATGTCTCAGCGGGTTTCATTGCTTGTCATGTTGAGCGTTAGAGTCTAACGACATCAGGCGAAGATCGTGGCCCTCGATGCCCCCAAAATGGTGCTGCACAATTTCCATAGCATCAGAACGAGAGGGGAGACGAGATACCGCTAGCTGCCCACCGTGACGTTCACTTCTCCTCCGAATCACTTTGTCCCAGCTATCTAAAAACCTCCAAAACACAATCTCTTCTCGCAAACTTGGGGACAAATTCACCTCGCCACCTTTGAAGGCCGCCGCTATTGCCGCCGCCATTTCCCTAATGTAGAATTTAGCCGCCGGAAATGCTAGCGAGAAGGAGATGCACTTCCCCATTAACCTTTGACTTTAAGGACACAGTGAATTCACGCAGAAGTATTTGTTCTCGTAGTTTGGCACACTTAATCTTCTTGTCCTCGGGTATCCGAAAGGCCTGCGCTATAGAGTCCACAATCATTCCCAAATATTGGATTTGGGTAACAGGGGGCGAGAACGCATTTGGAGACGCCCAAAAAATAACCCAAGTTCACAAGCCACCTCCACCGATTGATAACTGTATTCAGAAGTTCTCTGTGACAGTGGGTGTGACCAAAAATCTGAAGAAAACAGCTCCCCGTTTAAGTGATCGTCGGTGTAAAAAGAAAATGAGAGCCCTAAACCCCTGAAAAAATTCTGGGACCCAGTACGACAGTTTGGTATAGGAAGGGACTTCTTCCAGCGGAAGGGGAGCGTAGTTCCAACCAGCCACCACCCTTTCCACTCCATACCGAAATACTGTTGTGAATCACGGGAAAGCAAGATGTGGTCATAGCCAGACTTGTCATCAATTTTACTCATGTAAGAGTTAGAATACACGAAGCGAGGAACTCCCACAAGCGTTTCCGGTGAGAAAGGGGTATCGATCGTGTACAAATTTAAGAACCTGGCGTCAATACGTACATAGCCATCGCTTCTGTGGCTCGATTGTGATCGTGAGGACAATGTGGGGCGGCCTAACTTCTCCCACTCTACCCCAGACACGGACTGCTCTCGTCTCAATGCGTTGTAAAATTGTGTGCGTGACAAACTGCGAAAACTGCTTACACGAATGGTGGTTTTTAAAAACTCTGGTCGGGGGTTCCGCGCTCTCATACTTAATGACCATATAAGATCCCTTAAAAGGTTTGATGAATTTTTAGGACGTCCTTTGCCGGTTCATACCCTTCCAAATTTTTTCCCATAGATCAATGCGGGGGCGGAGTTCACCAGACTTAAATTTCTCTGGATCGCGAAAAAACAAATCACACAGGTTAGGCGTTTCTCCCCAAACAATACCATGAATGTGTGCCAGACCCGAGGTCATTGTTCTCCGAACTCAGGTTTCTGATTTGTCGGATGAATATAAGAATCATTTCGCCAGCATTGGTCCAAAACTTGCTCGTGAACTTGGGTTTTGCAGCCCTTTTCAATACGCTGGATATCCCTGAAAACTGGAGTGACTCTGGCTGCTCTGGCGCATTTCCAGTCATCGGGGAAAATACCAAGACTTAGTGACTGGTTAAATATATCACAAATTGGGATGCAAATGAGATCAGCGCATTCCCGTATGAGCCTGGCAGATATCTCGTCAAGACCAGCTGCCTTTGACTTGAAAAGAAATGAATTTTTGTTTTAGACTTTTATGGCTTCACAGATCGTCGTGTGTTAGCGAGAGTGATTAGACGTCTGGTTTGGATGCGTCCTTGTCATTTCTCTTCAACGTCTCATAGCTGTTCGCGGAAATGCTCTCCTCCCTAAGCATGTTTTGCCAATGTGTATCTTTTTCGAAAAGTGCATCTTATGCAGAGGTACTTGTAAAGCGATCAATGATTTTGATCGATCGCTTCCAAGGGTCCTGTTATCTTGTCTGCATTGTGCGCGCAATTAAGAGTTCCCGATTGATTATCAGATTTAAGTACACTTCCAACTAGAAACTATGGACATTATTTCTTTTTAGAATAATTGCTCAGGTGATTATAGAGAAGCGTGCACACTGATTGGTCGAGGATTACGTCATATCTTGTTATATTCACCCCGCGCGAGGTGATTTTAATACTGAAGCACTAATTTTTCATAATGGCCACTGCGCGATATTTGATGTTTCTGAAGAAAAGAAAATGCACTTGCTCTGATAATCACCTGAGCAATTATACTAAAACAATTATTCTCCTCAGGCTCAGCGAATATCACTTCGCCTTCGGCGAATAATTGTTAGATATACTGTAATTCTTAATAACGAAGGACTTCAGGCACTTAGGTGTTTCTTCGACCAGCGCAATATTAAAAAACCCGGCTCGGAAACACTGCTCCGTTTAGCCGAACTAGCTTTGACACTTAACTGCGTTTCATTTGCCGACAACCACTACAAACAGGTCAACGGCGTCGCCATGGGTACCAAAATAGGACCTAGCTACGTCAATCTTTGTTTAGGTTACATCGAAAAGCAAATTTTCAACCAATTTAATGAATCAAACCTTAACTTTACGGCCACTACATCGACGATTGTATTAGCGCTACTTCATCGAGCAAAGAAATACTTGATCATTTTTATAACCTCTGTCAACTCCTTTCACCCGGCCCTGGAATATACCTAAGAAATTTGTGAAACTTCAATCGCTTTTCTTGATATCAAAGTTCAATGGCAACGGCCTATTTGCCAGTGTGCACTACAAACCTACAGATTCCCACAGTTATATGTTACATTCATCCCCTCATCCTTTCCACGTGAAAAACTCCATCCCGTTCTCTCAATTTCTTAGACATCGACGTCTATGTGGTGATGACTCTGATTTTCCCAACAACTCAGAGGAAATGTGCCATTTCTTCAAGAAGCGTGGCTATCCTGATTCTGTTATGAACACTGCTCAACACCGTGCTCAACAGATTAATCGACAGTCAGCACTGCAAACGTCACAGAAGGAAAAGAACGTGAGAATTTCATTGATGCTCACTTATCATCTACATTACTCCAAAATGACAATGAAACAGGTAGAATCTTTTCACCGCCCCAATTGATTTCATTTAAACGTGACAAAAACATAGGGTGCCTTCTAGTTAGAAGTGTACTAAAATCTGATGATCAACCGGCTGCTTTTAAATGCGCGCACAATCGATGCAACACTTGTCCTTTCATTCACAATGCGGAGAAAATAACAGGACCTAAGCGATCGATTAAAATCGCTGATCGCCTTACATGTACCTCCGCAAATGGTATCCGTTGCATAACATGCACTTTATGCAAAAAGATATTTATTGGCGAAACAGGGAGGAGACTAGGCGACAGTTTCTGCGAACAACTACGAGACGTCGAAAGAAAGGACAAGGACGCATTCAAACCCTAATCATTCTAGACAACACCTGACGTTCTGTGGCCTTTTCCTACACCAGGGTAACACTGAAAGCCGTAAAAATCTAGAGCAAGAATTCCTTTTTCAAATAAGCACACTTAATCCCCACGGTATCAAAGAACGTTTTTCATTCAACTAGTTTATTGTTGTTTTTCACGCTGCCATGTTCCTACCAATATCGTAGCTCCACCACTCTCCATATAAACCAAGTGCAACCCACAATTCCTTGATTCGCTCTGACAAAGGGTAACGCTCGAAACGTCAGCTTTCAATCTCCTCACGGTGGCCAATTTACCTTATCAACTCAGTTGATAAATTCAAAGTCTTGGATTTGGAAAGCGTTCACGTTTTTCTTCGCAACTTCAGCGATCCCACCGATGTATTTGTAATTACACAGTGCTATAAACCTCAGTCTCACAATTTTTTCTCCTCTACTCTCAACCGATTCCTAAGTTTGCTACACCATTTGAAAGCTAAGACAATGTAGATTTCATGTACACAATGATTTGGAATTAAACAGAATCTTTTATGACGTTGTATCATATTATAAATGGTCGAGCGCGCGGCGGAAAGCTTCCATCGATCAAGCGGAAGAAAGTCTTCAATCGGTTCCCCGCACCAGAGGGAAGACATTAAGCGGGCAAAATGTCGCGAACATCGCGATTTTCTATTAAGCAAAACCTCGGAAAACTCGTCAACTACAATACCAAAATACGTTTGTTTTCAGGAGGTTGGAATCATCCTTTCCGTCGAAATCCTTCGAAAATTTCGGACTGACGGGCATTTAGTCTTGAAAAATCCTCACTCTACATGATATGTTTCCCGCGAATGAATCAAAGCTTTTGTGATCGGTTAATTCAAAACGTTGTTGTCAGTCAATATTGGTCGGGGGTCGGTGGGCAGAATAGCTCGAACAATAGACTGGCAAAAGGCCAATTATGACCTGTTAATTGCAGGCTACCTGTTCACAGGCTAAGGGAGCGAGACTGATACAGGAACATAGTGTTCTACAGGAAACCAAAGCGTTATGGGAGAGTTTTTATGGACCTGAAATTCCATTAAAAATCAATTAGTTCCTAATTTTCTTACTAAAAACATTAAAAACTATATTAAGTTCGGAAAGCCTTACCTTTTGTGTATTTCATGTATTTTTAGCGCTTCTGCGAGCTTCTGAATGCCTTCTTGGACGAATTTCTGCTCAACGGTCCAACTCTGCCATGTCAGATACCAAGAGTCGGAGAAGGGGAAGGTTGGAAAATGTATTTCAAAGCTTAAACCGGCCGTTTAAGGAGAGCCAGTTGCAAAAGCTCGCTAAAGCTCCTTTTAAACCCAAGCCGACGCTTTCCTATCTCTTCGGATTTCAAACAGCGTAACGCAGTTCCCTTTCTGTGAGTGATTCACTATGTAATCGATTCATTTTTCGAAGCACAGTTTGCCTCCAGAAACGGATTAAAAGTCAGATCCGCGCCATTTTAGCCTTGTCTCTGGAGTGTAGGTCAAAATTCACATTAAAACCTAGCGAAAGGTTTGATCAACACATGTCACTCACGCGATTTCGCTCCAAGTCAGTAATCGATGGAACTGTTTCATAGCATGCAACCGGCCGGGAGGGCAAAAAAAATGGTAAGTAACGACCGTTTGGCAGTTAATCGCCGAAATCGGCCTCCATCAGGGCAGTGAAGCGGTAAAACACAGAGAACACATAGGTTAATCTGTATGAAGCCGGTTAGCCTTTCCCAAACAAGAACAACGTTCAGCTGTCGTTTTTAGGAGACTAAACAAGCTCAAACAGTGACTGTCTTGTACATATAACCACTACAACTTTCCTTCTTGGATCTTCTTATTTTAAAAACCTAATGACAAAACGAGAAAAATCGCATGTTGTTGTTAACTTGTTATTTTGATATTAGCTTTAGCTCACCGTCCCTATTGGATGAATCTTTGTAACCTGAGCGGCGATAGCACATCAGAAGAAATCTCGACAGACAGAAAACGAAGTGTGACACGGGAAAGCAGCTTAAAGTCACAAATCAGTATTGGTAAGTCGAGGTATTGATTTCAACTTAGTTACAAAAATAACTGCTTGTGCAGTATATATCAATAAACAAGAACTCCTTGTGCAGTGTATGTTTATTTGACGGAATTAAAATCTCTTTTATCTCATGTTTCGATTGCCAGCTAGACAAATCAATAGATTCTCTGTGGATACTTTGAGTGGGTCGAAATCTTTTCCTTTGCATACCAACTGAAATAGTCGACAGATAATTTATGCGTATAACTGACTGGCTAAGTGCAACAAACAACAAGCCTCAACAATAAATTTCATGTTTGCATGTCCTGTAAATTCTAAAGCTGGATCAACCAGCCTGAGGCCCAAGAGTGCGAGGAAAAGGGAGTAGTCTCCTAGCTGTATATGCTACAGAAGTATGTGCTGCGGTCGAAAGAGTATGCGATTTGAGTTAAAAGATAGTATAGCAGTAGTATAGCGAAACAGACTGAAAGTGATTGCCAGTCTGCTTCGCTCACTGATTTGAAGTAGTGTACAGGAAAAAACCGGCGTGATCAGTCAGATGACAATCGATTGTGGAACCAAATTTCAACTGTTCGGCATCACTTTCGCTGCTACGCGACTTTTCTTTTCAAAACACCTCTAAGCACTTTGTAATACGCTTCCGTGAATCATACCTTATAGGGGAAGTGTGTGATTTTACCGTAATTGAATTGCGTCCGACGGAATAAGGCTGGCGCCAAATTACTTCTTAAATTTGCGCTGGCGAGTAATATATCCCGAAGTGTACGAGTTCGAAATCAGGAGTGGATACAGTATGCAACGGGAAAACGAATCATGCAGCGTGCCTTTCGATCAACCAATTCGTGAGGGAAATGGTCTTGAAAAGTAGAAAGGTACGTATGACTTGTTGGCTTTTTTTGCGAGCAACACTGCTAATTCTAATCACTTGTCGCCTCCAGAATGAGATGAAAAACAAAGCATTAAAGTTTATGCGCTTTGTAATTATTTTTTGTTCTACGTTTCGAGAATGTAATCGTATATATATATATATATATATAACGCTGTGACATGATGGGAAGGAAAATCATTATTTCTACAAGCGGGAACGGGGAATCGAGGAAAATATTTAAGCTTACTTTCAAGTTTACTTCTTCGTTATAGCTCAATACGATTGCTAAAGAACGTGAGGAGGGAAAAAGGGCGATGAATTGTAGTGGGATCGTTGAAGTTCACCGAGAACAGTTGCTATTTATAGATGACTCTGAAAAGCTCAGTTCTGATACATCAAAAAATAGCAGCTGGTCTCGGTGAAATTCAGCGATGACATACGACGATACATCGCCCTATTTCGCTCATCACGTTTTTTGGTAATCACAGAGGGCTATAAGGAAGAAGTAAATATGAAACTAAGCTTAAATATTTTCCTTAAAAACCTGTTTCCGCTTTTATAAATAACGATTTTCCTTGCTACCGTGTCACAGCGTTATGTTTACATTCTCGAAACGTAGAACGTCATGCAATAAACGCTATATAAAGCGCTTATGCTTTGCTTTTCATTCCATTTCTCAAGTGATAGATGATTAGGATTAGCAGTATTTCTTGCAAAAATAATCCAGCAAATCATACGTATCTTTCTTTAGCTTACTTTTTGTCATGCCCATTCTTCACGTATCGGTTGATCGAAGGCACGCTGATCATGACTCGTTTTCCCGTTGCATACTCTATCCGCTCCTGAATAACAGTTTCGTCCTCGTACACTTCAGGATATTGCCAGATTATACTCCTGGTGAATAACATGTCGTGTGCTATTTTTAGGTCAGAAAAGCAAGAATCATTACTTCATACTTCGGTTTAGCTAATTATTCAAGAGACTGAACGCGAGCTTTAACCATCCATATTTCTAACCCTGCCAGGCTGCATAGGGTAATTATATAATCCATCGAGCGGATATTTCTGAAGAAACGTCGAATTTTCTTTACAAATGTCTGCCAAAGGTGAAGTATTATTGCAACATCTACGACTCTAAAGCCTCTACTAGTAAATATATGACTCGCCAGCGCAAATTTACGGGATAATTTGGCGCCATCTTTATTCCGTCGAGCTCACACACTTCCCATATAAGGTATGATTGACAGAAGTGTATTGCAGAGTGCTCAGAGGTGTTTTGAAAAGAAAAGTCGCGTAGCGGTGAAAATGGTGGAAATAAGGGGCCGATTACATGGCAAATTTCAGCCCGGGCTGAAATTTCGGTTAGCCGGGCTGTGTTCAGGCTGAATTTCAGGGCTGAATTTCAGCCCAAATTGGCCATGTAATCGGACCCTAATGGTAGTTGCGTTTTGTCGACTGTCATCGACCAATCGATTAGCATTCGATCGTCACAAGTTGAAGTCCACTGATTGCTTTTCAGGGTTTTATCTCGATTGCTATCGATTTTTTTGTCGTTCGCTGACTAGTTAACGGTACGATCAAGTACCTGATCAAATATGCTTCACTTAGCGAAACAACGAGTCAAGCCTCTGTTCTCGGTTTTGCCGTTTACCTCTGCTGAACGCCTGATCAAGCGGGATAGCAATACTGTACGTTCTTCCGACGGACCACCCATAGACTGGGTTTCGTTCCCTGCAATTTTAGCAACTGTGATGCAATAACCTGCGATCGGACTCTGTTTTCGTTTATTTGGCTCGGTGGGCATGTAACATTCAGGCGAGAATGGCGAAAAGAATATTAGAGCCGGATACAATTCCCTTACAGAACGTTTTCCACCCACTTTTTTGATTGACTGACATTTAAACAAACAACCAATCAAAATCAAATACCAAGTATCGCTGCTCGATACTCGGTAGTTTGAATTTCCATAACGGCACCTGCAAACTGTGGCAAAAAATTAGAAAATCGCAGGCTACGGAATACTACTCTTCTTCTAGGCATTAGCGCTCAAATTTAAAAGCGTGATAACTTGAATATGCTTGTTCTAGTATTGCACTGACATGGTTTATAAGGAGACTACGAGGTGGTCACGTTCAAATTGCCTTGCTCGTGCTTCCGCTCATGGGATGTTGGCAAAATACCAACACATTCTACATGTTTAAATCCTTTCTCACTTCAGGTGGTATCTGAAAATATTCGCTATTGCATTCGTCACTGATTTTCTGCGTAGAAACCTTAGAAAAATAAGAGAAATACAGTGAAATCGATCGATTTTTAATGATAAAGAGATAAATAAAACTGGTTATAAGCGAACGAGTATTCTCGTTAATTAAGCCCGGTTCGGACGTCGAATTTCACATGTGGCGAACGTAAATTAGCAAAAACAATTATAGCTTTTGCTTGGTACGCGGGATGAAATAGTCAGCCAGCGTCTAGGTTTCGGTCGATGGAATTTTTTCATTGGTGTCACAAATTGGCATGCTTTTTTAACTTTCCCGTTTCCCGTGCCCTTGGCACATTAGGCTCAAGGGACGTCCCGAAAAATTGTGCGATTTTATTGGCTGTAACACTTCGAATCACGTGCAAGTCAGGTCGGGTTGAACACAAACAGGCAAGGTAAAGTACACAGTTCAATGAATGTCTTCACGCTCACTTCATTCTGATCACGTCTTCTTTTTGTTTATATCCTTTTACATTCTAATACTGAACATCTCCGTTTCTCTTTCTTCAATTTCAATCTAAGGATAAAGTGCACGAAAAAAGAGGTTTGATTGTTATTCCCACATGGCTCATGCAATCTATTTTAAGACTCGCGTTATGCAATTAATGCGAGGAGAAAAGCTCGCAATTTTACTCTATTTCTCTTTGTAACACCATAAGCTTCAAGTTTTAGTATAAGTTACATTCAACATTTTCGCTTTAGACGGCAGGTTTGAGTCTGGCGAAGGGAAGTTCAATTCTGAAAATTTTAGCTTCATTGTTTACGTCGCATCCAGCACGCAAAATAATTCAGCTGATAATTAAGCTTATATTCACACAACCATCTTTTCTCTGCTCCCTTGAATTTGAAAAAAATCCAAGAGCAGTATTGTTCTCTAATTATTTAATATTTCGAATAGGAAAATGAATTTTCTTTCCTTCGTGTTAATGTTCCGTAAATTTTTTAAAAGCATTCACGCAAATAAGAAGCTGATAAATACAAGTAATTTACTTCAGTAAGAGTTCCACCGTGTAGTTATTTAATTTATGGTCACAAAGGGATTTATCCCTGTATGGAAAAATAACAATAGCTAAAA
>Ga0126336_10002506_pt1 | contig 10479 bp, 4 predicted proteins | sample SidCmetagenome_FD_92530 | JGI IMG/M metagenome (GOLD analysis project Ga0126336, IMG submission 92530) | Coral microbial communities from El Islote,Puerto Morelos, Mexico - Siderastrea C C metagenome | ecosystem: Host-associated > Invertebrates > Cnidaria > Coral | place: El Islote,Puerto...
CCATCTTGTCTGGTGTGGTTTAAAAGCATCAATACATAAGTTCTAAAAAAAGTTTGAATCGGCATACATAAAACCTTGAAAAATGTTTCCAGTTTGTTGGCCAAAAAAATATCAGGCATTTATTTCAGGTTTCACTCCCTTTGAACACTCTCGTTGTTCTGTCACTCTGTAGCTCTGTCTATACTTGCGCTGTCGTAATTCAAAACACAGATTTGCATTCTCGACTGCAGACTTGCAGGTGAATTAAGGTGCTGGAGGCGATGCTTAGACTGTTCAAAAGCAAGCTTTCCTTTGGACAAACTCTTTACAACCTTAGTGGCTTACAGTTGTCCGAACTCGACCGTGGTTTCCGTAGCATAAAGCGACTAAATTACTACTCTCCCCTCCTAGTACATGGGAAAACTTAACAAACTTTGACAATCTGAAATTCCCCCCCTCCCCCAGGAAAATGAGTAGCTTCATTTGAAATAACACATTGGTTGCTTTTACCCGAGAAAAGTAACAATTACAGATTGTTTCACAGGCTCAAAACTTCACTAATATCCATATTTCAAAGGCGGTAAAGTTTGGATTTTGGACGGAATCGGTTAAACCTCATTACACCTCGCATCATTTTGGGTGATATTTGAGGAACAAACGATTTCTGTGTTTAGTTCCTAAGATTCAGTTTCCACCGTAGATTCAATATCCAGTTTAGAATAAGTTTACCCTTTAGATTCAGTTCACTTACGTTCGGTTTGCCCTTACGATTTGGTTTGCCCTGTTGTACTTTAGCTTCGGTTTACGCTTTAGATCACAAAATTGTCCTTTACATCCCGTTTCATTTTAGATTCGGTTTTTCCTTAAGATTTCTTTGCACTGTAGCTTTTATTTCTTTAGATTTTTTAGCTTGCACTTTAGAGTCATTTTGCACTTAAGTTTCCGTTGCCTCTAATTTAATTTGCCCTTTAGATCCAGTTTGCCCTTTAGATTCAGTTTCTCACTTTGAATTTGGTTCGTACTTTAGATTCGCCTTACACTTAAGATTCGGTTTGCTCTGTTGTATCATTTAAAGAAAAAAACGTTTTGTTGTGATGAATTTCAGGTACAGCTGTGAAATGTATTCTTGACCTTTTACTTCCTATAAGAATGTGAAATTGCCAAATTTCTCCCTGCAGAAAAATGATGAAGACATAGGACACCAGAAAGTTAAGTTCAATAACTTCCATTTGGTAACACTTTTGCATTGCATCCTAGGCTCATGAATTAAAATAGATCCTCCTTCAAAAAGCGTTAAAACCGGACTCTAGGAGAAGAACTTTTTCAGCGTCATTTCCATATGCATCGAATATGCATACTGAATGATGTAAGGAATCAGTTTATCGAATCCATCTTTAATTGCATCTTTACTGCAGTACAAATTAAGTCTCTCTCCGTGAAGAGTATCCCTGAGCCTATTGGTCAAAAAGCTCTATCTGCCACAATAAACTGGCTACAGTTCGGGAGCTGTTGACCGTTGAGAATACATCATGTTCTGGTTTTGCTGGCGGGATCTTTCTTCCTGAAAACGACTTCTTTTGTTATGTGACGGAAATCCTTCTTCCCTAATGTGCACAGGAGTGGACTTAACAACATTTTATTGGTATACCGGATGTGTCCTTAAAGTCAATAAAGAACTTATATTATGTCACAAGTACAAATTGAAAAGATGCCAGAGGTGAACCGTCAGGCACCCGAGCATATTTTAAAGCACTCGAACAAAGCCTAATAATAAGATCCAGCCTAATAATAAGATCCCTTGTAGGTTTTGTTTTCACCATATCCTATAAGTATACAACAGTGATAAGAGCCTTTCTTTCCTATAAGAAATCCAAGAGTACAAATTTGAGGGTTCTAGACAAGTCAACTCGAAAACTCACACGTTAAAATGGCCGATCTTATAATTTTAAACGCGCGTGTGTGGTGCCTGTCCTCCACACCAAGGCTTAAACAAGTTTGAGAGCTGTTTAGTTAAACACAGTTTAAACTTGTTTCCTTCATAAATGCTGTTTACTGATTTTTGTCGACTACAAATTTACTGCAAATGAAAGCGCAAGTTAATAATTACTTGAATCTCAAGTAAAGGCCAATGTTTCATTTTTCTGTTACTGATTTTCATTTTGTTAAACCCTTTTTAATTAAACCGCATGTTTTATTGGTGTCAATGGGACATAAACTTTATATTCGATTGCAGCTTTAAGAAGCAGCTTTACTTCGTCATCTGTCCAAACAAACGAGTCAGCCTTGCTCTTGCCCTTAGATTTACCCGGTTTTTGTTCTGACGGCGACGTCTTTAAACTATTTCCTTGCACATTTTCAAGTTCCTAACGAAGGCAGACACGTGAAAAGAGTCAAACGACGCACGAAAAAAGAATAAACAAAGAAAATGGCACCACCTGTGACTTGTGGGCTCATACTGGTAAATGCGCATGCTCCGGCATCGGTATTAGCGTTTTCGAATCGTTTTAGGGTTTTCGTGTGGACGGGAGAAAACGATTCGGAAACGCTACCTGTGGACGCGAATTTGTTTGAAAACGGACAAAAAATTTGTTTTCAAAACGGATACGTGTAGATGGGGCCTTAATTAAAGTTAGCAGACGGTGTTTGTAAACAACGTCTTAAACTCATTAATAATTCATAAAGAGAAAACAAAGGAAATCACTACCGTGACGGTGGTTTGGATACCGGATCTTAATTAGCAACTTTTGCTTTAGATTTTTCTCCAAGAATTATGAATGGTTTGAGAAGCCATGTCAGAAACTCGAAAGAGTGATTCATATCAGGTATCCAAACACCTCGAAGTCGGTTTTTCAATCCCTATCTCAGAACAGTCGTCTGTGTCCTTAAGTCAAAATAGTTTTCACAGATACTAAAAATATGACTTATGTATTTCAATTCAAACACCGAATTGAATGTTCCCCTCATTTTCAAAAAGGGTATTGTTAACCGGCGTTTTATGTCCCAAAATGAGAGTTGTAAGGTTCCAGGATTTCTCCGACAACATTCACAATTTTTCGCTAATAACCAAACGTTTACAATTATTTGCACGCAAAAATATTGCTCGTGTCTGTCAGTTTGAAAGTCAGATTATTTACCAGAGTATCTAGGTTCGCTCCTTACATGCATGAAATATGCTATCTTTTCTCCCTTTGAGCTTTTGGCTTTAGTAGCAGGATGAGGCTAAACAACCTTGAAAAATGTTTCCAGCTTTTTGGTCAAACATAAGCAGGCAGTTGTTTCGAGTTCCAACCTCGTTGAACACTCTGGAATAGCTTTGTCTAGAATGGCGCTTTCGTGTCTTAAACTTAAGATTTACATCTCCGAATGCTAATTTGCTGGTGAAATTTGGTGCTGGAGGCAATGTGTTAGAAGCAGAGTCACATCTCCAAGCAAGATCCGTTATAAGCATAACACGGCGGTTTCCTTTGATGTTGAATGTTTACGTCCTTAGTGGCTCACAACTCGGCTTAACTCGGGTTCCGTAGCATGAAGCGACTAAGAGCAATTACTATCACCCCCCCCCCTCCCCACAGGAACAACGGGTAGCTCAGCCAGAAATGACACATCAGTAGCTTTTATTGGGGGAGGAACTCTTTCAGTTCGTTTCTACAGGCTCAAAACTTCAGTTGGATGTTCTGCACATTCGGTTTACACTTCAGATTCGGTTTGCACTTTAGATTCAATTTGCACTTAACTCTTTATATGAATTTGCACTTAAGAATCGGTTAACCCTTTAAGCGAATTGAGCGCTCAAATTTGGTTTAAACTTCTAGAATCAGCTTATAATTACATCTAACCTTGACTCTTCAAGTTTCCGCAGAATCGTCGGAACAGAAATCCCGGCACAATTTGAACGTCAAAATAACAACCCCAGACGGACTTCAAAGTTTGGTTCCTCCAGCGCTATCCAAATTTGACTTAAAAGCACAATAACTCCAGGTAAATTACGTTCAATTAGTCTAACAGATAGGTGAAACTATTCTGCACTTTAACGTGGTACACTAGAACTAGGAATTGTAGAGAACGTTTTAAAAATTAGAGGCAATCTTTATAGGCTCTGTGGCAACTGGGAAAGGGGGGGGGGGATTTTTCAATATGGCCGCCATTCAGACAGACAATTATTGGGAAAATGAAGCAAAATTAACTTGATACAGTGTTGAATTGTCATTTTAGTTATGTCTCCTTGTTGAATTTCCCATCAGGGGATTCAGGGGATGGTTTAATTTTAGGTCAAAATTATGCAAATTGGATGTCTAATTAATTCAGTTACACCGGTCGAATCATTTAACGCTTTTCCTCAATTATTTCAGTGGCCACTTTCAAGCTTACCTGTTTAACTGTTTCACCTCAGAACTATGATGCAGTTAAAGAACGTAGAAACACGTTATTACACACGCTATTTATTCAGTTGTGTCTTTTTATTTCCCATTCTCGTCAGTTTAAGTCAGCCACGGTAACGACACAAGCACAGTAACTTCCACAACAGATTTTCATTGGTAAATTTACTCCTTCGTCTATAGGCTTTACAGTTCTCGATTAACTGATTCGTTCTGTTAAATACAACCAAATTTTGTTGGAGCGCTAAAAGAGCACCAGGCCCACAAATAGCCAGCTTGGTATCCTGCCAGTGTCTTAATGAGGGGTTACGAAAGGGACTTCTGTGCAGATGAAGTAGTATGTTTTCTAAGATCTTCATTATTCACATTGTTATGACATATTGGAAGTAGCGATGAGCTCTAATTCTTTAAGCTTGGAAGAATTTAGTCTGTGTGTGCTGCTGTGAATTGCGCGCATTTTCTGTGCAAGCATATGCAATACGGACATACATGTAACATCAATGAGCATACTCTGTAGCCATCTAGCTATGGACCCTTTTCTTTCCGCAAAACAGGGCATGGTGCCGCATCTAGAACACGGCGCATGCATTGCACCTGCATGTTATTGTTTGACGTACTGAACTGCGCGACTTACGTAAAGTACCAGTCCCGAGTAAACATCATGTCCGCATTCCAGTTTGTTAGCCGATATCGAGTTCAAACATTGTCTGGAACCAGTCACTGTCTGCGATATGATATGAAGTAACATAATCCGTTAAGAGTACAACGCTCTCGATAGTTTGTCAGCTTTAAGCATTATTATCTCATCTAGGTGCAAACCAAGGACACGCGCCTCGTTGCAATCATGTAGGATGTAAAATAGCATTTAACTTCTTAAGTCTTCCAACAGAAGTGTCCTTTAAGGTGGGTTGATCTGGTTATCCCAAGCCAGGAAGTCGAACTCCTTCGGTCTGTTGGAAATGTTATTGCAATCGCTATGGTGTGCCCTTAGTATTTGCACAACTCAGCGCAGCTCGGTTTCGCGCTGCAAGATAGCCTGAATTTCAGCCGTCTCCTCTGGTCGCTCACTCCCGAGAGAGACGTCGTCTCTCTCGGAAGTGAGCGACCTGAGGAGACGGCTGAAATTCAGGCTAGCTGCAAGAATTTTGAACGAACACATAGAGTACGAGTGCTAACCTGGTGTGCACGGAAGGTTTCCTTGGCATTTAATGCTCTCAGGAATGAATCTGCATATCCGATTGTAGTATGCTTTCTTATACAAGTACGGGGAATCGAATCGCTGCATACAAAAAATACACATTTCCACATGCTTTCAGCAATACAACTGAGTTGTACATGTAGGTAACACCCAAGATGGCCACCGATATCAACTATATCCTCTTCATACAGTGGAATTATTTGCAATAGGTATCTATGGCTGTTTAGTTACTCTTATGGTTGGTATAGTGGATAAACAACAAATAAATATCCAAAAATAGTACAACCAGTAGCACTTCCACTTTTAACTACATAAATCACGACGCTTTAACTAACCTAATTCGGGACAACGTTTTTTCATTTCTGGCCATTTATTAGACCCCAGGAAAAACAATGCAGTGTCGCGCATTCTTTTTCCAGTTATGGTTGTCTCGTGTAAAGTTTGAGACGATAGTGATGAAAAAGGAAGCTACAACTATGCGATCATCAAAAGTGAATTAATTAAAATGTCCAATTTGCATAATTATGACCTCACATTTATCTTTTCAATTTTCCATTCTCAGAAACCTTCTAAGCCAATTTTAACAGCATGATTGTAATCTTGTAAAGTTAGTTAAATAGATCATTACGATCAGACATTGTTTTAGACAATTATCCTGTATGCTTCCACACCAAAGAAGTATCTCTGGCGGCGGCCATTTTAAATAATTACCCCCACTACTTTTACCACCCTCTCCTGGCTGACACAGAGCATATCCCGATTGCCTCTAATCTTAAAAAAGTTCCCCATGATGTTTAGTATTCACGTGCTGAGTTTGTTGCTTTCATCATAAAGTGCAGTACTCACCCCTGATTTGACACTTATCTGCCAGACTAAATGTATCGTATGGTTAGTTCCAAACCGCATTTGGCTATCCGGAACGATGGAAAAGTTTGACGGCTATTACAAACTCAATTTTTGCACCAAAATATAACGAAGACGCCAAATCCACGTTTTTCTCAATTATATGAAAACTAACCGGATGAACTGAATAAAACTCCCCGAACATGAAACTGAATCTGTTACACATACTTTGCGCTATTTTACGCTGCTGGAGCGGCCTTGATTTGGACAATATATTTTTGGGAAGTGATGCACTATCGAAACTCTGTTCTGTATACGGCTTTGTTGTTATCTGAATTCTACAGTAGCGCAATGCAAATTTCCTTGTATTTGATGAGAATGTAGGATAGAGAAAGTATAAAATGTAAGAGAAAGTGTAAAATACGAAAGTTTCAAAGCAATCGAGTAAGAAATGACGATGTTATTAGAGTTTTTAGAGAGGCATAGAGCGCGTCATTTATTTTGATCGAGTCAACTAAAGATTCAGTTTAACTGTAGGTTAAGTTTGCACTTTAGATTCGGATTTGTGATAGATGCTGAAAGCAATGTTTCAGGACTCTAAGCAATTTAAGTGTTGTGTCATTTAAAGAACAAAAAGGGTTCTTTAAGTATAGTTGTGGAACATATTCCTGACCCTTTACTTCCTATAAGAGTGTGAAATTGCACAATTTCTCCCTGCATTTGGTAATACTTTTAGCATTGCCTCCCAGGGTCATGAATTAAAATAGTTCCTTCTTCAAAACGCGTTAAAATTAAACGCTAGGGTGAGAATTTTTCAGCGTCATTGCCACATGTATACTGAGCGATAGAAGGATCTATCTTTTATTGAATTTACAGCAGTATAAATTAAGTTTCTCTCCTTGGGCAATATCGCTGATCTTGTTGGTCTACACATATGCCATCATAAACTATCGGTTCGGTGGTAGTCGACCGTTGAGAATACATCCTTTCCTGTTCTTGCTGAAGATCTTTCCTCTTGAAAGCAATTTCTTTTACTGCTTGACGGAAATCCTTCTTGACTAAAGTACACAGGAGGGGATTGAACAGGGGTGGGATAAAGCTAAGGACAACAAGCAAACGCTCCACCCAGTCTGGTGTAATAGACAACTGTGAAGATTCCATGTGATCACCTAACATGGCCAAGAAATATGGTAACCAGCAGCCGGCGAATAACACCACCATGATCAACAAAACACTGCGGCCTCGCCACTCATGACGAACGGATCGTGTTGGCTGCTGCAGAGAGCTGGACAGCTGACGATCGCTTTTGACGAGTTTAAATGATATGTGAAAGATATGTCCGTAAATGTAGCACAACAGCAACAAAGGAACTACAAAGAACACCACAATTCGGGTTTTGCTGTACTTAACATCGAACTCTTCCGTTTCTTCATAATCAGTCAAAGATGCCTCGTCAAGGGTGTACCAGGTCAACTGAATAACAGAAACGACGAACGAAATAGCCACACAAAAATAGTGGCGCCGATTGCTCGCCATTTTGTGACAATTGAATCATACTTTAAAGGATATACCACGGCGATGTGACGATCACAGGCGATGAGAAGAACGTGGCAGACTGATGAAATGGCAGTGAACCGAAAGAAAATTTTCAAAGACACACATGTGCTCAAAATGGCGCTCCCTAAACAGACAACAAAAAGAGGTAATCCCAGCAGGGCAGACAGCACATCTGAAAGCGCCAACGAAGTAAGAAATATATTGGTGAGTGACCTTAGAGTTTCCTTTTTTTTAGGTTAAATAGACCACGAGACCATTCGTTATTGCGATAAGCGCGCAAATGAAAGACAAAAGCACAACTAGTGAGGAAGAAAGAAGAACTGGCTCTTCTTCTGCAGTTTCAGTTTCATTGCTTGATCCATTGTTCGGCGAACTGAAATTACTCCCACTCAGTGATGCATTTGATGGATGAGGCATATTAATCAACAATCCTTGCGAAACTTTGATCGAGAAAGTCGCCCTTTCAGTTCTTTTAACATAATAAAGCTTGCACATTGAGGGATACTGATTTCACCTGTCTCCAATATTAAAAGTGCAAATGACAATAAATAGCTGGCTTGTCTGGAAATCAAGTAACATGAACCGCGTACAGTTTTAAACTTTTGATCGACCGTCCTTAATGTAACGACAACCTGAAAATTGAATATATTAGGAAAAGAAACAAATGTTTATTTTATTTGCACTTATAAACATACAAACCGCATCGTTATTGAAAAAATCTTAAGCGTTCTTTTAATAAGCATTGTTTTTAGACATGTTTTAGCCCCGCTAACGATAACACGGACGCGTTGAATTGTAGCAAATCCAATAACAAAGAGAAATGCAAAATAAAGGGGGTATTTTGAGGAGGAAATAACATGCTTTTAGCAACTATATCAACGTAGACATTATTACATAGATGTTATTTTCAGATAAACGTATCTAATACATTCAAAGTGGTATACCAAAGTAAATTTTATTCCACGTAATTCAACTTCGGCTTCATTTTAGTCTTCAGCTTAACTCGACGGGTATTGTTGTTACACAGTTCAGACCCCGTATAAATTTTTGAGGCATCACCAATTTAATTTTGTTTGCACTATCGTTAACTTGCTTTCGCTATCCGTTCGATTGAACATGTAGTTTTAGCTCAAGGCTTTTATCACTCGTTGCAACACCCATATCACAAGTTGCAACACCCATTAGCAAACATAAATTGCCTGGAGCTTACCTTTGCAATACCAGGATTTCTTGTGAAAATTACGAATCGTATAAAAGTGTAATTTTTATCCTTAGATTTTATCGCGAAGAGAGATTTTTCTTTTATTAGTTTTTCTTTAATTCTTTTCTTTAATCACACGCGCCGTGGGGTCTCTTTGAATAACTATATCAGAGGAAGTTTAAAAATTAGCCCGGTAAAATATCAAGCCTTTGAATTCGGCGCGGAACGGATGCGCGAAGCGAGTTCAGTTGTTGAACTGAGTAAACGTGATGTGGGCAAGTCGTGGGGTAGCTAGCAAGTATTAACGAATACGAAATCAGTAGATGTCTAAGGCACAACAATAATAAATAGCTCATGATACCACGAGCTCACCATTGCAAGCAGCCGAATAATATATTACTGTACTGACGTCAGAGACTTGTAATGTCCTTAGTGAGCGGGGCAAACAAGCCAGAATGTGCTTCTTTTTTCACCTGTAAGAAACTGTTATTATACGCCGCGGTGTTAGTAGCCGATCTGACCTATAAAGCCGGTTTTGAAATGGTGAGCAAGCTTTATTTGCATGACTATAGCAAAGTATTACAGTATTGCAGAAGTCACTTAAAATTTAATTATTAATTACTTAATTAAAATAACTAAAGAGATTACAACCATTTCTTATTTTCAACCATTCAGAGAGGTATCCATTGTAACTAGTTTGTCTTTCTGTTCAAAGCATGACGAGATGAATGAAATTAATTGAATATTTATAGAATAATCAGTACAATTCATAAGATGTGACAATAAGGTCTTATGTGATAATAGTCGTAGAAATGGGATTTTAGGTTTTATTTTAGAAAAGAACCTGTCTCTTATCTAGGAATAGCCCGGGCAATCTAGTAAGAAATGAGTTTCATTTTCCATTTTGTTACAATTGCAGGGACTACATAACCTCTCATCATGAGGTATTTTATCGTATCTACCTGTTTCAATCCGAAGTTTATGACTGCTAATTCTCAGTTTTACTAACGATTTTCTAGATGGGTTCTTTCTTGTTAGATCTAGGTAGGCAGAAAGGCTATAATTCTTTTTGAATGTGTAATAAAAACTGAGTTTTTGCGAATGTTGAAGGGTTTGGTTCCAATAAGAGATATATTTCTTTTTCATGAGATCTACATATTGTGTGATTTTACCTTCATTCAGTGAATTACAATTAAAGTCACAGAAATTATAATAGTCAGTCATTTTCATGAGACTAGAGTAAAAACTATTATGACCGTTATAATGAAGGTCAATAGATATTTTTAAAGATTGTTTGACTATAGAGCTTTCTTCCTTTTCTCGGA
>Ga0126336_10002507_pt1 | contig 10479 bp, 11 predicted proteins | sample SidCmetagenome_FD_92530 | JGI IMG/M metagenome (GOLD analysis project Ga0126336, IMG submission 92530) | Coral microbial communities from El Islote,Puerto Morelos, Mexico - Siderastrea C C metagenome | ecosystem: Host-associated > Invertebrates > Cnidaria > Coral | place: El Islote,Puerto...
GTTTTTAAACCTATTTGTCTTACAAATCGGTAGTTTGAAGTATCCCTGGCTTCGGGTGCAATAGGTGGACCCGTTGCGTGGCGGCAGCAGTTCATGAAGCTTGTGGCTTTGATCCCTTACAATCTGGTCGAATAGAGCTTTACTTAAAGCCTGCCTTCTCTCATACAGTGACCTGATGTCTAGAGCTACTAGAGCCTCAGCATAGGATAAGTCGGGTTGTATTATCTGCAGCGCGCGCTTATGCAACCTTTCCATTTCATTAGACAGGTACTGCGGCAGAGAATTATGGAAAACTGGGCACGCATATTCTAATACAGGAGGTATACATGTCGTGTAGAAAAGTAGCATATCGGTAGCCTAGAAAAGTGACGCCACTCTTGCCAACATCATCAATAAGGCCTTTCTCTCGCCCATGCGTAGTTTTACACCGCTCTCTGCTGATTACGTCATACATCCCACTAACAACGCAACCCAACAACCCGCACTTGTTGTATCAAACGAGTCGGTTTATAAGAAATTTATGAAACTGAACAGAAGCAAAGCGCATGGTCCTGATGGCATCCCGGGGTGGGTATTGAAAGAAAATGCAGATTTACTGGCAGAGCCGATAGCAGACATTCTCAATTCATCTTATCGCGAAGGTCGTCTCCCATCCTCATGGAAAGAAGCAGATGTTGTACCGGTGCCAAAGCAAAGACCTGTGCAGGATATAAACAAACACCTTCGACCCATCTGCCTGACACCAATCCTGTCAAAGATAGCGGAAGAGTACGTTGTCGGCACTTACGTCAAGCCTGCTGTCCTCTCATAGATCGACCCACAGCAATTCGGAACAGTGCCCAAAACCAGCACCACGCTTGCGCTAATCAGTATGTTTCACTCCTGGGCGAAGTCAACGGATGGAAATGGATCGACTACGAGAGTTGTCTATTGGCACATATATGCATTGATTAATATGATAATTCTCTTACCTTTGAAACCAAAGACTCTCACTCTGAGACAAATTCCATTGTGCCAGTTTTTAGCCACAATCCTCAGATAACGAGCTTTAACTTCGTGTAAGAACTTTAATTCTTTTACCACGGTGCTGCCTGTATTCGCATTCAGTTCAAGACGTATGTCGTCATATTTAAATACTTGCGTGTACGTAAACCAAGTTGTCCCGTCAACACTGTAGTCCAACCTGTACTCAGAAACATATTCATCGTTGCTATGGTGACCTTGCGAAGCAATCCCAGTGAGCATCATGGTCTTTCCAAAATCAAGCTTAAGATATTCGTCAGCTTGGTTTATACCAGCACACCAAGAACCCACGGGACTTAGCAGTTTTGCTTTTTCCGGTCCGTGCGACGGCTTGCTGCTAGACGCTAACGATGAGGATACTTGTATGACGTCATTGCCGACACCATGAGACCCTGAAGAGGCTGCGAAAAAAGTTGGAGCGTAAGCACAACTCAACTCAACTCTCCTACTTGGGTTTTTGCTGTGCTATGACATTTCGAAAAGATTTTACCTTTAGCAGAAAGCCTGTGATTTGCTCTACAAGAGGAAGTATGCATTATGGGTTGCGACGCCTCTGGGGCCCGTGACGTCATCCAAGAGAGCCACCATCTTGACTCCAATCTTGAATTTTACCCAAAATTAGAATCAACTTAAGATACGGCAAAAAGTGAACATTATTAATGCAGACATTTTAGAATATGACATAATTAAACACTTTGGCTGCTGCTTTTTGACCTAACCATCTACCACTTATGACGGTCAAATCTCGTAATCATGGCCACCGATTCTCACTAAACATAAGTCAAAATGTGTCTAAGGTATTTGCGTACAGCTACTTAAAACGGGAGGTGCAGATAAAAAATCGTCTTGGAAAAATTTAGGAAAAACCTTCGGCTTTTTCTCCTTTTTTTCTTTTTTTACCACTGTTTATTTGCAACTTGCTTTCTCGGACGCTATTTTGAAATCAGGCATCCCAAAAAACCTACCGAACAAATAGAAACCAGTTCTCCTCAAGTCAAAAACGCCGTCGTTTTTCGACTAGATATACTGATATACTGATCTAGACGAATTATTTGCCTCGGAACTACATCAGAAAGATAATTCGTCGCAGACAGATAGTTCGCCATGAATAATTAAGACTTTACCATCTTCACCAGGTTAGCACGTAACTGTAATAAACTAAAGAAACGCTTGGCCCAGTTCAAGAACAAAGTTAAGGGGACACTTCACCAGCCTTTGGGATAACTTTGAAAAGCTAAAAGGGGTATTCTAATCAGAGGACACCCAAAAATACTGCTTGAGTTGCCTTTAAAACTACTCTACCATTTGAAAACATCAGGCTGTTGTTTTCAAGTTTTTTCTTTGTTTCTGGATAAAAAAATCGCCAGAAACGGATTATGGTTTGTTCTTCCTTTGAGAAAATCATTTGCTTTCCTGTTTACGTTCTAGTTAAGTATTCTGTGTGTGAAAAGACATTTATTTTAAATTTCAGCACATTTTTCACCTTAAAACGTAAAAATCCCAGTGACAGTGTCCATTTAAATTTTACAAAAAGATAAATTAAAATAGATCACAAAATGCGTGCAAAGGCAAGGACCAGGGACCGCGCGGCCCAATTTAAAGAAGAGGTGGTGGTGGTGGTGGTGGGGGGGGGGCTATCTCAATCGGGGTGTGTGTTGGGGGAGGGGGCGGGGGTTACACGTTAACGCAAAATTTTTGTCTTTTTAGTGACTAACAATGCATCTAAAAGTTGCCAGTTTACACCCACCATATAGAACACGTGCAATATAAATTGGAACGTGGAAATACATGGACCATGCGCAATATAAATTGATTGTATTTGAATTGATTGTGTTATATAGACCCACAAGTAAAGGAATAAAGCTATACTAAGGGTATAAAACTCTTCCCCCTTCCAGTGACTAATAATGTCGATACTTAGACATGAGTTCGACTTCTCAGGTCGGCTAGGATGCAAATCTCTTTGCTTTGAATTTCACGCTTATGGTAGACTGATGTCGTATAATACAACTTGGACGAGCTTGAGTGAAATTTAGCTTACCTTCACAGCCGTACAATTCAAGTTTGATAATTCCACGATTGGTCCACTCCCTTATGAGAACCCGGATGTACCTGGCAGTAATGTTATGCTGCAACCTGTGTTTCCACGGAAACCAATAACTTTCCGGAGGAGTTTGGAATATCTGTGAAACGTAATGTCAAGCGTTCAATCACAGTCTGGAAAAGTTGTTTTCTTTTAGTAAGTAAATTAGTAAGTAACTGTTTTGCATTTCGTACATAAAATTTTCTGAAATTTCCATATTGTCAGCTATTGCCTCGACTTAGCGGGAAAAATGAGGTCAGGTGACAAGATTTAAACGAACAGTTTTCACTTGTAACGGACACATTTGTTGTTCAGTCGTCGATGTTTAAGTTCGGATCAGGGGATTTCAAGGATTTATAAAAAACAAAATTGTAAGTTGAGAACTGTTTGCCATTTCAATAGCGAATGATGTAAATAGTAACTTCTTTTCTAACTGTTTTTAGTTAACTACGATTGTAACTACGGACGCTTCCTGATCTGCTCGACGAAGGAACAAAGCTGTAAAGTCTGGTGCAAAATAAAATCTCCAAAACTTCAAATCCCTGGCTAATCTTCTACAGAGGTAACGCCTTCACGCATAGGCGCGAATCAGTAACGCTTTCATTTATTTTATTTTATTTTATTTTATAGGCAGTACCTAGTAGTGTATAACACACTAATAAACTTGTAGCCCTCCATTAAAGATAAAAATGCTACGTGCTAAGAACTAAAGTAGTGAGATTAAAAATACGCTTAAAAAAGACAAAAACTAAAATATAAGATTATGAAAACTGTGACTGATAATGATTCAGAGAAAATTATTGTACTAACAAGTCAGTCTTACATAATTACTTTTAAAAGATTTTTCAGTTGACAACTTTCCCATAATTTCACGGATGTGACACTAAACGTTCAGTCTTACGCTTATAGCAGGACAGACAACGTTGAAGTTCGCAGATCTAGTTTGTTTATTGATGGATTGGCTTTATCGTTTGTCTTACGATATTATCACTTTGATGTGGATCACGCACGTTTTGACCGCTTACTGCTGATCTTCATAAGGCCATGGTGTCAACTGGGCATGTGTCGCTTTTTGTAGCACCATGGCTGTTTTTGATCAGTGCATTTCTATCCTTGTTGTGGTTGCTTATGATTGGAGAATTTTGATCATCATTGCTCTGATCTGACACTGTTCCCTCAGAGGTCCGCTGTGGTACCGATCGACTGTTGTGTTGTTTGATCGTGGGCACCCACGCTTCTGGAATTTCAATTCGGTTATCCCTATTGATGTTATTAGGATGTGAATGGCCTCTTTAACCCTACGGGAGTACCAATCTGGGCCGTGGTCAATAAACTTAACCTTGTCCCACAGCGGATAGTGACCAGTCGCATTAGCATGTTCTGAAACGGCTGAAGTCTGAGTGCGTGATAGGCGTATGTCTCGGTCGTGTTCCTTAATCCGTTCATGCATAGACCATCCTGTTACCCCAATATAGACCTTTCCACATTCTTGTAGACTACTCCATGCTTTCTATTTGGGTCGATAGCGTCCTTAGGTCGCACTAAGTGTGATCTAAGTGTTGTGTCAGATGAGAAAACAGAGAGTACGCCTTGTTGTTCTAAGCAACGGCGAAGATCAGCCCCTGTTACTCCTTTGATATATAGTAGAATCGCGGTTGATTTCATTTCAGGCGCAGGTTCTTTTCTGGTTGTTTATCTCTTGGTTTTCGTGATGTTTCTTACTAACGAAAATGGATATCCGTTAAAAACGAGAACAGATGATAAACGTTTCTTTTCTTTGGAGATAACTGATGGCCTAGATTTGAGGTGTTTGGTTCGATCGTACAAGCATTTAACAATACCGCGTTTTACCGATTGAGGGTGGTGTGAATCGTACGGAAGGAATTGATCAGTGTGAGTGAGCTTTCTATAAACACTAGTTGTGAAGCGTCCGCGTGAATCCCGCGTGACCAATGTGTCAAGAAATGGGATTGTGTTGTCAGTCTCAGTTTCCATCATGAAACGAATGGTCGGTTGTTGACTATTAAGGTTTTGTAGGGAATTGTCAACATTGTCTCGGCTCAAGGTGGCCGGAAGGTGTCATCCATGTAGCGCTTCCAGATCTTAGGTATACAGGGAGCGATTGATAAAGCTTGTTGTTCAAAATCCTCCATGTAGAGGTTTGCGATAACTGGGCTTCCCATGGCTGCACCATCTTGTTGTTCATAAATTGATCCATCGTACTGAAAATACGTGGATCTCAAAACGAAATCCAAGAGGTCCACAATCTGCGTAGGAGTTAAAGTTGTGTGGTCTTTTAGACTTGAGTCACTTTCTAGTTTCCGTAATGCAGCCTGTACGGTGCCATCAATCGCAACGTTGGTAAAGAGTGATTCTACGTCGAAAGACACCACGCCGATTTCGTTTTCATGCGGTGATCAGACAAACACATATTATGTCACTGTTTCAATACTACAGAACGAGACAAAATTCGCCAACTTCGCAATATGTTATCTAATATAGAACCACCTCCTCGCCGATGTACAACGGCGAGGTATATGCGTCTGTATATAAGAAAGACTGATATCTCGCCGATCTACAACGGCGAGGTAGGTGCGTCTCTATATAACGAAGACTAGTATCTCGAAGATATACAACGGCGAGGTAGGTTGCGTCTGTATATGAGAAAGACTGATATCTCACCGATGCACAACGGCGAGGTATATGCGTCTGTATATATAAACGAAGACTGATATCTCACCGATGTACAACGGCGAGGTAGGTGCATGCACCCTTTCGTTGTTGATAGTGGACACAAAATGAGCTGAATTATTAACCGTGTAGTCCGATTTCCCTGATAAGGGGGACAAAATGTTGGCTAAGAAGGCAGACAGATCATAAGCAAAGGTGTTGACACAAGACACAATATGTAGTGCTAAGAGGAGTGTTGACCTTTTGGTTGTGCATATACGGTATTCTAGGTAGTTGCTTTTGTTTAGGTCTGATCTTATTGTACACAGATTATGTTGCTAGATGTCCACTTCGTTTGAGGCTAAGAGGTTTTCCAGTTAACTTTCGGCTCAGGCGGTCAGTTGGATCTTTGTTGAGGAGTCGGTATAGACCACTTTCAAGTGTTTTCATCTTGTCATGGTAGGTATTGCGATCTGAGACCACGCTAGGACGACCTTTGTCTACTGGGAGAACCATAATAGTGTGATCCTCTTTCAAACGTTTTAGAGCTTGCTGCATATCTTTTGCGATATTGGGCTTAGGTGGTTTACCCTTTTAAAGGATCTATTAACAGGTTTCCTAACAGTGTCGGCCTGCCTGTTCTGTATCGAGTGATCTTATAGCGGACTCGACTCAGTGGCCGGGATGTTTGTAGGTGTTGCAGCGAAATTCAACACTTTCTGTAGTAAAGAAACCTAAGCGTCCCTTAAGAGCGACTTTCAGTAAACATCGAGCATTCGGCAGCAGAAGTGGAAAAATCGATTTCTCTCATATTTTGCACATAAGTGGGTATTGGTAAAACTAGTAACCTGATGTGATCCGTTTTTCCCAGAAGCGCTTTATTTTTTAAAAAACCGAGGAAATCGATTCTCGGGTACGGAAGGTCAAAATCACAGGAAATTAATCTTGAAAATCAGTACTATAAACTGGCATCGCGCTGGTAAACTAAAGCGCGGAGAAAAAGATAGACACTTCTTATTAACAGAACAAGTCTTTTTCATTGACAAGGCAGTTACAAAAAAGCAGTAGCGAAATTTAATGAGCACAGCCAATTCCAAACTAAAAGGCAGGTTCCCGTGTTCACGTAGAAACTAATTTGGAACCTAACTTCTGTGAAATAATTTAACATGTGCCATAACCCTAAATAGTCCCAATCCTCGTTCAATAGACTGTAGAAACATTGAACTAAACTATACCTTGAAACTGGCTTGGATTATCCATGCTGCTGTCTTTGGGAAACTTCAAAGACAGTGAATTTTAACAAATAGGGCTTAATGAAGTTCAAATTTGCCGCACCCCGAAATACGCCAAAATTTCCGTGTTAAGCTACACGGTCTCTCTTTTCTTCGTCATTGCTTGATGCTTGATGATGGCTTCAAACTAAAATGTTCGATTGATCTAAATAGGTAGAGGGAAAAGAAAAAATTGAACGATACTGGTGTTATCGTTGTATAAAGCTCTCTGTGCAAACCACGACAAAACGTGACATCTAATATGCTACACCTGTGACATCATATACCCAAATTTGGTCAAACAATTTAATCACGGTATTTGGTAACGCAATGCAAACAAATGTACAAAGAAAATTTGCACACTAAGGAAAAGAAGTTTGGAAACGTGAAAATCGCCTATTTCGGGCTTTTTCTTCCCGGCTCTTTTTGGAACGCATAAGAATGAAGTAGAGCGAGCCCGTTTGGTTAAAGAGGCAAATTTTCCCGTGTTTTTGTGTACGGCAAAATTCAACTTCACTAAGTCCCATTTGTTAAAACTTTGCTGAGTTCGAAGTGGTCCTGAACAAAGTAGCATGGATAACCCAAGCCAGTTTCAAAGCATGACTTTTTTTTCAATGTTTGTGCTGTCTATTGAATGAGGATTGAGACCATTTAGAATTACGGTACGTGTTAAATTATTTCACAGAAGTTAGGTTCCAAATCAGTTTCTACGTGATCATCAGAACCTGCCTTTTAGTTTGGAATTGTTTATGTTCAGTAGATTTCGCTACTGCTGTTTCATAACTGTCTAGTTAATGAAAAAGACTAACCTTGCTCTGTCGATAGAAAGTGCCTATCTTTTTCTCTGCGCTTTAGTTTACCAGCGCGATGCCAGATTATAGTACTGATTTTCAAGATTATTACCTGCAAATTTGACTTGCCGAACCAGAGAATCGATTTGCTCGTTTTTTTCGAAAATAAAGCGCTTCTGGCGAAAACAAGCCACGTCAGGGCTCTAGCTTTACCAATACCTAATTATATGCAAAATACGAAAGAAATCGATTTTGCAACTCCTGCCGCGAAATTAAGATTTTGCTTGATTTTTATTGAAAGAAAAGGACCTGGAGGATAAGTTGATAACCCATTTGTTTTTGTCGACATGAGGTGTTTTGCCAACATGAGGTGTTTTAGTCGATGAAAGAAGAACCTGTTTCTCGAGCATGAGGTTTTAAGACTTGCGTTGTTGTCGGTCTTTAGTGACATTGAAGACTCGCTGTGTATTGCAACTGATTTTTACAAGTATTTCAGAAGCATCTTCAGGCGAAATAGCGGCTGTTACACTCTTAGCTGTAGACTCAGTATCTAGATTCGCATCTCCCTAAGCTCTCTAAGTCAGTCAGATTCTTTCTTTCAGCAATCCCAAGGATGCTAGTTCGGCTACTCTGCGAGCGCCTTTGGTTGGAACTGGCGACGGCACCCAAAGGTCTCTAGGAATAATGTGGCCCTTAACACACCTTCTTAAAAAGGTAAGGTGGTTGGAATAGCGTGCGAGCTCACGTGAGCATCGCTTGTGTCGACGAATCAACCTTAGGGCTGTGCGCCCATATTTCAGGTCACTGTCATGAAAGATGTGGTTGTTCATCGTGGTTTGTAATAATAGATTATTGTGCCTTGAACATTCAGCACTGTTCAGTATTTATGCTTCCTCTATGTATAGGGCTGTTATTTCATTTACACTTTTGAAAGCCAATGCACATTTATTTACCTTAACTTCTTCAAAAAACGGTAACCAACCTAATTTGTTGAATAGTTTAACTGATAGTGATGTTGTAGTGACTCATTGCAAAGTTTTGCCACATGCGCTACAAAAGTTAATTTTTCTTGGTCGATCTCGAAACCTAGCAGCTTAGCACTTGCAACACGTCCAAAGCAGTTATCGCCTGTAGATTTTAGAAAAGCTTTAAGTTTTATCAAGCTTGGCACAAAGGCACTTTCCTTCGTACAGTGGTAGTTTGTTCGCTGTTGCCCACTGAACTACGTTAGCAATGGACTCACAGAGGGAATCCCTTGAATGGTTTATTACAATTTGTTAGCAAATTGGCGACACTTTCTAATTAAAGATTTCAAAAGAACAAATATCATTTTATTGATTAATTGATAGATAGATAGATAGATAGATAGATAGATAGATTGACTGACTGACTGACTGACTGATTGATTGATTGATTGATTGAATGATTGATTGATTGATGTTATTGTCTTTTTGGCGTTAACAGCCTTAATAGGTTACATCATTAAGGCAATTATTAAGTCAAATACCTTTGCAACACCATTTTCCTCGTAAGACAAGAACTCACTCCCATCCCTGCTGTGGTTAAAAACAAACTTTGTGATCCAGTCCTTGGTGGGATATCCTTGCAGGACAACCGCAGTCACTGTTTTACCCCCGGGCCCAAGGTCCACCTGAACGTATTCGTCTTGTCGACTCGGCAAAAAATGCGCTTTTGGCCCGTTTAACCGTATATCGTCTGCATACCCCCAGTCGGTTTTAGTCGATAGGAGGGCATGATCTGGAATTTCGTAGTTTTCCATTCCGAGAGGGTCTCCACATGCTGAAAGGTGTACGATGGTGTTACAAAAATCAATGTGCTTTGTCTTATTTCCATGGATTCTCCCCCCTCCCCCTTCATGACATTTGCACCCACACGCCTCACCTCTCTACCCATCCATCATAACTCTTCTAGAGAATTTGGGCATGAAGGGAAAGAAGAACTGTATCAAACCCGTAATGATGCGTGCATTGTTATGGCCGTAACGTCTTTCACTGCATTATTTTAAGGATGCGATAACAGTGCCAAGCAATGAGCAATGTACTGGGTCACTTAACTATAAAATGAAATATCGTAACTGGCAGATGTAATGCCCTTTTAAAGAAGAACACCTATTTACCTTCACATCCGTAGAGTTCTATTCGCATGCATATGTGATGGTGCCAGCTCTGGGGAAAAATTCTGATGTGTCTTCCTATTATGGGCACTTCTAATGAAATGAAACTGGCCTCGTGAGAATTAGAGTTGCCTGCAAAAACCTGCCAATTAAAAGAAATAAATGCAATTTAATGAGTATTGTTGGGATAAGCTTCGGTTCATTCAGTTTAAGTCCGCATTGACCCTCTCGGTTAAAAACGGTTCTTTCCTAGAGGAATTTCTCTAACCCTTTATTAAAAATCATTTAGTCTTTCATGCTTAGCCGGCTAAATTTAATTTTCCTTTGGCCTTACATTTCCGCAACATACGAGTTTCTGGGTTTTTGTTGCAGTGTTCTGACCACTGACAGAAAGCTTTTTTAACCACTATTGTTGCAAATATCCTCAACCGTTTTAAACCGACTTCAGCAGCAGGAGTTGCTTGACAAAAATGAATAAATGAATGAATGAATGAATGAATGAATGAA
>Ga0126336_10002508_pt1 | contig 10478 bp, 6 predicted proteins | sample SidCmetagenome_FD_92530 | JGI IMG/M metagenome (GOLD analysis project Ga0126336, IMG submission 92530) | Coral microbial communities from El Islote,Puerto Morelos, Mexico - Siderastrea C C metagenome | ecosystem: Host-associated > Invertebrates > Cnidaria > Coral | place: El Islote,Puerto...
AAATTTCCAGGATTAAGGGAAATTTATGTGTCAAATGCTGATGAAGCCTATAAGGTATTTCACCTTATTCATTTATTTAGTATTTATTAATAATTATTTACAAGTTTCAACACTAACTTCAGTGTAGCCTCACACAGCCAACCTCCAATTATGCTGTTACATCTGCCCAACCCCTGGATTAATGTAAACAAGACCAGACCACAACACAATGCCAAGGACTATGTGTTCCCTAGACTTTGTAAAAAGTTGTTTGGGTTCCTTTATTAATTCCCCCTTCTAATTATTGACCAATGACATGATTCTGAACTGAGGCAAGGTGGTGAACACAGACATATTCTCCACATTGTTCTCCATCATTATTTTCACAGTAACTGTGAGAATTCTTGTGCGCTGATTGGCTCTTAGTTGTTGTCAATGAGAGTATAGATCATAAAAACTGACGTAAGCAATGTACTGGCTTTCGTTGCGTTAGTCACTCATAATTGTTCCATGTCAGTGGCAGTGGTTTACCGTTTTGGCAATGAAACAACTCACTCGCCTACGGCTTGTTGTTCCACTTGAGTTTTGAACATTTTATGATGTCATTTTTATTATTCATATAATATAGATCAAGAAAAAATAGAGTCGATTTGTTCAATTAAATTTCTTATGTTACCTGTTGGGAGAATTTGATTAAACATCAAGATATTTCATCTTTGGTGATCATTTCCTTTGTTCTCATGACCTGTGTGATTGATCAAGTTGTAATAACTGTTGTAAGGAGAAATAAGATGATTGTCAGCCACAAATGGGGCTCTGTATTAAGATGTCTGGTTCTGTGTTGCAGTTTGGCATCCTACCAATTGAGATAACCAAATTGCATGAAATTTGGTGTTTCTTTTTAGTTGGAAATTTAGATGTTGGGAGCTTGTGTTAGATTTTAATAACTAAGAAACATTGGTATTTTTCTTTGTTTTTGAGCTCCTGATGATTTTTATCTCCTACCTTCAGATTCTCAAGATTGGTAAAAAAAATCGACGAATAGCATCAACCAAACTGAACCAGTGTTCCAGTCGGAGGTAAACAATTCTCAGTTGCTTCCAAATTTTCCCTAACAAGCGGAGCTTGGAGCTACGTGTAATCTGATATTAACTTGAATGTTTGAACTAGTGAGAAAGGTAGAAAATTCAATAACTGAGATGGATGATTTGCTTGTAAAACAAACCTGCTACATAGTGAGTAGTCATGCAGGGCTGTACACGGCTAAGTATAATATTATATGCTTGATGGGACCTCAATGTTACCGGTGATCTTGGCCTCTTATTAGTGTGTGTTATTACATGTGGCACTGAATTTTTGCGGGTTCTAATTTTTCGATTTGGGGATTTTTATCGCGATCTGCAAAACAAGCTCCCGCAAAAAAAAATTACCGCATTTTTTTCCGCAAAAATTTACTCCACCGTAGAAGTTATATACAAAAATACTGGTTTGAAGGAGAAAATGCCATAGATAACTCGGTGGATAATACATCAAGTGGTACTCTAGTTATTGTTGATCCATTGTAATAGAGTGACATTGATTAATCTGTTTTACATTCGCATATTTTTTCCGTCTTTCTTTTGCATGTGCTCAAATAAAAAAATCGAAAATGTTATCATTTCTATTTGAACACGACTTCCAGAAAATCGCAAAAATTAATTCCCAGCAAGAAAAACCAGTCTTTTCCAGTCGCCAAAAATTTTAAAATGGTTCCTGCAAAACACAAAAATCGCCATTCCACAAAATTAAACTCCTGCAAAAATTTAGTACCACACGGTAATTTACTAACAAGGAACAAGTTTGTTACGGGTGTGAAGTTCAAGGTGACAGGAGACTCAAAACTTAGGGACTGTTCGATATTTGTGGCTAAGGGGGGGTCGGTGATTTTCAACCAATTCAGGCATATGAAATTTACCCCTCCCCGAAAGTGGGTATTTTAAAAAACTACCCCCCGTTTATGTGACAGTTTCAAAATGGCTACACAAGTGTTGAAACAATAGTTTCTAAAAGTTTACCCCCTTATTTCTACTGTATTTAAAAAAACACCTCCCCTTTTTCATTGATTTTGAAAATTTTACCCCCCGCCTCTAAACCCCCCCCCCCCCTTAGGCATAAATAATGAACAGTCCCTTAGGCCCCACGTTTACATAAGTGATTTCATCCTGGGATGAGTTTCATCCCGGGATGACCTTCATCTCATCCCGGGATGACTTTCCTCTCGGTGTCTGGTCATTTACCTGGAGGGTTTACATGATTTGGAGCTGAAACGTGTTCGCCCCGGGATGATTTCATCCCGGTCTTCAGCATCGGGATGAGGATGAGTTGAAGGTCATGCCGGGGTGAAACCATCCCGGGATGAAATCACTCAAGACATGTAAACGGGGCCTTAATTAATGTCAGCCCTCAGGTCAACTCATAGACTTTTTAAAAAGCTAAGACATTTCTTTTCTTCATCAGTCACTGTATATTTAGCGTCAAGATTCTTCGAGTGGTGAATGTTGATAATCCTCATGTTGCACGCGTCAGCAGGTAGGAAGTATATCCTCGGTTCTTCCTTGAGAATCTTGGGAAAAATTCTTAGAGCAAAGAGAAACATGAAACATTTATGCAACTTCCTCGTATCTCTCCATGTGTCGCAGGCACGGGATAAAAGTAGTTCATGCCATAGCAAATCATGCTTTCTGGGCCAGGTTGTTCAAAGCAGGAATACTCACAATTTAAGCTTACTTCTATTTGACGTCAAGATTTCTGTAAAAGATTTTTTGCCCTTCAGGCTCCAAGTGAGTGAAGTTCGACTCGTGTAATCTAAAATTGAAGCTTAAATTTTACAACAAAAGCGGTTTGTTAAAGCAAAAAGAAAGTGCAAACAAGCGGGGAAAAATAAAGAAACAACCAAAAAACACTCATCTGACGTCCAATCTTAGGTTAGTCGCTCGGAAGCAGCTTTTGAAAAGCCGCCCTTGTCTTTTTAAACTTTAATACAGAGTATTAAGTCTATTAAGAGAGAGCTGATTTTTTTGTTTGTTTTGTTTCCAGACTGTCGTTCGTTGATCTCGCTGGCTCCGAACGGTATTCAAAAACGCAAAGCAAAGGTGATAGACTGAAAGAAGCTGGAAACATCAACACTTCATTGATGACTCTTGGAAAATGCCTTGAATATCTGCGCTATAACCAGAGAAATCCGTAAGTAACTCCTAGCTTTTTAGATGTAGAGAAAATGTATGAAAACGAATAAGGATCAACAGCAACAACGTGTTTTTCATTCGTTTTCGAAGCTTTTCTTGGATTACCTTAGGCCCAGTTCAGTTCTTATGCGATTTGGACACCGTACCACTGCCAAATAACTACGTAATTACTAATACTCGGAAGTCGGTACATGAGAGGTACGGCGTCTGAACTGGGCCCTAATGTGTCTTCAGGTTTCTGAAAAATAGCCAAGACCATAAAAATCTGCCAGGAGGAAGACTTTCTGACAAGGTTTAAATTTAAGGGAAGTATTTAGTGATTCACTTGTTGAAAGTGATCGGCAATACATGAAACCTTTTCAATGTTTTCATTGCAGGAATCAGCCTTTAATCATTCCTTTCCGTGAGAGCAAGCTAACACGGTTGTTTCAGGGATTTTTTTGCGGCAAAGGACGCGCTTGTATGATTGTTAACGTGAACATGTGTGCATCAATGTTCGACGAAACTTTCCACGTTATGAAGTTTTCAGCTATTGCCAAGAAGGTAAAAATAAACATAATATTAATATTAAAGCACTATCAGGTATATTTTTAGCATGAACTTGAGATTCTTTTGCAGTTTACTTTGATAATAGGAAACCCAACAATAACAGTTCATTTTTGTTGAAGGAAAACGTTTATACTTTTCCATGTTGACCTTTGCCAATTTTGCTGTGGTAGTCTTTCATACTGAAACTATTTACCTAAACTATTTGAAAACCTACAATCTGGTATTATTTCTTTCCTTCCCGTTTCCAGGAAGAAAGGAAATTTAAAAAGCCTTGCGCTTGTTTGGTTGTTTGCTCTTCGCGCAAGAACTGTAAGTTTCGACACGAAAATCAGTGATTGACGCTTGAACAGGATTCCATACAAACTCTTAGGAACGCGACAAACGCAAAAACATAGAGAAGTGTGTCACGTGTGTGGGAAAAAGAAAAAATCTGAGTACCCGACGCGGATCGGACCCATAACCTCCCGTACACCGGTCGGACGCTCTAACCACTGAGCTACTGGGAGACTCGTGGTGATGACTGAACTAATGTAGCTGAATGGAAACAGGAGACGTCCGCGCGCAGTCTGATAAATGATCGCAAACGTTCTTGTCTTTGTGCTTGCACTTATTTTTGCATCGCTACCGAAAACTGAGCCTTAGCGAGTAGCTCTGATAGAATAGTCGTGCTTCAACAGGAATGAGTCCGTCACTTCTTCATAAAATTGTCTTATCAAATCACAATTCCCTTTTTTGCTCCAAATCCTAGGTCACGACCAGGGTAACCAAACCAGTGGATATACCTCCGCCTGCTAAAAAGCCCCGTGCCTCGGCCCCCACCCCACGGTCCAAACCACCAAGGCTGTCTGTACCTTGGGCCAATGGCGCGGTCTGCACCCCAGCCCCTTCTGCAGATGGTCCTTTGATAGAGGACGAGAATGAAGATGAACAAGAAGTAGAAATTGTTGAAGGTGGAACAGACGAGGCTAGTATCTATCAACAGGTGCGTGGCTGATAAACCTTTTATTTTAGACTGTCACGTAACACTTCTGCGTCGTGGGTTGCGACAATGGCCAGAAATGGTTTTAACTTGTTTAAGAATATCTTTAACGTGACTGGCATTTTTCGCGATTTTGCGAAGGCATAATTTAGTGACAGAAAAGCTTCACCAATGGAAAAATTGTTTGAAAATCTCATCTTACGAACCAGTGACTTGTTCCTTTTTTGCGACATCAAATTGTCTTTGCTTTAAAAATACCAAAAAGTTAAAAAACAAAACACGCTAAGATTGATGCCCCAGGCTTTGAAAAATCTTCTCTCGTTAATTATTTCAGGGTGGGACGGGGAGGGCCGATAAAAGTTTTTAGCAGAAAAAAAAAAGAAAACAAATATTTAACCAATTCAAAAATTTGTTGGATTCAAACCAGTTATCTGCTGCCCTAACTTTACACTACCGAAATGTTAGTTTTTCCGAACTGGCCTTCGTGACATCTTGCATTTATGCGAACACTGGTCGTTTTCAAATGATAATCAACCAAATATTCGTTTAAACAAAATTGCCAGCTATTGCTGAAGCCAAACAGTAAAACAGTCTTTAATTCTATCTGTCTGACGCTTTGCTTGTAACTTGAAGACGTAATAGGTCGTTCAAGATAATGAAAAACTCAAATGTCCGCCATCTTGAAGTGGGAGTAAAAAAAATTAGCACGGGGAGGTATTGGAAACCGTAAAAGGCCTCTCTTGTATTACATTTTTCCAGTTTTTCTAAACCACTAACGGTATTTTCTCTGGTTTTGATTTAATTTCCGTGATGTTATGCCCTCGCCTTTTGTTTAGTTACACAGGTCTTCCTGCAAAAACATGTGTTTTTCATTTTCTTTGCAGCAACTTGTAGATCTGGTGAAAGCTTTACAAGAAAAGTTGATCGAGGAAAAACGAAAAATGCAGACATTAGAAATGAAGATAAGAGAAGAAGTATGCAAGGAGATGGCAGAACAGCTGGTTGCCATCGAAAACGCTTACAGGCAAGATAACTTCCTATTAAATTTAAATTACAAAATATTCCAAGTGTCGTTGAAGAAAGCTATAGTAGATCGTAACTCAGGAATTAACGCGTGTACGTAAATTTTGCAGTGAACGTGTCAAAATGGAGGTGACTGCTGTCGAGGAGAAGTGCGATCGCAGGATCGAACTGTTGACGCAGTCAATCAAAAAGACAAGGAAAAGAGCCCGGGTCGAGCGGATAGAGGAGGACGACGAGGAGTGGGTACCAAGCGTGTTCTTACATGCCGAGCAGACCAAGGTTAAGGTGAGTGAACTGGGAATAAGTGAAATAGACGGCGTGCTTCAGTGAGATTTTTCAGAATTAAATTTCCCTGACCTAGTTTCTGGGATTGATATTTGCTAAAGGGATTCAATTTTTCAGGTTCCAGCGCTGTTTCTGAGAGCTTAGTAATGGGCATGAGATGAGCAGGAGGCTTGCTTTTGATATTCACTTGCGCACTAATTTCTATACTGGAGTGAGGTTTTGGTGGCATCATTCTTGCTTGTAAAAATTTTGTGGATCGCAAAGAAACTGGCAAACATGAAAATCCGCCAAAATTTCATGTTGTTGTTCAAGTATTGAAATCTTGCTCGGAGTTAAAGATTGTAATTTGACGGAATGAAAGTTTAAAAGAAGTCAACAGCAAGCATTTTTGTGAATCAACTGCGTATTTGAAGCTTGATATCGAGAAACTGTTTTATTTTTGCAGGAAAAGCAACACATCATTAGCGAACTTAACGCTAAGATAGCTGAGCTTCGCCAAGAAGTGAAACAGTTGAAAGAGAGCAGAACAGACGAGACGGCAAAGTCCGAGGCTGTGCTGGAACTACAGGCACACTTAAATGACGCGAACGAAGAAGCGAATGAGCTCAAACAGATGTTAGAAGAAGCTGGAGAGGCGTTTACTGAGAAGGAAGCTGAAATCAACAAACTGAGAGCTGCGTTAGATGAACAGGAGGCTTGTTTTAAAAACCAGGTGTGTACTCAACTATATTATTGAAAGAGGACATTAATTGTTCCTAATGTTCCTCGTCGAATCCGTTTAAGGCTCCCTGTTTTTTTTTTTTACCCCTCCTCCCTTAAATTAAAAATCCTTTCTCCCCTCAACTGGAGCACCTCCTGCCAACATGCGCTACCGATGGTGCGTCTGCTTTTCTCGCGTAACTTTCTCTCAGCGGCGAAAGGAGGGTCGTTTGACCCCGTGTCATGAAAGTCATGTGTCTTTGCTCTGATTCACTTCGACCTTTCACTGCCTAATTCTCTTTTCTGGGCCTTACTTGGAAGTGCCTTGTCTTGTAACCTATTTCCTGGCTTATTATTATTATTTTTTATGCAAACTATTATCACTCCAATACAGGACGAGGCTTTAAAGCACCTAACAAAGGAACTAGAAACGGCGAAATCCACGCCAAGGCAAGATCCTGAAGAGTTGGGGCAGTTGAAAGGAGCCCTAGAAGTAGCCACGATGAAACTGGCTGAGTTGGAGAAGAATTTAGAGACGAAGGACTCCATGTTGAAAGAGGTCGTGAGGACACTGGAGGAGACAAGAGAGGAGTTAGCGCGGGAGCGAAGTTATGTTGCACAAGCATTTGACAACGACGAAGAACTGATAAGAATTAAAGATGAACTGCAAAAAGCAGGAGCGAAAACTGTTGAGTTGGAGAAGAATCTGTCATCTAAAGACGAGGACATTAATTCTCTGAAAAAGATGTTAGAAGATGAGAGGGCCCAGCGGGTAGAGAGAACTTCTCAATCCGAGGAGACGGAGATAGTTTTTAATGAGAAAGTAGCCGAGGTAGAGAAGGCGAATAACGAAGTAGCCACGTTGACAAAACATCTGGAGGACCCCAAGGAAGAAATTCGTTGCACGAAACAAGAATTAGAGAAGATCAAAAGTGAATACCACGAGAAAGATTTCCAGCTTGAATTCGTGAAGAAAGAAAGGGACGAAAAGGCAGCAGAGTTGGAGAGCGCTGTGAAAGAAATTTCCGATAAAGTAGCTGCGTTCGAAGGCATGAAAAAGCAGATTGTAGAATTGGAGGCCGAGTTGAAAGGTGCCAAAGAGGATAATGTAAAGAAAGCGACAGAACTCGAACAAGCACTGGAAGAAAAGCTTCAAGTTTTAGCGAGAATGAAATCCGAGGTTTACCAAACGCGAGCCACCGAAGGGTCAGAGAAAGGAAACGATAGCGAGGAATTAACAAAGCAAGCTGCCAGAATAAAAGAATTGGAAGCAGAACTCTGTGGCAAATCTGTTGAACTGGAAAACGCAAAGAGTGAATCTACGCAAAAGATAAGTAAACTGGAGGCAGAATTGGCTGAGCGTAAAAAGGAAATCAGAAAGCTTCAGAACGACGATGCCATGAAAGAGTTGGAGCAGCAGTTGGAAGAATCAACGAAGGCTCTCGACAAGAAAAATAGCCAGGTTATCGCCAGAAATAACACCATCAAAAGACTCGAGCTGTCACTCGCAGAGAAAGAGAAGCTTTTGTCCGAAATGGAAAAGCTACCGAAGGAGCCAAATCTGCGGGCGAAGGAAGAATTGAAAACTCTGCGAAGACGTCTTGTGCAGGCCGACAAAGAACGAGAAGAAAGCAAAGAGCTCTTGGTAAACAAGGAGAGTAAACTTGAAGAAGCTAGAGAGAAACTAGAGAAGCTTAAGAATGAAAGCGACGAGAAATCAGCCAAGTTCTTAAAGGAGCTTCAAGACGCGAGGACAGAACTTAATGAGGTAAAAGAAGACGCTAAGAAAAAACAGGAAGAAATCCAGTCTTTGAAAGAGAAGTTGGATTCGCAGCATCTGAAGAACGCTTGCCTGAAAACGCAGCTGGAAAACGAAAAGAGAGCGCTTCTAGAGAAAGAAAAAGCCGTTCAAGATGCAAAGGAAGAATTAAACCAAGCCAGGAGTAAGTCTTCAACTGAACTTGATGAGGCAAACCAGAGGCTGGCTTCAACGGAAAAGAAAGTTCAGGACTTGGAAGATGAAGTTTTCACGGCCAATGAAACAAGTTCTCGCGTTCAAGATGAAGTTCAAAGATTCCAAAAAGAAATAGTGCCGGCCCTTGAAGAGAAAGTGAAAGATTTGGAGAAAGAAAATCTCTGCAGAAGCGAAAAGGTTAAGGTAGGTGTATTTTGCATGTGAACGGAAATACTTTGTCGCATGTGACATGCTTGCGGCACGCGCATGACGCTGTTTTGTGTAATAAAATGGGACAGTAGTCATGTCTATCGTAATCAGGTTACAGAGCTGATCGGACAATGTCCGACCAAAATCGTCCCATGTCCGACGAAATCGACTTCGGTCGGACTTTATGTCCGGACAAATTTTTTCCCCAAATAATAAGTAAATAATGATAAGAAATAATTATTTCAAAAAGACTTCCACTTAATAATAATAATAATAATAATAATAATAATAATAATAATAATAATAATAATAATAATAATAATAAAAACGTCCGACCACATTTCTGTTTTGTCCGACCAAAAAAGAGACTTGGTCGGACATATGTCCTTTCAAGAACGAAAAATTATTTGCAGCCCTGGGTTAAAATGTCGCAGGTGGCCGTCTAAGTCTAGAACGATTTGAAAGGATTTTTTAATCTTCCCGGTTCTTCAGTTAAAAAACAAACTAACACTAAACCAGCTGGATTACATTTGTTCTTGGTTCTGTTCTTCAAGAAAATTCAGCCTTTCGTTTCACTTTTTTCGCTTTAATTGAAGTTCGTTAGTGTACTCAATGTTTAACGTACAATTAGAAAGCCACGTTTATAGGTGATTTACAATGAAGAAAATGATTTCAAAGTTGAAAAAGAAGTCTGGGCAAATCGATCCTTTGCAAAAAGAAGGGTCACACTGCTGTAAAACACGAATCCAAAAGATTCAGCAGTGTCACATTGTAAGTTTTACACAACTCGCCCTTAAGTTTCACGTAAACCGTGGATGTAATAAAAAAAAGGTCCTCGTGTAAAAGATGGGTGTAATGCAAAAGAACGGTATTTTGTTTTGTTTATAGGACACTGAAGAGAAGCTGCAGCAAAATTTGGTTGAAACATGCTCTCTGCTGGAGAAGAGAAATGAAGAAATTGAACTGAAGGTAAAAGAAGTGATGGAACTCAGAGAAACCATAAAAACTGCAGAACAGGACAAGTTCCAGGAACTGGACAAGGTTGGTTTTATTTGCTCTACCTCAAGTTTCTGTCGCGCAACTGCAATGATTGCACTTCGCGATAGCAAACTGTTGTTCACCACAGTCTCAGTGAGTAGTGGTGAATACTACTGACCGACACTGAGGTCAAAAATTCTTCTAGTATATACCACAAAAGTCGATATTAATGTTATTTCGTTTCCTGAAACTTAGGCAAACACTGCGTTTTTAATTTGCAAAATTCTTGCGCACTCCTTTTCCCCCCCCCACCCCCCAAAAAAGAAATCCTGATTCATTTATTGTTTGTATTTTTCAGTGCTACCAAGAAATGATGTCCATGCAGAAAACTATCCAGGAACGAAACCATTCCGTCGATGAACTTGAAGAAAAGCTTCGGGCTTCGAATTGGGAGAATCAGAGAATGAAAGAGCGCACGACGACGTTGACAAAGGAAGTCGAATTACTGACGGAGCAAAAAGGTTCCTTGGAAGGGAGGCTTGAACTGCTGAGTTCTGGTATGTATAACAAGAATAAGGCTCGGGAATCTTTTTTGGCC
>Ga0126336_10002509_pt1 | contig 10475 bp, 6 predicted proteins | sample SidCmetagenome_FD_92530 | JGI IMG/M metagenome (GOLD analysis project Ga0126336, IMG submission 92530) | Coral microbial communities from El Islote,Puerto Morelos, Mexico - Siderastrea C C metagenome | ecosystem: Host-associated > Invertebrates > Cnidaria > Coral | place: El Islote,Puerto...
AAAGCAAAGCGAGAATTACTTTCGACGCTCAAATGAAAACCGCTCTAAACAACGACAAAGTTTCAGCTGCATCATAATGATCAGTCCTGCACAGAACACAGCAGGCCTTCATGCCTTCTACTGTAACCCTGGAAAATTAAAGCGCAAAATTCTAGACTACCAGAAGGCTTCATAAGATTGTAAATACCATTACACCATAATTAGCAAAACTTGTATGTAGTTTGAATCATCAAGGTAAAATCCTAAGTAAGTGGGAACCGACGGAAAAAATAATTATTCTCTTAAGAAATAATGCTTGTGTAATCTACGTATTGTTAGAATGTGTAAAGTTAAACTGTGTTTATAAGTCTTAAGTACAGTAACCATTTTTTGTAACGTACATGTACCAAGTGTATTGTAACTGATGTGTTGTAATATTAAAAGTTTCAAAAAAGATTGTCAAAACCGTTTCACTAACCATGCTAATGATGTTAAGCTGATCTTGAAGTGTCTTAGTGGCAACATTTGGGTGGTCCCGCCCGTAATTTGCAAAAGCCTGGTCAATGTCATCTGTGTCAACATCTTTAGTGGGTGTCCTGTGTCCTTCCTCTGGTTCAGCGCCGTCGTCTGGGTATGTGCTGCAGGTTATCTCTGGATTAATCACGGTCACGTCTGCAATGTTCTCAACTTCATCTGTTGCAAGGCAATAGCAGAAAAATTTATCAGGCAAATTTGGCAGGCAGGCAGTTTAACAATGTACTCTTTTACAGGAATAACTTGTAACAGACTTTAAAATGTTGCCTTTCCAGAGTAAGTACTTTAGACCTGGCCAATTTGTCCCTAAATTACTATTAAATTGTTGTTGTTGTTGGTTTTGGTGCCTACAGTGTAGTGGCGCATAAGGACTCCATAAAGCATCTATATCCTTCCCTGTCAGTCACTGCAGCTCGTAGCTCGTTCCAGGATTCCCATCTTATTTGTTATATAGAATAAAACTTTTTATTATAATTATTTATTAATGTAGTTGGCTCGAAGATATTAGCACTTGAGTGCTACACTGTAAATTCGAGGGTAAATAGAGTTTATTGATTGATTGATTTGATCAGTTAACATGTATATATTTAAAAAAGCATATTAAATTATACACTGTAGTTATACATTTCATTCTTTCTTTGTCAGAACCATCTCATTGTGGAACAGTTTGCCTCGTTGTTTTGTTCATACTTCGTCACCCCTTTCTTTCAACATTCACTTATCACTGTTTGGAGAGCAGTTCAATGTTTTAATTTGGTCAAATTTCATCTTTGTAAAATTAGTACGTGTTTCTATCTAAGACTGAATTATGCCAGTGTTTAGAACAATAAAAGTCTAAAAAGAACTGTAAGAAAAAAGACCTGATCCAAATTAAAGCCCTGACCCACACTCCCAACAAGAGCTGTACAATACGTGATAAAAACAGCAAGGAGAATTTGGATGCTGATCCTAATAGAACTGTTTTGGCACATATAAAATCACATCAGAGAATTAATAAAAGTTGGTGTGGAACAGGCCTTGTGATTTAGTGGCCCCACATGTACAGTTCAGGTTGCCAGAGAATTTAAAATTCTTTCTTTGTCTTTAAATAGACTCACTGTTCATTCAAGAAACCACCTATCTCTTCACTTTTCAGTATAGCCTACATGCACTCTATTGTAATATTACAATTCATATGGTTTCTTGTTCATGTAAGCTTCATCGTTTTTTCCAACAGTAACAATTTTTTGTACTTGTGTACATAAATATATGGAGGGAATAAAATTAAATTGAATTGAAGTCAAACTAACTGCCACTGGCTTAACAAACTACAGTTGACTCCTGGTAACTCGAACCCCCCACTAATTCAAAGTGAATGATTTTTCCTTTCAGGTCATTTTCTTTATTATTTTACCATTGATAACTTGAACTCCCAATAACGTGTACCTTTTTTGATTTCCCTTGAAGGTTTGAGTTATTGGCAGCCAACTTTAAAAGTAACTTTTGACATTAAAATCTTTAATCTCAAGCCAGCTGGATCTATTTCTTGTAAACATAGCCAAGCTGCACAACCCTGGAAAATGTTTTTACCAAGGAGGATTTTCTTACCATCCTGCTCTGACAGCTCAGCAACAGGAGTTCTGTCCCCTTCCACAGGTGTGGCTTCTCCCGCATCCACATACTCGGATCCAGAGGTCATCCCTTCTTCACTGTGTTCATGCTCTGAGAGAGCGGGGGTAGCAGCCTCTGAGTGAAGAGGACTGGCAAGAGGAGTGAAAAATTCCCCAGTTGTCTCGGAATCTGGTGACGTTGGCCTAACATCAAGGAATTGCTTCTGGGGATGGGCCTCCTGTGCTGGGTGCTCATAATCACTGGCTGCTTCAGCCCATTCATGTGCCACCTCATGCCATTTGGTTTTAACTTCAACAACAGGTTCATTGTTCACTTGTTCTCTTCTGCTTTGCTCTCTGTCAATTTCCCAGTTGTTTACTTTTTCGTCATAACCCTGAGCCTCGGGTTCACTGTAACCATCAACAGTGTCGTGTTCATGCGCATGATTGGCCCACTGTGGCACATCATGTTTGTCAATTTCTTTGTCCATTTCCTCTTCTGATTCAGACTCTTTGTCATCTTGTTGGTTTACCAAGTGGTCAAAAACTGTCTCTTCAGGTACTTCCACAGCATCATTTCCCAGATCATGTACGGGTGAGCCTGTGGAATACCACACTTAATTAATGTACTTACAGTTATGTTTTATGATATTTATAGGAAAGATTAAATACTTAAAACTTTCATTTAGTGCTCTTAACTTGAAAAGATTGACAACTGAACTCAACTCTTCATTCAAATGTTAATAAAGATTTAGTAAATGTTATTTCAAGAGGTGACCATGCATGTAGAGCATGCTTCTTGTTTTTTGTCTACCAAATTAAGTAATAAAAATAATAAATACTAGCTTTGAACAAATCACCTGTATCATTTTTAAAACAGAGATTACATGTATACATGTACCTGTAAGAAGTACATATACACTGTTCAGAGTTTATAATTATATAATTGATAATTATTAAAATTTTATCTGTACAATTAGTTTTATTTTTACCATCATAATGCTTTTTCTCATAATTCATGTATTTTTTACTTTGTATGCTATTTTAAGTACAAATTTAGAACATTAACACCTTGACAGGTCACAGAATGTGTGGTTCCAGAAAATTTCCATACCTTCTGCATGGATGGTTTTTACTTTGTACCCCCCCCCCCACCCCTCTGGAAATTCCAGTTTAGCTTCATACTTTTCCTATAAACATTTTGACCTTTGAGACCCCCAGCCTCTCAGAATTTCCAGCCATCTATGGGGTGGGTATGGACATTTTCTGGAACCACACAATGCAAACTGGAAAAAGGTAATGTTCCCATTTTACATTTCTATTAAGGTAAGAATTCAAATAATTATTTTAATAGACATGCACAGTATTGTTAGTAATACTAAGTTTTCTGTGAGTTGAAATTGAAGACATTTGAAGGCCTAGCTGGTTGCAGCAGTAAAATTATGTGATTTAGATTATTAACACGATTGGATGATTATATATTTATGTTAGCAATAAATGCTTTGATTAGCTGCCAGCTATGTGGATTACAACTTGTTAAGGTCAGCTAGTGCAAGGATTTCAGTGTACACAGGCTCCACAACCTCTCTCATGATGCCTTGGAAGAACCCTCTAAAGTAGAATTTTATTCTTTCCTTCTCTGTAATTCAGGGATTCTTTGCTTCCCTGTTTAAAACTCTTTGACTAAGCATTTAACTTTGATGCTCTGTCTGAGAACCTCCAAAAGAATTAAGTAAACCTTGCTAGCTGAAGGCTTTTAATAAGTGTCCTGTAAATGGAAGTGTGCTCAGCTTGTGTCACAGTTGATTATTGCCAGTTTCAATGTCACTATGTGATGTACAAATTACATTTTTTTACCTGCCAACAGCTGACAAACAGCTGACATACTATCATTCCTAAGGAAGATCAACATCCAATTTTTCCTTGTAATATTAACTGATATGTACTGTGTGATAAGTGTCACGATAAAAGAACACAGATGCAAAAAAAAAAAATATGCTGATGGTGAACTCGCCTGTTTGTTTGGTATTTTGTTCTGATGTCCAATAAAGAGGTCCTGACAAATACCGACATAACGAGTCTTACTGTAAGTCGAAGCCTTTACACATTTTTTGGTAATCATCAAAGACATTAAAATTTTTCAACTGTAAACAGCTTCTCTCAGACATTTTAGAATTGAAATTATAGGTTTTTGCATGGCAGGAAATTAAACCTGTCCAGCAGTTAAGACTTGAGATCATACATGATTTGTCAAGTAAACCCTGCAAATCTTTAACATTAACCATGAATGTGAGCTTTTTTCAGCGAGTCAGTTTTTATGCCTTATCTGGATAACTGACAGAAGTAAAAGAAAACTGAACACAGACACAAGGAACATAACAGTGATGAGCCACATCAATAACAATATAACGTTAACCTAGCTTACAAGTGAAGTGATCCTCATCCGTATCACAAGTTATTTCCATGAACCTGCTTTCGATCTGTGCAATTTAAAGGTTTTTGTTTGCTATGAATGCCTTTTGAAGGAAGCTCAAGTAAATTGGAAAAATAAACAAATAACCCAGTGAGAAAAAAGAGTATTAATTTAGCAGTCAAAGAATATCAAATGATAACCGTAATGTTGCTGAATATTACAACAGATCTCCTTGTGAATATTAAACTTAACAAACAAAACAACACACGTCAAAATTTGAATTTTTCACCAATCACAATTTGAATACCGGTAGTCTGTCATAGTTGAGGGAACTTTTTGTTGTCTGGATACCTATTGCTATCACTGAATTTTCCCTTCGATATGTATCCAGTTAACATGCAGACACAAGGTGGTGTAGACAACAGCTTTATATTAAAGAAACCTTTTAAACGTTAAGACATGATTGACCATCGGTAAAATAGTCTAAAAACAACTAAATTTTATTCAAATTTATTCAAACAAAAAAGAAAACAGACATGGGAAGATGCAAAATTTTACCGTCAAAAAATCAACTATTATTATATAATAATTACTTTAAAGAAATGACCACATGCATAAGATGTGTATCAATCACAGTGATGGCTCAAACTTTTCAGTCTTTTGATAAGCCAAATTATAAGCGTAAATATAAATATATACATCAGTGCTACCATAGCAACAGCAATGACATCATGCATTTTACACATTTAAATTTACAACTTTCAAGATTGGCATCTAGACCAAAACTTGGAAGCAACCTTATGTCCTTTGTATTCCATATGTAGGCCTTTCCAGGTAAACTTGCCAAGACCAAAGTTTTCATTACGAAATAAAAAGATGTTTAATAATTAGCATATGTACCAAACCAGTGGATAGCGTTTTTCACACACTCTGATTGGCTACTCAAACTCGGGAGAGTTTTTATGTGAGTTTTCCTCATTTCTCAGAAAAAAAGGAGCTATGTTTTGTTGGCTATCCACTGGTTGGTATATACTAAAACGATTATTCACCTCAGTGTCGGTGAAGAGAGGTAGATATTTCCCTCGCCGCTCGGCAAATATCCACCGCTATTCACCTCCACTTCGGTGAATAATTGTTAAATACAGTAAAACCCCGCGTATAAGAACCGGGGTTTTAAGAACCTGTTAGGCTAAAATTTTCATTTTAAGCCCCCTCCACATAGGAACCTATTAAGGCTAAAATTTTAAGTTAGGTTCTTATCAGTGGAGTTGCTGTAAAAGTGTATAGGTAGAAACTGCTGAATTAAGGTCACCATCTGATTATATTTAAAAGTAACTTGACATAACATTTTTTTCTTTCAAGCTAAAGTACTGTGTTGTATGTCTATTGTGTTTGCCATTTATATTGTATTATGAGATGATATTTACAATGTACAATACCTTGGTAGTCTAAATTTGCTTTAAGTACCATTTATATAAGAACCTGTTTAGGCTAAATTAAAAAATCCAGGTTCTTATATGTGGGGTTTTACTGTATTGCCATTTATTAGCAAAGGCCAATCATATCATAGCTGATAACAAGAATTTGAACTTAACTAGACTTGAAAGAAAGAATAACTCAAGTTGAAAGTAATGGCTTACTCTGAAATTGACATACATGATTGAGAAAGTTTTTAATGCAGAAAGGGTGTATATCATACATTGTATGCAGTTTTTCCCAGAACATTGGAAAACTTAAAATTTGGCTTAGTTAACTCTGATATATTTGTTGAGACAGTTTTGTTTAAATACATGTAAGTATAATTCAACTAATTGCTCATAAGTAAAATCCTTACCTCTTGGTGTAGAACTGTGTGATGAGGACGAGGCATTCTCTTGCTCATCGCTTTGATCCTCCTCAACTCTTCGTTCAACTTGGTTGGCCTTTACGTACTGCTTGTAGTTTTGATTTATTTCTTCAGTGTTCTTTTTTTCTTCCTCCTCTTCCCCTTCTTTCTCCACCAGACGTGACATGTGTACTGGAACTGGTCTGTGAAGCTTGCCGCCATGATTATTTAGGTTTAGTGAGATCACAGGTGGTGAACCTGGGTCAGCATCTTTGAATTCTGGTACAGGATAATAGAAAATGATCCATGCAATCAGACAGTGAGTGTCACAAGCGCCCCAGTTTTATCAATGTGTGGGTTGACATGATAGGAATTCATAGGAACTTTGCTTTACTTCGGAAAAGCTTGTTTGTTAGGCACAGCACAAATCCTGTGCAGAAATTGAGACCCCTAAAGCTATGGGACATTAAGCTTGATGCTATAGGGAAATAAAATAAATACGAACTTACTGAATTTTCAGTCTCGAATATTGAATTTCTAACTTTCTCATTGGATGGCTGCACTCAGGTGAATAACTCTGCTTTTCGCCTTATGATGAAATTAATATTTTTCCTAAAAAATTTTCCCCACCCTTCCCCCCAAGTTGAAACATGAAGTTAAAACGTGTACACGCCATTTAATAATTAAATCAATTATTTTGCTCGTGCTTATTGGATATGAGGTCATTAAAACCAATGAGGCATGATGTGGCTCCTTGATTATTTACCACCTCATATCCAATTGCCTGCTTGTGGAATAATAATCAATTATGCTGAGAGAAACACAAACAAACAAACATAACAATATTGATAATGATGATAAAAGTAATAAATCAACAACAATAACAAGAATAATTATCACTGACAATGATGATGATGATGATGATGACGATGATGATGATGATGATGATGATGATGATGATAATAACAATGGAGGTGTGATGGCCTACAGTTGTACTGATACACAGTTCTTATTAAATTCTCAATAACCTCAGTTACTGAAATTCTAGCTTTCTTGTTGGTTCACACTCATGGGGGCGTGGCGATATAGCGGTTAGTGCATTGGACTTCATATCTGAAGGTCGGTGGCTCGAGACACAGTCCCTGCCACTGTGTTGTTTCCTTAGACAAGAAACTTTACCCCACATTGTCTCTCTCCACCCGGGTGTATATTAAATGGGTACCGGCGACATACCACTGGGGGATAACCCTGCGATGGACTAGCATCCTATCCAGGGGGGTGAAGCAATACTCTCAGTTGCGTCATGTCACATAAACCGGGATATAAGCTCAGGCTGTGTGTGTCTCATTGGCTCGCGTGTGACTTTACCTTACCTTTTACCTTCGTTGGTTCAACCAGTAAACCATCCATGGTGGAGGTATAGATATTTTCTGGAACAGTACAATCCAATTAAGAGTGACTAGGATGAGGTTTCTCACTAGGAGCATTATACATGTACCCCTTTCTTCCTGGATGGAAGCCTAGCCCACAAAAGGGATCCAACATTAATGTGAGGTCTCCTGAGCAGTTTGCTGAACATTACCAATTGATACTCCTGGGTGGAGAGATATAGAGACAAAGTGGAGCAAAGTTTCTCGTCAAAGAAAATGATGATATGGTAGAGACCAATCTTAAACCACCAACCTTTCCATTAAAAATCCAAATTGCTATTCACATGTCAACTGCTTCTTCATCAACTGAGTGCAAAGACTTGCTTTTATATTTTACACAAATGCATACCTTTTGTGTGCTGGGATGTAGGTTTTGCTCGCCTGAAGGAAGCACGTACCAAAGCAGAGCCATAAAGCTGTGGCCTTTCACCTTTTCTCCTCTCTTGCTCAAAAAACCAAGCTCCTGATTCAGCCCTGACTTGTCTGTGAAATGATTTAAAAAGGGATATTAAGTTATTTATTATTTGTGCAAATGGTTTATAAGTAATAACATTACTTTCATATCTGAGTTTCTCGGGATGCCCTTTCTCTTGGAAACACTATTATTATTATTATTATTATTATTATTATTATTATTATTATTATATATAAATATATTTTTAATATACATGTATATGGTTTCCTTCCCGCATGACTACAATCAGTTTTTTTCACTGCCCTGCAATAAAATTGCCATTCAGAAATGGCTTTTCTTTAAAATATTCATGAGATGGAAACATACAATAGATTGCATCTCCATGGACTGTTCATCCTGCAGTTAAATTTCGTCTATTTGTTGAAGACCTTGGGAGGGGGGGAGGTAACTCAGTGAGGGAGAGGTGCAAAGGCTTTGTGGGAGAGGGTTGAAATACGTTTTAAACGACTTTAGACTTGTTTGGGGGTTAGAAATTTTCTGGTTGACTTATTTTAGGTAGAAATATCTTAGCTAGACTTTTTTTAGCATTGATAAAAGGCATGCATACCTCGAGGTTCTCAATTTCATATCAAACAATTGTATCAATTTCATTTATAAATAAAGGAAAGAAAGCATAAAATGTCTCAAACTCTCTTAGTTTTTTTGGGAGGATAAAGGGGACTCTTGATAAGTATTCTGACTCATTGGACTTTTTTGGGGTCCAGTTTTAGCCTAATGTGTAGTTCCAGAAAATATCCATACTCCTCCCACGGAAGGTTTTTGTTTTGAACCCCCCACCCCCCAAGAAATTCCAGCTTAGCTTCATACTTTGCTTTTAAATTTTGGCTTTTAAGACTCCCCTCCCCCTAGGAATTTCCGATGACCTTCATCGGAGTGGGTATCAATTTTTTCTGGAACTACACAATGGGACTTTTTTTAGGTACACTGTATTGAAATTTGGCCTCATTCGCACCTCCCCATCATTAATATACCAGGGTACCCCCGCTGGAGTTGAAGATAGCTGGGACATTTTTGCTCATTTCACCCATGATGATGCAAATGTAATTTTTGAGTTCACAGTTACCTCTGTAAAGCTAGGTGCGAACATTTATCATTTTCGTTGAAGAATATAATAAAAAGTAAGCTTTATATGTTCTCTATTTTATTGATCACATAGACTTTTAATTCCATGGATAACTAATGTAAAAGTTTGGTGAGAAATCTCAAACAATCCAAAATATGGTACATGAAAATTCTACTAAATTTGCCATTTCTATTTTTGTCTGATCAGGCCATCATTTTGACTGTGTTTCAACAATGATTAATCGTTGGTTAATTGCAAGACGTCACCAATTACATGGTGACGTCCGTAAACTTCAACCTTAAAAATGACAAATATTTGAATTATGAAGACCTGTATGAATAAATTAATATGTAAAATGAGCTCAATAACAAAATCTACAGACGTGAGCATATGAATTCATGAATGTTCACAGCTACATTGATAAAGCACAAATAAAATCATCATATGAAAAATCAACCCTTGTTCGTTGTTAATTGCCTATCACCCATGCCAACGGGTGCCAGCGGGTGAGGTGTATTTATAAAACACTCCGTGATCCGGATTACAACAAAGCCCTTTTCAAATGAGAATGTGTAAACATTAAATTCACCCGTAGGGCAAGCTTTAGTTTTACGTCTCGTAGTTCTTGCCTCGAAAAAGCTTCATAAATTGCTTGAAATTGTTACGATATTTCTAGTAAACCAATATCAGCCATGGTTTCTTCAAACCCGGCTTCGCGATCGTTCATAATCCAAATTTAGCTTTGTTTTTGATCGAGCTACAAATGAAGTTGAATACTAAATCATTTTACGATTATCTGATAAGATTAATTATTAAAGAACATTTTACCTGATTTTCGCACATAAAACACAAAGCCAAGACGTACTGTCCGTTATTCGGCATTCCTTGCACACTCGAGCTTCACATTTAGGACACAGAGCTCCACTGTTGAAAATAAGACCCAACGGCACCCGACATCTTGCACATATGCGGGATGAATTGATTTCCTCCTCGCGAGGCCCGTTCTTTTTTATCTCATCTAGTTCATTCTTCAACGTGCTGTGTACAAGACACAAAGTTTTCAAACAGCGTTAACTACTAAATCCCTCATTTCAAAACAAGCATATTGCGTGAGCGTAACTAAAATTACTCCGCGTGTGAAGGCAGAAGACAAACAGTCAACGCAAA
>Ga0126336_10002510_pt1 | contig 10473 bp, 9 predicted proteins | sample SidCmetagenome_FD_92530 | JGI IMG/M metagenome (GOLD analysis project Ga0126336, IMG submission 92530) | Coral microbial communities from El Islote,Puerto Morelos, Mexico - Siderastrea C C metagenome | ecosystem: Host-associated > Invertebrates > Cnidaria > Coral | place: El Islote,Puerto...
AAATTAAGTAATGCGATCAGACTTGTTACTCCTATTGAAACGGGAACATTTCAAGACACCTCCGCCAAGTTATTCAATGAATTGCCTAGTAGCATTACACAATGCCAAGATTTTTCTACATTTATTAGATTGCTTAAAGGACATTTTTCCCCTTCAAAGGACACTCAGAACTAGATGAACGCTCATAAGTAGTATGTACACATACTATATTTATATAATTTTTTCCTTAGTTATGTTTTTAAATACTTTTATATCACAATTTGTTTAGTGTAAGTAGTGTGTAGTTTTAACGAAGGAAGAGAAACCCTGTGGATTTCGTTAATAAACCATTATTATTATTATTATTATTATTATTGTTAATATATTTATTACTTAATTTAATGAGTGGAACTTTACAAGTGGCAATTTATTTAGAAAATCAATACAATAAAGAAATTTAAAAGATTACGGTATCAAGTGATCAACTGCACACTAAAATTTCTGGAAGTATTATTATTATTATCATCACCATGAATTTAAAGAGCTTATAATCATTCTTAGAAAACAAATAGTATTTCAATAGATGCGAGACACTGACATTGTAACCGAACTTTAGCACAATCCGTTTAATTAGAACTTAATTGCTGTTTAAGTAGAACACACAGGGAGTTTGAGTAGAAATAAAATAGCCTTTAAGTAGGAAATAAATAGTTTAAGTAGAAAATAAAGAGTTTAAGCAGGAAATAAATAGAATATAATTAGAAATTAACTCAAATTTAAGTAGAAAATAAAGAGTTTAAGTAGAATATAAAGAGAATATAATTAGAAGTTAAATAGAGTTCAAGTAGAAAAAAGTAGAATATAAATAGAAATAAAATAGAGTTTAAGTAGAAAATAGATAAAATTAACGTGGGAAATAACTAGAAAATAAATAGAAATTAAGTACCATTAAACTAGATTCTAAAATAGAAGTTAAATATTATTTTAAATAGAACCAAAATAGAGAGTGGCAAATCGAACTGAAATAGGCAATAAACAGAACTTTATTTCTCAAGGACACTCATAATGCCAAATTATATAGAATAAAAACCAGACAAACAACGGAAAATGAAAACTGAACCAAGAACAAAACTAAACTACAACATCCTTATTAAAAGGGGTCTGTATTAACTAGGTTGATGTTAAGACAAATACCTGGTTCGGGAAAACTGACTTAAATAATGGAGATGTCTGTAAAGCAGAGTTTGACTTAACTAGTCTCTCCTTTTCTCATCAGTCTATCATATTATTTTTAACAGATCGTTGCTGAAATTGAAAGAAAACTGGGAGTAGACACCAGCATTTTGGACACTTTTAAATACCATTTTTGCCAGGTCTGTGACCAAACAATTGCAATGGCAAAGCCAAAGGAAAACAAGTGTGCACAGTAAGTATATTTGTTACATATTTCTTGCGTTAATATGATGTTTATTACAAAGTATTTTTATTATATTTTACAACCCCGTAAAATGGTGAGAACTCAATCTTGTTCCTTTTCGGCGAAAATGACAATAAAAATACACCAACATGCGGAATTTCAAATTTAACAAATAAAACAACCAGTATTTGAAGCCATACTAAGGTAGAAATAAATGTTTTCCTCTCAGATTAAGGTAACTGATCAGGTTCAAGGGAAAGGGCAAGGGTACAAAGTCCATAAAATAAGTTGTAAGCTTATAGCTGTGTTATCTGTATCTCATTAAGATAATTGCAAGTTTTTACAACCTTATAGATTTTTCTTTTCAGTACGTCGGAATGAATCCTATAGGTCTCTTTAAGCTATTTTCACTATGTGACGTCACTGACCTTTTAGTGACGTCAGGGGTCAAATGTCAGATGGCTCCACACCTCAAAATAAACCTTATGTTATGCTTATTAACTGTGAAAAGTTTCATCCTTTTAGGTCAAAGCGCACACCCCTCAAAATGTGAGCTAAGCTGCTGTACTATTACTAATGTTGCTCTCTCTGACGCTCGCAACTGATTGAAGAGCGAAGGCAAAGAGCCAGAAGATGAATATCATTTCCCTGTTGATGTGTCTTCAGAAAGGATGCTAAACTCCTACTTCGAGAGAGAGAGCAGTGATTCACCAATAATTTTTGAACAGATTGTTGATCAGATGGAACAGCACGAGTCAGAATTAGCCAACGCTCCTCTACAAACTTGAGATGTTCTACACTAGGATTAGTGATGTCTCCACCAGAGCAACCCGTCACTCAAGAAAAACTTTTTACTGCCCGCGGTATGATCGGGAAACTTAGGGAGGGCGTACTTTTATCGCCAAAGCTGTTAAACTTTGGAACTCACTACCAGATAAACTGAAAGACTGCCCTAATGTTAAATCTCTTATGAGAGCGTACACAAGTCACTTTGCTGCCATGAACGCTGACCTAGACCATTTACTGTAAACTAGTCTTATTATATTCATCTCCTTTTCTTACCTTTTATATGTAGCTTTTCATTTATTTAGCGTTTTCTTTCATTTTTTTAAATCTATTATGTAACATTTTTACAGAGGGCCACAGGTTCGTCAGTTTTTTAACTGTAATGCATTTTACCCTCACGAAATAAAGTTGTTATTTTTACACTTTTTTGGATAAGAATGTTGTTTTTCCAGCCCAGGCTGAATATTCTTATTTTCCCGCCGATTTTAGGCTAAAAATATTCTTGTATTATTCTTAAATTATAGCTTATGACATTTCTGTTTTAGAATGTATTGGGGTATCAATTACAAGTTTTTGGTGTCTAGTTCTGTATTGCATTACATTGTGCACGTGCTCCATTGCTTTTCGTTGCAGTCAGCGAGATCAAGATGTCACATCAGACGACACATGGCCGTCTTGGCTTAAAAAAACATTTCTCACAGATATACCGTGATGGAAACGAAAGTACCCAATTTTGTTTCAACTATGTCAAGGACAATTAAGTGTAATCACTGCAGTAAACACTTTGTGAACCAGCAAGGGTTGTCTGTACATGAGAAATCTGGGCATGGTGTTAGCAGAATGACAAAGGCAGGCAGGAAAGGAGTTCAACCTAAGAAGGGTCCTGTTGGTGAAACTGAAAGTGAAATCAAAATTGCTGTTCGAGATATGTTGGACAAACTCCCATCAATAGTTTCTGATGAAAGCACTGATCCTGAAGAAGGTAGTACGATCAAAGTCCATTGACTGAGCGGAACATATATTTACATGTATAACTGTTTATAGTTAATTTTTTGCCATATGCATACAAATCCTCTGTACCTTTCTCTAAAAGGCGTTTTAAATCAAAATTGCAGCTCCATCAAGTGGTAAAGCAAACAAAGAGGTGCTAGTAGACGGGAGCAGTACTCTGTCCAGTTTAAAGCCAGGGTTATCAATGACGTTGAAGCTGGGGTTTGACCCAAGAAGAGATTGTGAACAATCACCTTATCAACCAGTCCTTGGTTTCTAAGTGAATCAAGAGCAAGGCAAAGATAATGCCTGCTGTTGTAGATGCCCACAAAAAAATGTTGAAAATTAGAAACGGATCAAAACACAAACAGCTCCACTCTATTCTTCTTTAAAAGTTCAAAGAAGCCCGATCTAAAGGTTACTGCGTGGATTTCAACTGGTTGTGGTCAAAGGCAAGAGTGACCCAGAGAGAGATCGCTGACAATCCAAATGCAACAGTGCGTAAGCATGCTGTTGCATCTTTTTTGAAGAAATACAACGTCAGAATGCGGGCACACCAAAGATGCAGAAAGACAGGAAAGCGGAATTTTGAGCCCGACCTAAAGAAATGGCACACAACCATTCGGGAGAAATTAGTGTGCACTGGAAGAAATGACCGCTATGATGAAAAATGGGGCAGACATCAACCAAAGCAGCATCTCAACGTTGAACAAAACGCTCTCCCTTTTGTTGTTGGAACAACACGCACATATGACCACGTAGACAAAGATGTCGATCTGCACGACCACAAAGTCTGGATCAGCCAGCCTGGGAGTGGTTTGGACAGGTGCCAGTGTGCACTTCAGATCTGTTTCAGACCAACTGAGGAGCAACCCAGGCTTGGTGTTATCTCCTGTGGAACTGGAAAACGCATAAGCCAAGATGAAAAGGAAGCCTACCATCCAGACGTCGATGTCTACTACCAAGAAAATGCATGGGCAGATACAAAACTGTCTGTTGAATGGGTGCAGAAAACTCTTTTGCCGTCTGTAAAGGATGATGAATGCTTTGTCCTTTTCTGTGACAATCTAACGGCCCAAGTTTCTGATGAATTTAAAAAGCCTGTGTCAAAACCGAATGTTGTAGTTTGGTATGGGCTACCAAATGCTACTGACCTGTGGCAACCTGTTGATGATGCCAGGTATGCTCAGATCCTAAAGACACTCATTTGTCAAGCTCAGCGAAGATGGTTGGATGATGATGATAATACATCACACATTGGATAGGTGAGGCCTATGAGAAATTGACCAGCATTTAATATGACCACCTGCGACTGCAAGCGTGGCAGAAGACCGGGTGCCTGATAATGGCTGATGGATCAGATGACCAACTAATGAAACCAGAGGGGCTGAAGAACTACGTAGTTCCACCACCCGCTCATTTCCCACCGTCAGCTTGTCTTCCTCAAATTGAGGAGAACCCTGTTTCAGGAGCAGAACACATGGTCTCAGAGGAAGAAGCCGATCCAGAGGATCCTTGTGGGGAGCTGCCCGACACAGACATGGCAGAGATCCAAGAAGATAGATTTGAAGATAGAAACTACAAGGACAATCTTGTTGAAAGGAAAGTCACCGCCCTGTACGAAAATGGATGGTTCACAGGCACAATTGTTTATTTTAACAGAGAGTTAAAGGAATACAAAGTGGACTATGCCGACAAAATGTCAGATTACCTGTCCTACCATGAATTTGATGGTGTTGAAGTAATTTTGGAGCCAAACTGCAGGCAATAAAGTCTGATATGATATACAAAACTTTAGTTGCATTCAACATATGGCTAGTGCTGTTATTGGTTTTGCTAGTTTTGTTATTTTAAAAAGAAAGAATTTATCATGATACTTTTTGCAGTCTAGTTCATTTCTTTTGTGCTGTATACTGTACATATGTATTACATGCACCGTTCATCGAACTGTCATTAGCATTAAATATTTGGCTATAGCAAGTGCAGTTTTTTGTTTTGTTGGCTAGTTTTGCCGTTTAGAGAAAAAAATAATTTTATAAGGTTATAATTGTATTGTATTTACAGATTATATCCTTTTCAAAATCTCAGCCTCGGGTTTATTCTTAAAATTTCGCGAATTCCAGCCTCGATATTCATATAAAATACATTCTTATAAAAAAGAGTGTAGCTGACATCTCTAGTTTGAAAGTGGAAAAGGAACACTCAGAATTTAGCAAACAGAAGAATCTTGCATTGGATATAATACAGACAACTCAACAGAGAGATAAAGTCCACGTTTTCGTCAACCTTGTGTGGTTCCATGTCTCCCTAGCAAAGGAGTAATTTTTGTTCCAATGCAATTTTAACAATACAAAGCACCAATATACCTTCCTGAATTTTACAAAGAATGTGTCTGAACCTGGGCTTCATTTGACAAAAACAAACTATGTACTCTGCAAAATGTGACAAACAAGATTTTGTGGAACAACAAGTTTATCTACATCAATAACAAGTCTGTCTATAGTAGAAAGCTGCACAAATGGGGTCTGAGAGACCCTCTACGGTGACACAGGACAGCTGATATTTTATAACGAGCCTTGGAGATCGAATCTCTCTCCTGCTGATATATTCCTTCCGTTTAGCATGCTCAATGCCATTCCAGGGACATGGAAGTCTACTCAATAGAAATAAACCTGAGATACCTCTCTACACACTTGCTCGCGACCCAAACTCTTACTACCTATATCTTGGCGATGAAAAACTCAATACGGAAGAGCTTCAGGTTAAACTCCTCTACAACAGCCTGATCTCATTCATATCCTTAAAACCAACTGCCGAAGGAAAGTACGAGGAAGTATTTAACACTGACTTATATCAGCTAAACTGGAACAAAATATTTGCATTAAGTTCTAAAATTACTCTAAGTACCAAATTGAGGGAATTCCAGTATAAGATTCTTAACAATATTTATACACCAATGAAAAAGTTTTCAAGTTCAAGGAAGTAGATTCTCCTTTGTGCTATCTACGCAAAACTGACATGGAAACTTTAAAGCATTTTCTTTTTGAATGCCCAATGGTCCAGTCATTTTGGGAGGGTATCGATTGGGAGGGTATCGATTTGGAAAGATTGCGAGCCTTAACCCAATAAAGAAGCACAACGAAAGGCCTCGATGTCAGAAATTTAATGCGCGACTCTACAAATGTCGAGCTATTCACAATGAAGCTTGAAGATTTAAATACAATAGTTGAAGACTTCAACAATGCTCACCGTACTTATCATCAAAACCTGACGGATGAGCACGCTGTTAAGGATTTGAATGAATACTTTGAAGCCATAAACCAGTCGAGGGCAGATTTGGTAAATGAAGTTGCACGCTGGATCAGATCATCAATAAATCTCATGGCCAAAACGCTCACATCTGCGACTGTAAAACTTCCAGAGCTTAAACCCGAAGATTCTGTCACCAATATCGGCTCTCGTGCAAGCTCTATTTCAGCCGCAAAGACGAAAGCTGCAGCTAAATGAGTGGTGTTGGAGGCTGAAGCCACTAATCTTGAACGCATACAAGCTTTTCAAAGGGAAGAGCTCAGTCCTCAAATGAAAAGGAAACAAATGGAGCTTCAAACCAAAATTAAAAAAAAAATCTCAAGCTTGGGAACTTGTCTGTGCTGAAGCAGAAGCAGAAGCCAAGTGGGAAGCTATGCAGCTCTCAGCCAAATTGCTAAGTCTAAGGCATCTCCCATCATTCGGAGTTCAGAATCAACACAAGTCAGGTCGAACTGTCAGAATGCCGACAATCTGCCTGCAAATGTGCTCGCTGAACTGTCAGTATTTAACCTAGAAGTAAAGGGTTTTCTTCCCAAAATCAAAGCGTATGACGACTGGAAAGCTAGTTAGTTGCCGTACTCACCAAAGGTCAAGGAAGAGACAAGTCTGAATTTGATGATCCTGACCTGATTGCATCTCTCACTCAAAGTCTGTTGGAAGCACAATGCCAGCAGAATTGTCGTATGCAAGAGCTCATTCAGCGTCAGGAAGAGAGCACTTTAGCTTTAACGCTGCCCCAGCCAGAAGTCCCAACGTTCAGCAGGAATCCAATAGAGTACTGGACCTTTATATGAGTGTTTGAGAACCTCATCAAGAGTAAAACTTCGAGTCAGAGTATGCGACTCTGCTACCTAGTTCAATACACGACAGGTGAAGTAAAAGAACTTGTGAAAAGCTGCTTTGCAATGAAGGAAAAAGTGGGCTACTGCAAGGGACGGGATCTTTAGAAGAACAGGTACAGGCAAAGCTACAGGATAGCAACTGCATACGTTGATAAACTCGCAAAGGCACCCACTAACAAGGCAGAAGATGGAGATGCTCTCAGAGGATTTTCTACTCTCCTAACTAGTTGTAAGAACACTCTTAAGGAGATAGGCTATCTTAACAAGGTGGAGAATCCTGACACTCAAAACAATAGCAATACTAGGATACCAAGATACAGCATTACCAGGATAGGCGTAAATGTCCTCTCTGCACCTTGACACATTAGCTGTCCCAGTGCAGCACTTGCAAGAGGAAATCATTAAATGAAAGGCTGGGATTTGTGCAAACAAAAGGGCTGTATGATAACTGCCTTGTTTGGGGTTGTAGGCCAGGTTCATGCTCCAGGCCAAGATTCTGCTGAGTCACCAGATGCATAATCATAATCATGGTAATCATTCAAGCTACCTTCGTCCTAGAAACAAGGGAGCAGCTGCTAACGGAATAAAAGGAAGCAACCCTGCACCACCTGAGCCCCAAGCACTAAATCAAGAGAATGAACAATCAGCTGTTAACAGCTATGTCGAAGGACGAAACCATCATTCACCCGCTGCCAGCTTGGCATTAGTTCCAGTGACAGTCAAAGCACCAGGAAGCGATCGTATTATCAGGACTTACGCATTTCTGGACAGTGGTTCCAACGCTTTTTCTGTTCAGAAGAACTAGCCAGTCAGCTGGGCCTGTCAGGACGCCAGACATCGCTAGCTTTAACAACCATGGAAAAGGAAGATAGTAAAACTACCACACGTGTTGTCAGCCTTGAGGTAATGGACCTTGAAGAAGAAAATGCTGTACTGGATCAAGAGGATTCACTGTTCAAACGATCCCACAAATGTCCTGGCTGCAAGTGCCCTCACGAAGAGCATTCATGGGGTGATCCGGGTCCTTACTGCATGGGTCCTCCTGATCATCTCCTTGATCCGTCGTCAGACCTCAAGAGTGAAAAACACGAGATGGTTGAGAACGTTGATGAAGAACAATCACTGGCTGAGCAGCTTAAAAAGCTGAAACTTGAAGAAGAACGCTTGGCAAAGGATACGCACATCCGGAACCTGAAACAAGCTATTACAGCACAGAAGCAAAAGCTTGCGGCACTTCAAACTCATTCTGCTGGGTCTTCTCTTCCCACAGCAGCTAAGCCCGGGAAAACGTCCACATCGAACAGCACAGTTCTTACAACGGCCGAGTCTACAGAGTTGACACTTCGTCTATGGGACCGATTTTTTCTGCTGGCTTGCCATTACATGAAGGACTTACTGCTTCTGTACGCACACCGCTGGATGTGCTTCTTGTAGATTACGCCACAGGCTTGGTCCCACAGCTTGTACACAATCCAGACGGACCACTTTCGGCACCACAAGCAGTGCAGGAGTCACAGATGTTTCTTCGAGCGCCAGAACAGTGCCCTCGCACCCCTGTAATGGCCTCCCCTTTGGGTCTTTCAAGGCTGGTGGAATGCAATTTGGAGAAGACACCCGCAGTGAGTACATTGATCTTGCATTATTGTTACCACGCAACTTTAATCAGTCCCATCTCTCTTTCACAAATTAAATATTTAATTTTATAGTTGCTTGCATTTTCCATAACGTTCTTTGTAAATATTAAAAGTTCCCAGCAATTCCTAAAAATTCCTAGAAATTGGAATTCCAAGTCCTGTTCCCGTGAACTTGGAATTTTCTGGGAGTGTCTAAGAAATTAGAATCAGAAGTATTTAAAAATTCCTGGTCCAAATGAATTGTTAAAACTCATACCCTAGGATATTCCTAAGAATACCTTAGTGCATTTTGGAAGGAAATTTTGATGACCTGCAATAGGAACAATGCTATGGCCACTTATGTTGATAGTACGGAAGTAAACTAGAGTTTATTGATGATCAGTTGAGTCATGCTATGTGTATTACAGTTTAGAGATGTTTTTCATATTAATTTGATGTAACTTATGGTGTTGTTGCCATATTTTCCCCAACAAAGCAGCAATGATATAAACTCCATCAAAAGTTACGATTCACGGCGGGTAAAAAGACCATGAAAGTCTGACTTGAGTTTGTTCTCTCTGCAAAATTTCAGGAGCGGAGGGTTCAAGGTGCCAGAGAAAATTGTGATATTTGTCAAACCACGCTAAAAACACGCTCATTTTTTGCATGTTTTGGTCGTTTCTTTTAGTAAATATTGTCCGCCATGTTGAATTCACCTATGTTGAATTCATTTTGAACGTGTTACGCGTCTATTATTCCAAACAAAGGCACACTTCTTAACAACGATGAAAACAATGGAACGGCGGGCCACTTTGTCAGCGGTTGAAATGCACATTGTGCATAGTCACTCGCGTGTTCGCAAATCCACATTTTGAGTGTCCTCGTTTGCCTTCGACTTGCCTTCATTCAGCTCTATAAATCGTTCAAATTTTGCTTGCATCGTGGTATATTGTAAAAATTTCTCTTTCCTTCGAATATTTAAATTCAAATTTTCACTTTCATATTCATCTGGTAGGTAGAAAATGGCGTGCCGAGCGTGTGCTGAAGAAGCCCTTACAAGTGGAGGAGTTGGTTCAAGAATCGAGCTGAATCTTGAAAAATTAGAGATGGCTGGCTGGACTATGGAACAGCGGGAAAAGTCCTTGGTGTTTTTTTCTCCACTTCCCGAGAAGAAAAGATTCAAGTCTTCCAGGCATGTCCTGGACTACCTGAAGAGCCGTGGAGAATTTGACTCCTTTATCCAATGCCACTGCGGATTTTCTACGATGTCTCCAAGCCGTAGCAGCGAATCCGACGAAGTTTATCGCCCAGATACTGGGAAGAGGCTATGTCGAGTGTGTATGAAGATACCAACCTCGTTCCCAGGGCTTTTCCCTTGGCGATTTGGCACGGGCGGGAAAAGACCCTGGCATCAGCTGGTCACGTGAGTATCTTAAATATTCCACCGGGTTGTAATTTATGCAAGTAATGATAAATCCCCCCTCTTCATTGGTTGTTGGAATTCCCCGCAAAAATATAAAAATAAATTAGTTGAGCG
>Ga0126336_10002511_pt1 | contig 10473 bp, 5 predicted proteins | sample SidCmetagenome_FD_92530 | JGI IMG/M metagenome (GOLD analysis project Ga0126336, IMG submission 92530) | Coral microbial communities from El Islote,Puerto Morelos, Mexico - Siderastrea C C metagenome | ecosystem: Host-associated > Invertebrates > Cnidaria > Coral | place: El Islote,Puerto...
ATTAAAAGTGCGATTTCAAATCGCATGTGTTACCTTCAGCGATTTTCAGCGGTGAAAAATGTCCGCCATATCAAGCAGAAAAGTTCGGTACTGAAATATTGCTTCGATAATTCAACAAAAAATGTTCACACCTCAGCCAAGTGCCCCACTTCTTTTATCAGTTGCCGCAACTTCTGCTGAAATATTCAATGCAACGTATCACGCAACATGTTTCGTGGGGAATTGCACGGACCACTGTTACTCTCGGGGAGGGTGAAGGGGAAGGGGGGGCGACCTATTGCCGCGCAAAGATTGAAAGGAGTTCCTTCATTGAGCCGTGAGAGTGAATGGGTATTTCTCGTTCGCGCTATGTCTAGCAAGCGATCGAATAGATGCTCTTGAAGGCTATACAAGAGCAGCTTTTCATGCATTGGCAATTCCGCCGAGAACGGGGTTTCATTTACAAGTGTACTAAATTATTTATGGATTCCCCTTGATAAAGGCCTCACAATTATAATTATTTTCAGCAAAGGCAATTGTAATTGAGTACTTCGAGATAGAGATAAAATAGTCTCAGATTCTACCATTTTTTGTTTTGTTTTTTATTCAAAATATTTTGCATATAAATTTCACTTACAGGAAACATACATTTGATTTTAAAAGAAGAATACAAATAAAGCTGCTTCCATCTTTTTTTTCTTTAAGGCATGTGGTTAATGAAGTAACGAACAAACGTTTAGTAATCCCTTGGATATTGCTGAAATAAATGAAACGCCTTAAAATTAATTGTTATTCTGTCCGCTGATTTCTAACGCGACAACTCTGCGGATCTTGTCATTTTCATTTGCTTTTTAGTAATCGTATCCCTATAACCACACGTAGGTAGCAATAAAAAGCTTTGAGAGAGGGCAAGTTTTCCTTGCTTCTAAAAAAATTGTACGAATTTATAAAACTGACTTTGCTAGCGGTCGAAAATACAAGAATAGAGAGCCGCATTCTCGAGTAGATTTTTGAAATAATTTCAAATTCAACTGCCATCTTTAGAACTACTAGGCTTAACTGAATGGACGGTAAAGTCCTCTGGCAAAGCAAATAAACGTTAATTTCACATTCGGTAACGAACTATTACAGGAATTATTTCGACAGAGATATATAAGAAAAGTTGTTCTATTACAAAACATCAGTAATACATGCACTTATAGACATGCCGATGTTAACACACAAAAAATTTTAACAAACGTACAAAAAATTAAGAAACTTCTCCATACAAACAAGTCGGTATTACAAACCATTAATTAACAAAGAAGGTTTATATCTTTTGACAAAACTCGCCTGTTCCTCGCTTCTTATTTACTGCAAGGCAAAGCCTTCAAGAGAGCAGTGCGAAATTTTTCTTTAGTAAAGGCGTATAACAGAGGGTTTAGGATGCAATTAAAGTAACCGAGCGTCAAAAATGCGAACTCTAAACGAGCGATGAGATTAGAAGGCTGAACAAAATACATAGCAAATGTTAAAGTCGTGTATGGCAACCATAATAAGCAAACAGAGCACACAACTGCCACGGTCATCTTGGCGACCTTCCATTCTTTTTGTCGAATCGTAGATGCATTCCTTCTCTGTGATAACGAAGCCGGGACAACGATAGACGTTCGTACCATCATAATCGCTTGGATATGAACTCGGGAAAGCGCGGCTTTGGAAATACGTGTGTACGCGGGTAAGAGAATCGCGCATGCAAGAACAAACGAAGGTAAATAGTACAGACGAACGTAAAACGGTTCCTCCGACTTGCTGAACAGCATAATGCAAGCTGAAGACCGCAATTTCTCAGCTTTTCCCCACTCTATGAAAGACATGACGAGGCTGGGAACGATGAAGAACCAAACAAACAGTAACGCGTGTTTAGCCTCGCGATGATTCAGTCTCAAAACGAAAGGATTTGTTATAGACTTGTAACGGTCGTAGCAAATTAAGAGCAGGGTTATAAACGAAGCGTTTCTTAGAGCTGAAGTTACAGCTTCGTGCCAGCAACAAAGCAGCGACGAATGACGAGGAAATCCCGCTAAACGAGTGATCGTAAAAGGTACGCAAATGCAACATATAACCAAGTCAATTAACGCAAGGTTTGCGATGAATTTCGTAGCAACGCTTCGAACGTGCCGCTTGTTCCAGTAAATAAGTAGCACTGTACAACTCGAGACAATCCCAAAGATTATTTCCAAGGTTAGCAAGATTATTACAGAGATTTTAAATCCAGAGGAGAGTTCCAGCTCTTTAAAATCCACGGTTTGGTTTCCGGGCATTTCTTTCAACCACGCACTTTAGCGTGAGCAGCCCCAGCCATGCAATGACCTGCAATGCAACCCGTGGCGAAATTTTCACTCCAGTTTACGGTTTGGCTTCGACTTTTTCTCCGCCGTCGGCCGGAGTTTGTTATCGTGACCTCTTTTTTAGTATGTGTTATTGATAGGTATCTAGGAGAGGAACTTTCACCTGCAAATAAATTACAAAATTGCCTTTGTCTTCATACGCCAACCACGTCAATGGACTGTCAACTGATTGGCTGAATTTCAAAGTGAACGTGGGTAGAAGAAAATCATTATATCCCGCAGAGAGGTTTCTTCCTTGCTTTTTCTCTCTTCCAGGGTTTTCTAATGACTAAAGGAATTAGTCACGCTTCTTACGAAAATTTATAAGTAAAAAATGAAAACCTGCAGCCAAATGAAGTAGGCTTTCATTAATGAAAGGCAAATGGCTCAGCCACCAATCAAAACAATCGGAATTGTATGCGTTAGTTGTTTAAAGCACAATTTGCATTTATCGTGCTAGAAATGATTTTTTCTTAGCGTCTATTATACCTAACACCTGCCTGAGTTATTTAGAGTCTCACTGATTAAGAACATTTCTTTTTTTACAATTGTCAAAATGAAGAAGCTTTTGCTCAGACGACTTTACGAGAAGTGCTTTTTATTTGAGTGTTATTACACAGGAACACTGAAAAAAAAAAAGACTAAAGAGCTCACGTATTACGTAATTCAAACCAAACATGCATGATTGCTGTATGCTGGTTATCAATTTCATAATTCAAAATTTATGACCCTTTGGCAGCCGGATATGTAATTTCTCGATGAGCAAATTATAACTGAAGACCGTAGCCCCAAGAAAATATACGTAAAAAAATTACATATTTTGGCAGCGATTGTGGAATTCAAAACGATTTCTACCAAAAAACGTAATAAGAAAAATCTGTTTGAAAACTTGTTTGACTTCAAAATTCATCATCATTTTAATTTGGGACAAATTATAAAATGCTCCGTCATAAAATAAGCATCAGTGCTGGGATATTTTTATACCAAATTAACCAGCTTCATATTTTGTAAACAACTACACAGTTCAAAAGGTATTCTGTACAAAAATAGCTCCAACAGTAATACCCATTTCATAAAAGGGAAGGAAACACGCTGTGATCTCTTCCTATGCTTTGTTTGCTAAATGAGATGCGATAAATTGTTAAATAACAACAAGGAATCAATACAGCAATATTTTACAGCGACTGAAAGTGGCTGTTAAATACAAATCTGAAAATAAATGTTTCATGTACTTTTCAAACACTACCGAAAATTACACGAAAATTAATGGGACATGCCGACTTAATAGGCTTCAATTTTAGGATTGTATTACCGTTGACAAATTTTCTTAGATTCCTCTTGTTTCATTTCTTTCTTTTTCTTTAACAGAAAGCTTGAAATAAAAGTTCCAGGTCCACTTTTTTATTTCCAGAAAAGTGGGTATCAGAAATGTAGTAATTCTTACCACATTTTATAGTGAGCTGGTCTCGGCAAATTAAAGAGAATATTAATTACTCGTTACGTTGTAGTTAAATGCCAATCCGAATATGAAAATAACATCTGTTTCGTGCCGTGTTATATTACCATTCAATTTTCACCAATCTCATGCATACCACAGAATTTCAGTATCAGCTTTACTTTTTGTGGATTTTTTGTTTCAAATCTAGAATATAAAGAAAATCAATGAATGAAACTGATATTCTTTCAATATGTTCTCAGCATTTCATGAACAAGATTTTGCAAGTTGACGTTACGCTAAGTATACGAGGTTCAGAAAACGTTCTGTAAGTTGCTTTCAATTTAAACCTTCTTCCCTTACAGAACTATTCATTAAAAATATATGGCACTATCCATATCCCAGCTATGTGTCCTTAGCCCTGCACTACATTTTTCGCTTATTAGAATAACCTCTTCCTCTTTAGAAAATGGCTTAGGAATTAAGTCGCAAAAGCTGTAAGTTATTTCTTCAAATTTAATAGTCCTATTTGCAAGTGACTCGACTCGACTGTGGACTCAACTGGCTCGACTGTGGAAGTCCTGACGGTTTGTTTTGATGACCCATGAAAGAGGATATCAGGAATACGGGTGTAATGAAAGAAAAAGGCGAAGACCGTTTGGCACCAGACGTTTCTCGGCGGTTTCCTATGACTAAAAGTAATGGTTTCTTTTCGTTCAAATGTAGTCAAAGAGTGAATACCTGTAAATGAAAACAGCTTGAGGGCCGACAAATAACACTTCACAAACAAAATGCATGATATATAGAATTAGCCAAGCCTAAAAGCGGAGCCCACCTTTTTTTTTCTTTTTATTGCTGGAACTTATTTATTTTTCAAAGTAATTACCAAAAAAAGAAGAAGGGAAAAAAAACTTTTCTCCCTCACGAATTTGAACCCCAGCCGCACGAATGCTAGGGAATCGCTCTAACCAGTGACCAACCTGCCACTACGAAAATGGTTGCGTTCATTATTAAACTTAAACTGCTGTTTATTGATCGCAGTAGGTGGGTGTTTTTCTGGGAAAATGTGTTCGGACCGCCGCAAAAACCATGGTTGTGGACAGAAAAAAACAGAAGGCACTAGCTCTGCTATATTTGGGGTCGGGACCGCTGCGAAATACTGCTAACTCAAGCGTTGTGCCGACCGGGTTCGCCGCAGAACCGACAACAAAGATGAAGTCGTCGAAGGCAAATTTAGTAGCTTGAACTTTTTGCCTTTCACCAAAAAGACAACTGAGTATTCGTTTGAACTTTTTCTTTCCATTTATACATATTTGATATTTTTTCTCAAATTCTAAACTTCACTTCCGTCGAACTGAATCGTTTTGCTAAACAAGCTAAGCTTTTAAAAAACCTCTCTTTCAAAGCGACGGTGGTCATGCGATTTCCCGCCAAGAAAAACACCGGTTTCCCAAATGCACCGCGCGGTTTCCCGCCAAGAACCTCCCCCCCCCGTCGGGTTGTCTTGGAACCCCCCCTCCCGCAGAGTCTGTACGGGCGGGGCACGTACGCCGACGTCACAACCAAAATTTCTCGGATCGATAGGTTACCTAATTTGCTCAGCAATGGTGCTCCGCGGGCTCCGCTATCACAAAACATCGCACGATATGACATAAGGTAAGTCTACCCTCATAAATTTTCTTTGGAATTGTTGTTCAAGTTTGCAATGCTGTACTCACGATCAGTGGCACCCAACGAGAACATTTTAGCAAAATACTTGAAACATCACTTTCTACTTTCCTAGATTGTTTCAGCGCTTTTTAAAGGCATATTTGTGTAAGCTAATACAGATCTGTTCGGAGTTTTTAGCTAAAAATTTAGGCTGCAGAAAATTGTAGGAAACAGAAACTTATCCGCCGAATTTCCGAGCTGCTGATAGCTCTCCGAAAATGCTAGCTGGCCTTATTTTACACTCTAAATCAGTCCCCTTGTTACGAAAACTGAGGTGAAACCATACAGAGGCAAACATGTGTGGTTCCAAAGCCGCTGCGGTTGGAAGCAACTTCGGGTTTGCAGTTTTGAACCTCTCTTTATATTTTTTAAATCGCCCATAATTTTCACTTCGCTCAAAACAAAAGAAGAGAAACAACGACAAATGTTTCCCGGAAAAAGCCAGTTGTGGTTTCGTGACCCACCGTTTGTTTGTCTTCATTTCGCACGTGGCTCCAGTTGTTCAAAAATTGGATAGCGCTATCCAACGGATAAACCACTATCCAGTGGATAAGTACTAGGGAAACCAATTGCATTATCCACTGAATAGAGATTTATCCGGTGGATAGCGCTATCCAACATTTGAACAACTGGGGCCTGGTTGGTAGCTACACAATTAGAAATGTCAAAGTCAAATCGAAGTGTTCGCGGTATATTGATTTGCGCAGTAAAATCTCCAACATTTTTGAATTGCTTGCGTTTTCTTTTGGAATTCATCAGTTATTACTTTTGGCGTACAGAACTTGCTGGGATTGTTGAATGAAGCGCCACAAAACTGTATACGTACTGATATATATATAGATTTAGCAAGTTTGAGCTGTTTTGAAAACAAGAAAATCTCAAAAACGTCTCGGTTCAATTCACCAACGTTTATTATTTTGAAGTTTTGCACGGCCATTTTTCCTCTTCTAGTATGGAACAACAAACTGTTCAGTATGAACAGCAGTCGCATTTCTTTTTGACAAACAGGTGCTGAACCGTGTACATGTAAAGAAAAGGAGACAACCAAAACATCACGTTTAAGTGTTTATTATGTTATGATCATCAAAGACACTGTACAGATGAAAACTGTCTCAAATAGAAAAATAGAAACTAATAGTTAAAAAACTAGGGTAAAAATTTTCCCCACTTTATGTACATTGTTTCAGCAAGCAAGGACGTATTTCGATGAAAAGAGTTTAAAAATCGAAAGTCATTCTAAGAGTTCCACCATTAAAAAAGAAACCTGTCAAGCTCCTGTCTCTGTAATCGGCTCTCTAGTCCCTTCGCATAATAACACATGGTACTGGAACTAAGGCTTACATGAATGCATTTAAGTTTAAATTTAAGCTATTCCCATTTATATGTCCAGGATGTTGGGCATTAAAAACGTTAAACAGCAGTCATAAGAAAGAAAACTACTTTTACCGTTCATTACTTTCGACGTAAAATGACTTACTTTAAAAGTTCAAAAATAAATACTCCAAGAATCTCAAGGAGCGGTTTTTTAGCTGTCACCTTTCCATAACTATGAACGCCAAAGCAAACATCTGGCAAATTCTTCCATCATTTCGACTGGAAAGTACTGTTCCACATTTAAATTTGACTCGAGTAACAAAATTCTGCTATTTCAATGCTAAGAACAGTCACAAAAACCAGTCTTAAAAATTATTAGTTCGCGAGTGCACGACACTCAGCAGTGTTTGACGCTATTACGACGAAAACTAAAGGGACGAACATTTTCAGAGGTAAGGCCAAAAATGAACGAGACTCTCCAAGAGTTGACGACAGTTCAAACTCTGAAACCCTCATGCGCTCTTTCGAGCTCTTGAAAAGTTTAAATCTACCCAAATTTCTATTAGAAGTGATTCCGGCAAGTTTGGCCACAGTTTTATTTATTTCACTCTCCAATTAACTGTCACGCGTTCTAAAAACGTTTGAAGCATTGTCAACCCTCGTGGACTCTTCTCTTCGTTTTGTACGAGCGTTAGCCGTATTAAGAACGAGTAACTTATTATTATTTACGCTAAACACCTCGCGATTGCGGAGACGTGTTTAGAGTTGAATGTGTAAAGACAGCGCTTAGTCCACATTAAAATAAATGGAAATTTCACCGTCCTGGTTCACATACGTTCCACACAAAACTAAGGGTTTAATCATTTCACTTCGCTGTTTCGCGAGAAACAGCTATAGAGAAATGAAACACGTACATGGAGGGACAATAGGCTGGTCGTTAAATCCATAGCGAGTCGTTCATCTTGTTGCCGTTTCCGTAATAAGATGCCACAATCCAACACGAATTCGTTCAGTTCCTTTTTGTTCAAAATTCCCGCTAAACTGCAGACATCAACTTACGAATCTCAGTTATTATTAGAAGCGAAAGGCGTGCGCCGCTAGGAATGACCGCTGTTCTTTTGAAGCTTCACTGCAGTATCCATTCCTAATCTGGCAAGCGCCATTTGACCTCTCAGTCTCATTAGTTCCCAGTAAATCTCGGTCACTGGAGACAAAACGATAACAGTAGTTACTAAGGTGAATCCTACCCGTCAGTAGGCAAAAGGCATATTTATACGAAAAGAATTACTATAAATCGGTAAAGAATGACCGTCGGGTGAGTGTAGTCCTGAGAAGGACTGTTTGAGATGACGTTGACTGACGTTTCGACAACCTGAACGGAAGTCATCATCAGAGTCAAGTGGACTATGAATCGTCAGTGGATGTTGTAAGTCTCTGGTCGTTGTCCTGATTGGGCGACGAACTCGTAATGTTATTGGTTGTCTGTCAGTTAAGCCGTGATGTCATTGGCTGTGAAGACTGTACAATGTGATTGGTGCGTTTCGATCCGTCTTTTGTTAGTCAAATGTCCGTTGGTCTATTGTCAGTAAAAATTAGTCGGTTTGCCTATTGTTTGTCTGTCTTGTTGTTGTCGTCAATAGGTCGCTTGTAAGGTGCAGGTAGTTGTTGGCCACGGTTCAGTGGTGTTGTTCTAAGTTAGTAAACCAGCTTTGCAGAGTGATTCGTTGATAGTAATTCGTACTGTCAATCGGTAGATTTCAAGATCGGTGGTTCGAGACTTGGTCTCTGCAATGTGTCATGTTATTTCGTTAGAAAAGAAACTCTACTCCACATTGTCTCTCTCCACCCAGGCCCCAGTTGTTCAAAAGTTGGATAGCGCTATCCAACTTTTGAACAACTGGGGCCAGGTCTATTAATGGATATCAGTGACATACTGCTGAGGGATAACTCTGCGATGGACTAGCATCTCATCCAGGGGGGAGTAGCAATACTCTCAGTTGCTTTATTCTACAGAAACCGGAGTGCGTTCATCTGTCGGCCAAGAATGACTTTACTTTGACTGAGTCGCTGTTTATAGTGAGCGGATGTAAGTTTTCCTTTCATTTTATTTTATTTACGTCTCACAGAACAGTTACTATAGAATTACTATAAATTATACAATAACTGAAGATAACGCGCGTGCTGTGGTTGATCAATACCTATTGATTATTATACCAGTAAACCACATGGAAAATGAAGTTATTAAATAAAAGCAATATACCACACATTTCTATGGTTTACTGGCTCAATAAACCACTTGGGATGTTGGAATAAAACTCGAACAGCTTGTAAATCACTCGCCTTCGGCTCGTGACTTACAATCTCTTCTCGTGTTCTTCCAACATCCCTCGTGGTTTATTGAACCAATTAACCATAGAAATGTGTGGTATATTGCTTACATAAAACAAATCGTGACTTCGACGACTTACCGTCTGCCTTCACCAGTCCTTGCTGAATGTAACGCACGTAGGTGTAAAAATCACAAACTGCTACAATCTAAGACAAAAATGAGACAAGATGAAGTTGCGCCCTTGAACCCTTGAAGTTGTTTCACCGGCGAACGTACACGTAGTGGAATTGAAAACCTTTTTTTTTCTAAAATAATTACGTTATCTGACTGGTCACATTTTTAATTTAGTTTTATCAACAATGCTCTGTTTAAATTCAATTAAGATATTGTACTCACCCTTACTCTACTGTTCCGACTGAGGTTGTACCAGTCTCCTTTTTCTGACAACTTAACACGGTGAAGGCAGAAACGAGATGTCCCAGTTAATGCACATTTTCTACACACAAAAAAAAATCATTGGCTATTTCTCATTGGTAGAGATTTGAGCTGCATACCCGGTATCTCATCATCTTCACCATCATCAACATCCAGCCGTCAAACCGTCATCACCATCAGTATCACCATCACCACCATTACTACCACCTGACAACATAACCGTCATTGTCATCGTCGTCGTCGTTGTCGTCGTCGTCGTCATCATCATCATCATTATCATCATCACCATCATCATCATCTATATTATCATTTTTCTCCGTAGACAAAACGCTCGCAGACTTCCAAGCCATGCACCATCATCGTCATCGTCATCATCATTTACATCGTAACCGCCACCGAAATTGGGCAGCATACACGCTGTCTCCAAGCTGTTCTGTCGGCCAAACCAACTGCCTACCCAACCCAGGTTTTCAAGCCTATCTCCCTCATTTCTTTCTACGGCATCATGAATAATCTTATGTAACTTTTGAAAATAAGCTCTGCGCTGCATTGCCGCATACCTAAACACGGGTTTACCAGTAAATGTCTCCATCATCAGAGTATTGTTTTCAATCGCACTGTGTACTGCTAGAGCGAGCTGCAAAGAAACAGAAAAGATATATGAGTACATAATGTAAACTGGTGTGAATTTCAAATTTCAGCATGGCTTGTTGACAATGGCACGGTCCATGCAATAACTACTGTGTGCAACAGAGGCAAGTGGTGAATCTCGGACTTGATATCATGTAAAGGTTGAATAGGTTGTAGCCTGATTCGCAGTAAGACTCGTAACCCTGTAAGTCTCAAAAGTGACAAGGATCTAATTTCTCCTTACGGTATCACAACTTGATAAAACATACAGG
>Ga0126336_10002512_pt1 | contig 10471 bp, 5 predicted proteins | sample SidCmetagenome_FD_92530 | JGI IMG/M metagenome (GOLD analysis project Ga0126336, IMG submission 92530) | Coral microbial communities from El Islote,Puerto Morelos, Mexico - Siderastrea C C metagenome | ecosystem: Host-associated > Invertebrates > Cnidaria > Coral | place: El Islote,Puerto...
AAATTTCAGCAACGATTTCTGAGGTTGAGAATGTAATAGGCAAATTACTCTGCTGGCCCTTTTGAGATATGAAGTGATGATAACTTCCGGAGGGTACTCTTAGAAAATTTTGTGTGGAAGTGTGCGGCGCACTCCTTGGGACCCCCTACCCTATATCAGACCAAAATATGTGATTTTTTTTCCCTAACCTGTTTCAGACCTGACCCAAAATTCAATACCCTATTTCAGACCTGCACAGGAACTGCTTCGGTTAGCATAGACATTGAGAAGGGCTTCAAATTTACAAGATGTTTCGCCCGGCCGAAGATCCATAGGTTTCCTCATAATTTAAGCCACCTCTGGGCAACGGCAACAACCAGAAACACGGGCTCCCAATGACGGCCGCAGTAATGTTGTTGAGCTGAGCAATGGTCGAGAAACTCAATGCGTGTATTATCGGTAATATATTTGACTCGCGCACTGCACTTTTGTGGAAATTGTTGTACTTCTGCTTTCATCTCCACAAAGAAAGAAGGAAGCGCCTATAAAATGGACGACGTACACAGTTTACACAGGCCATTCCCTCCCAAAAAAGAACAGACAACACAAACACTCGCGTTATTTCACTTATGGCCTTTGTTTTGCTGATATTTTTGCGTGACGCGTTACGGAGCATCATTGTCTCTTGTCCATACTAGTAACGGAATAAAATTATGTACACGACTATATCCTAAAACAATTATCATTAGAATAAAAAACATATATTTACAAGATTTTTCAAAATAAATGTAAATGTTGTAAACGTATATTTTGGGTTTATTTGGGAATCAGTGTTTTCTTCTTTTTTGGAGGGGGGGGGGGGGGATGAGAAAAGTGCTAATACTTCAAAACAGGCACTGAACTTTTTTCATTTTTTGAAATTGGACGAATTGTGTAGTCACCTTGTACACTGACGAAATGTACGCAGATTGTGTCACTCACGTCATTGAAAGAAATAGTCTCAGCTGTGAAGCTTTTTAAACGAGAAATTTTTCCTCTACAGTTTACTTCATGCCGTGTCGGACCCGCACTATTCAAGCCAAATCGGCATAGTGATGAGTTTGCCGAATCTCATTAAAATTTCGGTTCCTACGTTGCGTCTCGACACCTTTTGTTGAGTTACCTTTCAGTAGAATTTCAACCTCAAGCCAACATTTTCTTCTACAGCAGCTACAAAGGTCAACTCAGTACGTTTCCATCTAGCGACTTACAATTCCCTATCGGCACACCGGCTAAATGACAGAACTACTTCGCCGATGAAGTTCTTAATCCTTTTGCAGACAGAACATTCCTCGGCGCTGATCATCGGCGGGTTTTTAGGTCAGGAGTTCTTGGTTGTACAGACAGAACTGCCTCTACCACTGATCACCGGCAAGTTTTGAAGTTCTCGTTTGTACACATAGAACTACCTCGTCGTTCATCATCGGTGAAAGGACAGTTTTGTTATATGCAAAAAGAACTGGCTCCCAGTTGATCATCGGCAAAAAGAGTTTCTCTGACAGTTACATAATATGTGTTTCTCTGATCACCTGTGTTTGCACCTTTTCGTGGAGTGTTCGGTCAAAGCACACAATCATGAAAAAAAAAACTAATATAGTAATAAACATACCTGTTAGTTTTCCTTGAATTTGCCGCGGAGACGGTGAAAGGAATGAATGTTGTCTCCAACTGAAATATTCGACGCGTATTCAAGCTGATTCAAGCGTGACAGTCATGGCATGCAAACAGCCTCATGCAAATGACGTCGAAAGAAATTAGTGTTATTCTGCAACTCAATTCAAATTCAATTCAATTGCGAAACAGGCTTTGTTTGTCGAATAAAGGACAGAAGATAATCTTTTTCTCCACAATTAATTGATGGATGCCGATTGAAATCCTGCAAACCGTCTCTATTATATGTTAAGACCATGCGTAACTAATTATGGGCCTAAACCAAAGGTTGTGCAACATCACCGGCCAAGGACTATACCAGGCCAAGTGGTCATTATTTCAGCGGAACAACTACACAATAACAATAATAATAATTAGCAGGTATAAACTTACCTGTTTTCCCCTTGAATCCGCTGCAGAAAGTAAAAGGAATGAATATAGTTTGCAGCTGGGAAAGAATGAAATATTCGAAGCGTATTGAATGCCCGGGATTGAATGAGATCCAAAGAAATTAGTGTGTATTTTTCAGGTTCATTCAATAATACGAACGGGGACAACAGAACCCCAACGGGGTAGAAAAGGGGTGTAGAAGGAACGAACTAGAGAGAAATTTGTGAAAGATGTATTTGTCAGTGAGTGACATCGGCAAATAGGCAGACAGAAATTAATATTCCGACCGGATAGCCTCCAACGCATGCGTCCTTGGTCAGTCGTAACGCAATCCATTTCTCAAAGAATTGGAAAGTTCGGATATTGTTATTGGGACGTTTCGTGACTTTTGACGTGCATATGACACAAAATATTTTTCCTCTGTTTTTGATAGTTTGATAGGTATGAAAAATGATTGTAAGCCTAAGCCCACGTGATACTTCTCAAAAGCCGTTTTCGCGATGAAAATAGTGCAATTTTGACGTCAAAATTGTCGCCATTGAGTGGCCAAAATGCCGCCGTAATGTCGGCGTGTTTTTAAAACTGAATGCGGATATCATTGACTTGCCTCGCGGGAGTGACTACTGACCCCGCAACTTGGCAGAGTTAGCAAAAGGTTTTCATTGCCAAAGCACCTAACAAGCATTAGCCTCTGTATTCCTTTCGAATGAATGGAAGTAGAAAGAGACGTGAAAACAAAAGAAGCATGATTGAATAACCGGCAAATAGGTCACCGGGTATTCTAAAACGGGTCCTAAAAGCTTAGCCTAAAAGTGCAAGGTATTACTTGGATCCAGCATTTTGGGACATAGAGGTCAAAATAATTGAAATGCTTGAGATTTTTATATTTGCTATATTTGCAATGTTTCCAGCTTGAAGATTATGGTTACGAACCACTGCCCTGCTTTATTGTTTTCTGTCCTGAGATCTGGCTGGAGAAGGAAAGAAGTTTGCTGCAAAGCGCAAAGATGCTTATAATTCGCGAGAAAAGACAGGTATTATACTGTGGCCTGTTTTTTTTTTTTTTTTTAGATTTTTTATTTATTTATTTATTTCTATATTTATTTTTTAATGGAGGATGTAAACATGGCCCCCCGTAAACGTTGCCGCCAGTGCCGTTTCGTGAATCTTGTCCCCTTCACTACGGTAACTAATCTCAATCAACAGAGTCGACGAAGATTCGCTTATACAACGAGTGTGTAAGAGCCGGGGAAGGGGATGGGGAGACAGGATTTCAAGTAACGGGGAGATGCAAAGGATTTTTTTTCGGGGGGGAGGGGGAGTTTAAATTCACGATTTTGGGATATTTTGGGTAAGAAAATACTGGCAAATATTTTTTTCGGTTAGTTTTCTACGAATGTCGACTAGATCTGGGAAAGTTTAGTGCGATAGTGCGGATACTGATAAACAAGCAAACACGACCATTCAAAAGTGCCGTTGTTCCTCGTTGTCATTTAATTCCTTCTGGGTACTTGTAAGGCTCCAAAATTTAGTATGGAATTTTTTGGGTTTCGTTGTGGTCCAGGGTCTTTTTTTTTTTGGGTCTCGCTTCCTAGCCGAAGGAATTTTTTTGGGTTTTTAATTTATGTCCCCATTCGTACCTTCCCGTCCGATAGGTTATACAAGTGGGCACATTATAAAATCTGATTGGCTTTTGCTACAAATTAACATATACTTAATAAAATAAGGTCCCTCACTTGCAAAGGTGCATGAAAAATGTCTATCAGTGTCTTTTAAGGACTACACTTACCCACACCGATAATTTACCGACCTATGATATGACTCCTGGGTTCAAACCATTTACAGTTTTAAATAATCACAGTCACGCAAATAACCTTGTCTCCGACAGCCTGTCTATACTGTAATGACATCGATTTTCTGTTCTTCTCCGGACTCCAGTTAAAGATTTATGGAGGAGAGGGCATCCAGGTAAAACTCGATTGCGTACTTGTAACGTTTTTACGCTGGACAAAAACATGCACTGTTGTAATCTGATAATATTAGAAGGAGAGTTTCAACTTTTGCAGGAAATCAGGCGATTTATAGTTTTGTTTAGAGAGTGGATTGTGAGTTTGCTATAAAACTGAAACCAGAAAAAATGTCTGACTGAATTGGCTGTTATATACCTCCTTTGTTATATGTTGAGACCTACAATTTCGCACACATTCTCAGTTGGAGGTACTTGACGAAAAGTCGAGATTTATCACGGCTGAAAATAGCAAGTCCTTTCGCCTTCCCCTCCCTGCCCCAATCAATTTTTTTATTTAGCACTGTCAGACCGAAGCTCAACATTGAGGGAAGGATGAGGGAACCAGTGCTACAAGTACTGTAATTATATATTATGTCGTGGTAAACGATAAAAATTGAAAAGCTCAAAGTACAAATATTCTCGAATACCCGAACTGTTTTATGACAACCCAATGCACAGTTTTGCCTTCTGTATGTTCGTTTATTGTTTTAGTCTCCTACGCAGCCGTTCTTAGGGTCGTCACGCAACGCTCCTGGGGAGGAGCGTTGCGTGACGACCCTAAGATAGGCTGCGTAGGAGACTAGGACTGTTTATATGCCCTGCAATTTCAGTTAACTGAAGAGCAAGAATGAAAAGAGTTTTCAGACATTTCTTCACTGCACAGGTTCTTTATTCAGATCAAAAATTACACGTAGATCATTATTTTCCCAGTTGATAATCTGTGGACAACTTCCGTTGACAAACATATGGCAAAAACGTTAGCTAACGGCACTTTAAAACAATAAAACACGCCTTTCTATGTTTTTTAAAACATGAATTTTAGCCAATCAGAATACACGTAGCTTCCAACGGTGTGGTGTATTACGAAGCTTAAAAAGACTGGGTTTTTATGACCCGTTGAGCGCATTCCGCTTAGGCCATGTTTCGTTTCCCGTCGAGAAAAAAAAGACCGAGAAACAAGACTTTGACAAATTGGTAAACAGATGATTCCAAGCCCAGGAGAGGTACTGTGGATTTCAAGTGACGAGGAGGTGCGCGGACATAAATTTAAACCCAACTGAAATCTGGCTTTGGGTCAAAGCAAAACCCAACCCCCCTCCCTCGCCCACCCCATCCTGGAATACCAAGCGAGCCTTGAGTATGTTCCCCGTGACCGCCATTTTGTTTCGAGCCACCATCACTGTAAATATGATCCAAGACGTTCTAAGGGCTAATTTAATGTCAGAGTCACTTAACTGAGGATGTGAACAGATATTAAACTTGGAAATACCCGACAAAGACGAATAGATAATAAAAAATTTGGCCGGTCGGGCGATGAAAAAATTGAGTATGTCGGACGATGGGTAAAGAGGCTTTATAAGGGGATGGCCTTATGTCACAGTGAAAAACAGATGAGAGGAATAAGTGCCTTCGTTCTAATTATACGTTAATTTGTTCTTACACCTGCGTTTCTGTCGTTTTCACTAGAAATCCCATTATGGTGTCTATGTGTGACCATGTGCCTTAACAACATTCGTAAGACATTAAGGGGGGGATTGTTCGCTGATTGTTTAATGATTGTTCATCCCACTGCAACGTTGAAATGTGGTGTATGCCTCCGAAATAGCGGCGGCCCTTGACGGAATTACAACACTTTGACAATGTTATGACGAAATTTATCATCAATAAGAGGACAGACGCATAAAAAACTGACGTCAATTTGTTAATTGTATGAAATTGCTATATTGTAATTTTAGTTTATTTTAATACAATCTGTAATGTGCATTTGAACAAGGCCTAGCTTGGACTTTGCGCAATAGAAGTGTTTATTAATTTTCACTATCATCATCATTATTATTATTATTATTATTATTATTAATGTGTCAACCAGAAGCAGAGATCTTTTGTTTTAATGGCTGCACATTTGAATAACAAAAAGAGTATTTCTTAACAGTGAACATTGTTATAACGGGGGTTCTTTTTTATCGGGTTCTTTTCCAGACATTTTACTATTACTGGGCTGGACAATATCATTCGTTATACCGGGGTATTCATCAGTTATAGAGGGGTTTGTTTTATCGGAGTTCTACCGTAGTACTGACTTCATATTTGACTGGACGTGCATGCGGTTACGTTTAACTTACTGGTAACTTGCTATAAAAAACTCGGCTGGCCGCCGCCACACAATTTTCCAACTTTAAAGAGCTACATCTTCGCTATTTTTAAAAGAAGTGATCCTCAAACTGGGACATTTTTACTAATTTAAAAGCGCTCGTTTGGCAGTACATGTCGATCGCTCTCGATACCTGGCTGATATCATAGGTTTTTGCTTGGAGAATTAGGACTACAGCGAAAGTGAACTGCAAATGAAATGTTAATTGTAGATACAAACTAACCTGTTATTTTTCCTTGAATCTGCTGCGGAGAGTAAAAGGAATGGTTGTCGTTTTGGAAAGCGATGAAATACAACGCGTACGGAGAGTGCCTTGTAAAGGATGTCGAAAAAATGCGGCTCTTACTTCGCATAAAAGACACAAAACAATTAGTTACTGTATTCTTTATTGTACGGTAGGTATTCTTCATAGTTTAGGGCGTTTTCCCCTGTTCATTGTTTTGTGTTCTTAGTTGTGCAAATTCTTTGTCTTCTACCCGAAGCGTTGCAAAGCCAAGAATGCTGAATAGGACACAATCCAATTCATTTGCGAAGGAACTTTGTTTGTCGAAGAAAAGATGGACAAGGACCGCATTCTCGAGGGAAAGCACGAGTTTTTAAGATGACTTCTTAATCGGGAGAGTAATGAACAAATTAATAGAAATTTTCGTATCACACATTCCAGTTTTGTTTTCAACAGTGTAATTAGCACGTAGATGCTAGTTTGCGATGATAAATATCTTCGCGTTTTTCACAAGTTGTTCCTCAAGTATAGCATCACAGTTTCCATCCACGTCCCTTTTCAGTGAGTGGTTTAGTTCAGTTAAGCAACTTTCTTTGTGTCATCAAAGAACCTTCGCCTTGTTTTAATCCTCCGAATTGTAAGTAGCAAGTTCTAATTTCTCTTGGTCCAAGCTTTAGGGCTGGTTTTCACTAAAACATCAGCAGAAGCCTAAGACAAGCAGTGAAGTGAGAACACCGGCGACATAAGCATAAGGACAAACGCACGCACAGAATACCGTACTTGGCTTGTGCTTATGTCGCCTCCAGTTTTCATTGTCAAAATCGCGACATAAGCACAAACATAAGCACAGCCCAAGTATAGTATTCTGCACATACGCATGTTCTTATGCTTATGTCGCCGGTGTTCTCACTTGCTTATGCTTGTGTTTATGCTTATGTCCTAGTGAAAACAGGCCTCTAAGTACACGGTACGAAGGAAAGGTGGCCGTTAATGTTTTCAAGCATTAGGTAACGTGCGGTGCTAGAGAAAGAATTTTCCTCTCGAATCGGTAAGCGTGCGTATTTGCTCAAATATTTGAAGTATCCAACGTATGCATGTTATCATAATAAGAATACCCAGTGGACTACTGACCTCATAAAAAATTAACGAGCTTAAGAATCAATAGGTTTAATGTTTCGCTAAGATTGCTATTTGCATTATTTAAATAGAAGAAAAAAGGATGAAAGAGCCCAAAGCGTAGTATTGATGGACTTCTCATGGCGCAACCTTGCTGTCACACCCAAAGGTATGAAGCGGATTACTGTCTGTTTAAAGAGTCTAGGTAGAGGCTTAATTTGTTAATCGATGCTGATCTTTTGAGTTTACTTCGGTGTAAGAACAAGATTTTCTTTGTTTGTAAGCTATTGTTTTGCTGTACGCTATTGTTTACACTGTTTTACGTCAACTGAAAATTTGGATTTATCAACTGAGTTGATAAGGGAAATTAGCCATCGTGTTAAAAATTGAAAGCTGACGTTTCGAGCGTTAACCCTTCGTCAGAGCAAATACTTGTCCAATTTACATCAATTATAATCAACATGAAGAGAGATATCGACATACTGTATTAATTAATAAATTCACATTCAAACATGCAGATATGGGTTGTCCAGAACTCGATTGCTGTCCTGCATAAGTCATCGGGGCAAATGTCAACGGAAGTAAGTGACTTGGACCAAAACTACTCTGCACAAATCTCATCCCATTAGCTCCTTGAGGGATGAGTAGCGAGGAAAAATAATGAATGTCACCACCCTTTTATTACTGCACTTATTTACATTGGTTACACGACAGTGGCCGCGAGTGATTACGTTTATTATATGAAAGCAGCAACAACGGGTAGCATTTATTTTTCCATCGGTACCCGTTTATACACCTGGTGTGCGTTTGTCGAAGGCTGCGAAAACGCTTCCACCCCGAAAAGCTTTGTGTACACACATGAACCTCTCATTCTACAAAGCTGTTATTCTAACATGTCTTTAGGATGAGAAAAGTTTAACCTATAGCAAGTCTCATGGCTGGAAACGCCTTTGTTTATAAGACCCAATGTGAATTATCATACCCGAAATCTTACAGAAAAGTTTCGGGGGTTTCGAGGAACGCATGCCTGGAAAGACACAGTGAGAGATAGTTTGGGGTAAACGTTTGTTGTCAAAGGAAACAACGCGAAAGCGCGGAGACTTTAGCCTTAAATAACCGGCCCTCCGATCTTCTGATGGAAAAGTCGATCAAAGGTTAAACGCGCTAACCATGTAGTACACCAAGGACGGTTCCTCCATCCTACAGAACTGAACCAAAGATAAGCGCCGGTCCATGAACGTGTGACGTTACCTTTGAAAATTAACCCTTTAAGCCCTGATATAAAAATGCATATTCTCCTTACTGTTCTCCAAACATTTCTTATGGAACTAGGAAGGAGAATTTTATCTTTGTTGATCACTTTCTTTATTCTCATCACTTGATTGTCTGAACAAGTAGTGACAATGTAAGGAGAAATTTCATTTTCGTCAATGTTAGGGCTTAAAGGGTTAAGATGCAAAAGAGTGAAAACATTTGAAAAGGTTTGGTGATGAATAAATGGGGGAACTGAATTGAGAAAATCAAACCCTCCCCTGAGCTAAGCTAATTATTTGAATCAATTCAGAAGAAGGTACTCCGAACAATATTTCTCGGTCTACACTATCAAGATGCCCAAAGCCTAAACTGCAATAATAGGTGCATGTCGTGTTGATTCCTGCATCAAGCTTATTTGTTGTTTATCCGACTCCAATCCTCTAAGATACCTTGTTTCCCAGGGTGCTGTGGACCACGGCCACCGGCCGCGTGAGGTGGAGTCAAAGCTTCAGGCAGCAAAGGCGTTTTGGGAAAACCAGATCGGTTCAACGACTTTGTAACCATTGGAACCAGCAGTAATGCTGCTATCCATTCGTTACAAAGTCATGCTATATTGTATATAGAATAATTTCATAATGTTTTCTGATGTAGTGTGTTCATCATTAGAATGTAACTGGCTCTACAAATGCTGATTGCCGCTATAATCCAGCTTTTAGACTGCCACTGTGGTCACTGAAACAAGTACTGTTATTATTATTATTATTATTATTATTATTATTATTATTATTAACATCAAAAATGGTATAAAGTTGAAAAATTCTCAACTTACAAGCTACTCGTATTTAAAAATGTTTTAAAATAGTTGTTCAAGAATAGGCACTCTGTAATGAAAAGCTTAAGAGGTATAACAAATACTGTTATTATTATTATTATTATTATTATTATTATTATTATTATTATTATTATTAAAAGCCGAATAATTACAGTGGAAGGCGCCTGGCGACCACCCTTTTAAAACAGCCGCCCCCTTATTATTACGACCATTGTTTTAACTGAATGACCCCTGTTAATCCGCCTCTCGCTATCATCCCCTGAATACGATGTCATTTTAATGGCCCATACGCGTCGTATCAACGGTGTTCCACTATACTTCATAGCGAGCAGCAAGCTTTGGGTAAAAACTATCTGGAATCGCACATGAAAGTCAAAACATCATTCCCTTTCACTTCTAAACGTTCATCGTGACTCAAAAATGATTGAGCAATCGGCAACACCAGAGCAAATGACAGCTCTATGTTATTCACAGGTTTCGATATTCATTTGAGGTTGTACTTTGAGAGTAAAAAAGGTTATGCCAGCCGCATATTAAAGAGATCGCCAGCTCTGGAAACGGGTATGCTGCAGAAAGTGACCATTCTGCACTCAGTTGATGCAATGACACAATGGTGAGACACTAAATGACATCAAATACCATGTATGAAATGTTAGCTTTTTATTCAGGGTCTGGAAGGGTATTCTCGGGATCCGGGATTTGACCAAAATACGGTGCGGGATTCGGGAAAAGGCAAAATATCTTGACGGGATTCGGGATTTGACTGCTACCAGGGAAGCGGGATTCGCCAAAATTTGGGCACGGGATGCGGGATTTTTTGGCTTGTCT
>Ga0126336_10002513_pt1 | contig 10469 bp, 6 predicted proteins | sample SidCmetagenome_FD_92530 | JGI IMG/M metagenome (GOLD analysis project Ga0126336, IMG submission 92530) | Coral microbial communities from El Islote,Puerto Morelos, Mexico - Siderastrea C C metagenome | ecosystem: Host-associated > Invertebrates > Cnidaria > Coral | place: El Islote,Puerto...
AGATATGCCTTAACGTGCCCCAGACTCTAACGATCTGCTCGAGCTCGTGTTTATCAAGCGTTACATTTTGATTCTACTGCTATTTTCACTGTTTGTTTTCACGGTCTAGGCACAACAGTAAATATTACGTCATCCCTTTGTAAGCATCCTCAGTTGTGGGCAAATTCATACCGACATTCAACATTTGAGTGAATTTGCGTTTTTCAGCAGAAATAAAAGCGATAAGAAAGGTAAGCTGAGTCATTAGAGTTTAAACATTACGTCATCCAGTAACGCTATAGTCAAAACTTGTGTCACACAATCACACTTTTCGTCACACCGGTTTGTATGAATACAGGATCGCGCTAACATTTGTGAAACCTAGGGGTGGGGAGGGTCAGAAAGGCCGGCTAAAATGCCCATCGGGCATTCTTGTTTGTCATATATTCATTGTCATCTTATATAAAAGTTCGTGCCCTAGACTCAGTTTTCTGGCTCAGAGCTTAAATAATGACCCATGTTCATACTTTAAACTGTAGCAAATACAAAGGCCAGAATTATTTTGTGACGCCCTGCTTTATGATGTTGAATGAAATCACTTGACCAGCAGGTTATACAGAGAGGGCTACTTAAATACAAAGACACGTTTTAAACACAGAAAGTATATCAACTGTTTAGAAAGCCATGCAACTGACGTTAGGATTACCAGTTTGCTAAAGATCACTGCCTCAAAACCACTGGATGGTATTGAAGCAAGACATTGTACTGTGGGTCAGGGGAACAAGGAACTAACAATATAAAACGAGACATCTGAGACATGAGACATATTATTTCGTGACATTAGCTTATAGCGTAGCGGTAGCCCAAATTATGCCAATTTTTGTAAATACTACTGAATTTTCTGCTGGTAGCCTACCCCGTCCTGCTTAACTCGTATCGTTGGCTGTCCGTTCTTACTGAATGCTTTGCTACCATAATGCATCACGCTTCTGTAATCGTAAGGAGTGCCAAGAGAATCAATAGTGGATCTACCGTACTTGAGGAAATTATTCTTTCTATCTGAAAAAAAAAAGGCTGCTTCAGGTAACAGTCTCAATTATCTTGCGCTACCTGAAAGAAGGTGGGGCTGAAGTAGTTCCTTTTTCTGGCAATAATTTGGCAGATCTACATGAAAACTAAACGTTTTCAATGGTTATTTTCATTCATTTACCCATTCATTCCTGCCTGAAATCAATAAGAAGTGAACGACGAGAAATTATTTGTAATGCCATTGTTGGAAGTTGCCACAAAAGAAAAGCTGAATGTTAGAGCAGCGGCTTAGCTGATTTAGGGAAATTTCCCGAATTTACTTTTGATATAAGAATTTCATTTTGTTGCTCGACGCTTTTATATTGAACTAAAAATGCCGGTAAACGATAAAAATCACCATATATTATTCATTTGCTTACACTTGTGTTGTTTCGACTCCTGATGGCACACAGCTGTTGTTTTCGACGCCAATTTTTTAGCCTCATTGACACCGCTGGAACAGGTAAAATTTCCCTGAGCAAAACAGTTATCCCGCAATTAAAGAAGGTCTGTACTTACTATCTTGTATGTTATCCCGCAATATTTCAACAAAGGCATCTCTGTCAGGACGAGATTGTTCATGGAAAAAACCGAGAGCATGTCCTGCAACAAAAAAATGTGATTTCATATTACCTTATCACTGTTCTAAATGAGATATGGTTCCAACATGATGGACTTAGTGTGCCTTACTCTAAGAGTGGAAGATCAAATTGTCTTTTACTCTGGAGACAGTTACACTTAAGTTACGAGTGTTTTATGCGGCAAAGCCGTGGGCTAAATTCAAACCAGTAAAATGTTCCAGGTCATGTTAGTCAATATCCCACAAGTAACTTTTTACGAATAAAAACCGCGCAAGCAGGACGCGCCTTAAACGTGGGGTTTTCCAAGAATACAGACCGAAGGTCAATCACACGACTTAACGGTTTTAAAAACTTTGCCCTGTTACAGTCGTTACAGTCGTGAATTCTGCTATAATGATAATAATAACTTAAATGACCACTCTACGTGAGTAGCTTTTCAGGGACAATGAAACAAACACTTCACATCGTACATAACGTACCCTTTATGAATAATCATTCCCTTGTCTCTTTTATTGTTTTAGAATGCTACTGTAGACCCCAATGTAACGAACCTATATATAATGAAGTCTCCCATATAACGAACTGAATTTGTACTCCAGTAAGAGTAAAATGTAGGAAGCAGAACCCCGATATGACGAGCCCACGTTATGACGAACACATTTTGGCAGTCCCTTGGCACTTCGTTATATCAGGTTCCACTGCCTATTTTTTTGAAAAAAAAAAAGGTTTTGATTTACTTAGTTGAATAGTGTACCTATTTCATGAGCCACAATTCCCCTGAACCAGCATCCTGGGGCAAGATTGATGACTTGAAGTCTTCCAGTTCTTCCCACGTTTGATGAACAACTGAGAAAGAAAGTGGGCGATTAATTTAAGGTAAGGGACGGACCATTATTTTTTTGGAGGGGGGGGGGATGAAAAATCCTGAAAAAAATTGTTTGCAAAATCAAAAAAAGCCCAAATAAATTGTTTGCAGACATGAAAAGGAGAAAATAAAAGGTTTGCAGACTAGTTGATACTTAGTTTGATTTATATAAGTAAATTTAGTCCTATTTGTTAAAATGCAAGATAACAATGCAACAAAATGATTTGCAAAATATGGATTCATCAACTGGTTTGACATGGTAAATTAGCCACCACAAACTAATTCAAAAGTTGACACTTTGAGTGTTAGCTATTCATTAGAGCAAATGAGCTACTTAAAACTCAAACATCAGTTTTGTCATTTCTTTTCCGGTGGCTAATTTACCAAATCGACTTGGTTGGTAAACCCCAATTTCTGTTTTTTACTTTTCCACCAACAAAATACTACAGTTTCTTAAAATCAGTAACTAACCCCTGTATTAAAAATAATCTCTTCTGAGGCCCTTGAAAGCATTAAATGTTAAAGTTAGGTTATTATATTAATCGTTTCTATAACAAGAACTTTTTGGTAATTGGATAGCTGTAATCGGACAACTATGTTGCGCACGCGTCAATCAGGTGCACTGAAATGGGTTATAGCTGTTTCTCCACTGCTTGCAAAACTGATAATAAAAAATATATCCCTGAAGGGCACATAGATTTTCTAATCTCGCATTTTGTTATTTTTTGTTAGATTAACTGGACTTCCTATTGTATAATTCAGGGGTAATCGTGCTCGTAATTTCAAATCGTCCTCGGCGTTCGGCTGATTTAAAGTAACTCGCCCAATTACTCCCTGAATTGTGCTCCACTGGGTCCAATTACCATTACTAATCAAGAACTCTTCGAAGTGCACTGAAACTCTAACTAAGAGAAAAGATTAACATATTAAATTCCTGGGTTGCATGTATTCACTAATAGTCACACTGGCTTTTCAACAGGGTCCGAGGCTGGTTTGATGATGACATTTAATAAATCATCACTTAAACAGAAAGGAGTCTCCTGTTTTCCACTTGTATGAAGAAGGCAAATTGGATCCAGTCTTGTTTAAACTACAAAATAAAGCGCAAGTGTAAGCAAGCACTGTTTCATTTGGCTCCTCAATCCTCTCTAGGATCAGGGGAGAAAAGGCCGCTGGTGCAGTTTTATATTATTACTTACAATTAGTTCACATTTTAATGTTTCAGGATACTTTGATGTGAGATTTTCAATTTTTTTAGGAAACAAAACAAGCCATGGTGTAATTATACTTTTTTAAGTTAGAGACATAGAGAGACGCATTCATGGAAAGCAGTTTAAGGCAGTAATGTTAGGATTAGTATTTTTACTACATAAGATTACCTGATGAAGTTTAACCGTATATAAATAAATGAAATAATAATAATAATAATAATAATAATAATAATAATAATAATAATAACAAACACACACAAAAAAATTGTTTGCAGGAAGATGCAGCCGGAAAAAATTGTTTGCACAGACAACAACACAGAAAAAATTGTTTGTCTTGAAAAAATTTTCATCCCCTCCCCCCTCCAAAAAAATAATGGTCCGTCCCTAAGGTTATTGTGCGTCACTTGATATACTAAACCTGTTTGTTCGTCCTCAAAGCGTGTACGCATTGGGCAAACACAAAGGTCAAAGCCAAAGTATTTCGTGTGCCCCTCGTTTTCTTTAATCTTTGAAAGAACATAAAGAGACGTTTAAAGCTGCCTCCGCACTAGGTTTACCAAAATCACTTGCTTCTACAAAAATTTGACAAGATGTAAAAAGGTGTCCTGCATTTAAAAAAGAACACACACACGCATTAGCCAAAATGAATTTAGGAAAGTAAAAACAACTGAAAACCGAGGTCAACTATACTTTCTTGACCTTACCATCGTCTTTTGGTATTGAAATTCAGAACAAATTTAACAAACTTTGAAGGTACATTTGAATAAATTACAAACGGCGATTACACTTGAAAACTGCATTTTTTGACTGAAAGAAATCCTAAGTAATAATAATAATAATAATAATAATAATAATAATAACTTATTTACCCTGCAGAATGGATCAGCTGATACAATAGCTCCGACTAGTATAAAACCCTTGTGCAGCTAAACTAAATTAACAAAATTATGAATTTTATCCTTTAAAAATTGTCAAATAACTTATTTTACAGGTTATAAAAACGGTAAAATACTGACTAAATTTTTAAATAACTACAGGTCTAACAACTACATCGATGGGTGGTTCGATCAGGTCGCGCAGATAACTATACACCTTAGACTTAAACACGGCTAGTGACCTAATTTCTCTAAAACTTAATTCTTGGCAACTTGTTCCAGGCTGCAGCTGCCGAATGCTGGAAAGTGGACTGGCCCATAGATGTTTCTTCTGGGAGATGCAAGAGAGTAAAATCCTCGCTGAGTAGGGAGGAATCTTTAATCTCATTCATTCTTTAATATTTCGTCACTGTTGATATCTGTTATGTTGCCATTAACCATGTAAAATGATTTTTTCCATTTCTAGGAAGGTACCATATCATATCACGCAAAGTTAAAAAAATGCGCTGATGTCTTTGCAGCTTGTGATGTCACAAACCAATCAACTTGCGATTTAGTTGGCTTGCCCTAGGTGACAAATTTTATATATTTATCTAGGTTGAAAACGTTTGCCACCAAGAGGTATAAAGAAATGAAACACAGTCACACATCGATACTGACCCAGACCCCCATCTGAAGTAGACGTAAGCTGTCTCAGTCGTCCTAAGTTTAAACCTGATGCAAGTTTTCGTGATCCATTCGTCCATTCCTGCTCTTATGGCGGCCATCGCGCGGGAGTTATCAGCTAAAACATATATAACCACATATTAGCAGCTGAGAACTTTTCTGTTTTAATTTACACATAATTATTTTTTATTCTTTTTTTTTTTACTATATATGTATTAGTGATGGTTAATAGATAGAGGGGTGGACGGACGGACAGTCAAATGGATGGATGGATGGATGGATGGATGGATGGATGGATGGATGGATGGATGGACGGACAGACGGATGGGTGGATGGATTGATGGATGGATGGATGGATGGATGGATGGATGGATGGATGGATGGATGGATGGATGGATGGATGGATGGATGGATGGATGGATGGATGGGTCTACGTAAGGATAGGTCCGCGGAAGATCTGACAAAAAGCAAAAATAATGTTTAGATTAAAACTTACAAAGACTGGGGTCGATAGCATAGAGCACAACTCCACCGGGCCATTTTGTGAATGTGCTTGAACCTCTTTTCCGATCAGAACTATCGACATCCATTCCATGCTCAGCCTTATAACGCTGCTTTGGCGTAAGAATCATGTCCCCCTCAAACAGGTTAGGGTCATTTATGCCCGGATTTTCTGTGTGTAAGTGTAATAAGTACCATGCGTAATTAGTTTTCGACACTAGTTAATATAAGTAGTTGTATAAGTTACACAATTTAGCAAACTGTTATGAGAATACAAATCCAACCATAAAACAATAGAGACTTTCACTAACTAGTGAAAAGGAGGGCCATAAGTGGACATGTGTATCGACTATGACTTGAGTGACGTGAACTATGCACTATCTTGAATTTAGAGGCCACTTTCTTGGATTCTGATCCCGTGCCTCTTCACAGTTACCGAGAGGACATATCGGGGCTCATCAGCGCATCGTAGCTGATCACAACGTTATGAACAAATATAACCTTTTGACCTTCGGAAAGAACAAGAATTATAATGCAAAGACCTGAATTCGTTCATTCATTCATTCATTCATTCATTCATTCATTCATTCATTCATTCATTCGTTCGTTCGTTCGTTTGTTCGTTCATTCATTCATTCATTCGTTCATTCATTTGCTAGTTTATTTAGATCTGAATAGTTATAGTTCATGTGGTAGCTTCCCACGCCAATATTTCTTGAATGAACTGATTTACAGTGATAACTTATTTCTACAAAACAGTCGTCTTCTAAACGCACAAGGTTTTCAGTATTTGGCATCAGGAGCGGCTTTTCTTAAGCTTTGTTCGCGGTTTCGAAATACAGCAGAGAACATTCGCCGCACTTACAACACTGCAGCTAAGCAGGAACTGTCAATATGAGGAAGGATATCCGATGGAAATAAACCCACGATTTATATTGAAAACTTAAGTACACTTTAATTCGGTTTGCACTGATGGAATGTGAAGTGACAAGTTCGAATAGACACCTTTTCATTGTGACCATTAACGCTATAAATTTTAATTATTTTAATAACGGTGATGCTATCTAAGCGGTTGTACATGACCATCCTATATGCAGCACCAACAACAACATGTGCAACACTTTATTTAACGTGGAAACATACGCTTAATAAGCTATATGTTTTAGTTTAAGGAAAAACTGCACCAGCTGCAAGTTTAACCAATTCTGCAAAGGACTTAGTGGTAATCAGTGGTTAATTAAACTGCAAGTTTAACAGATTCCATAAACTACCTTAAGCTAACTCATTGTTTCCAAACCAGTCTTACTGCGGCTTTGCATTATCTTCAAGCACCAATATATGCCGACATTGAGGCGGTTCTGGACTTCATCTTGGCTGCACCACAATCACGTAATTTCTGCATGTGGATTTGGGTATTGATCTGAAGATCATCTTCGTGCAGGAGTTTGAAACTTTATGCTGCCGTAGTGAATTGGACTCTCATTCTTTATCTAACTTCCGTTACCTAACTGACGGATATGTAAGAACATGTTCTCTTACGAAGGCGTCATTGAAGCTAATAATCTCATGTAAGAACAAATTTTACTCGTTTGATTGCCAATATTACATGACATTCCACTTAAAACATAATAAAAGTGGAACCCGATAGAACGACCCCTATATAACAGAGACCCCGGTATAAAGGAACAAATTTTTCAGCCCAGAAATAGTAAATGTATGGAAGATGGAAAAGAACTACGATGTAACGAACCCCCGTTATATGACGAACTTATCACTTTGCCGGCCATTCCGGATCCCTTGACACCTCATTATATTGGACATTGTTATCGGGTTCCTCTGTACATCTAAAATGTCATACTACACCTAAACTGGAAGCAGTAAGGTAGTACAACAACTTAATAACAGTGCCGCACAGAAGAGAGATTGCAAACCACCCTGATTGAACATTCAGGTTCCAATACTGAGCTTATCTTGTTCTTATTTTTCTTTACATTGAATTTAATTTTTCCCAGTATCTTACCTTGTTGTATATTTTTTATCTGAAAAGATATAGTTTTCGAGCGGAGTGCCAGTCAAAACTTAATAATGATTGACAAACAGCATTACCTACCATTTCCGACGTTTTATAAAACGGTTGTTAATGGAGCAAAGCGTTCTTAGCGGTGGCAAATATGCCGCAGTGTGCCGTATTTAGGTAGGAAGAAAGACGAGGTGCGGTTCAAATTTTTTAGACAAAATGGTTGCTTTGCGGCGAAAACTTTTGAGCGCCATGACACTTGACACGCGACATGCAATTTCCTTGTAGGGCGGAAAGCAGGGTTGCTCGGTATTCTAAACTTTATGATTAAATCCAAAATGTCGCTCACCTTTATTGTTCGAGAAAAAAAGAAAGAAAAAGATGTTTTATTTGTTGTAGAATATCCAGTGTCCAATACACGAGTTAGTCTCCATAAATGCTATTGAGTCTCGTGTAACGTGCACTTTTTACATTGCTGAGTTGGTTGACGTAAATTCACTAACTAGGTGTCGTTCCATGTTCTAGAATGATTGTTTTTGTTGCCACCACGAACCAAAATAAGATTTTTTTGCCATATTTATGAAAAAATCGCATCAACGACAACTTAATATCCTCTAGATCAACAAAACATTAGTATGATTTTTCACCTTTTAGCATATTCAGCTGGCTGACCAATATCTGGACTCAATAAACATTCTTTCTCAGATAAATTGATTAGTTTTTAAAGAATGCAAGTTGTGTTGCGAAACATAACCCCGTTTAAGTGACTGGTAATATTTACCACTACATTTCATGACCTAAGGAATCCGGCTAGATATAGTCGCTTAACTGCATGTATTTAATAGGTATGATTCAGCGTCTGTCAGATGTTCCAAAAAAAAACAAACAAACAAATGAAGGTTCTATTCTTACACAAAATACTATTTCCAGTGTATATAAAATGGAAAATGGAATAGCTCCCTGCTACTGAAAATTTTCTTGTCTATCAGCAACAAAATACGTTCGGACATAAACAAGCTCCATGCACAGACATAGCATCTGGCAAAGGACAAATAATGTGAGAGCATTTTCCACAGGAAAAATGGAAAGAAAGAAAAAGTTACCAGCCATAAGACAAATGGGCAATTTATAAAGATAGTTTAAATTCAGTGTTCAAGCAAATCAACTACCAAAGGTATCATCTTTAGAGGCAAATATATATATATATGTACGTTATCCAGCCCTGTTACTAACAAGGTAAACCGGAACATGGATGAAAGTAAGTCTTCATATCAAACCTACACATTTATTTTTTTTCAAAGTTCAAGACTTACCGTCCGGATTGTTATCACTGGCGAACACTGCTCCAATCGCCAGTAAAACAACAACAACGCACTTCATGCTGTCTCCTCTTCACGATGCAAATAACGGCAAGAAAAGGTACAACAGCTGCAAAAAGAGCTGTTATATACGCTGCCTGACTGTTTTATACATTAATTAGCGTGGGCAAATAGTATTAATCGAACAGGAAGCTGCAGATATCCGCTCTTTAGATAAACAATCAGCTACTGGCATCTATACGCGTGAGAATAAATTTAACTAGTGACCTGGTTAGAAAAGCAAAACAAATAAAAAGGAAAAGGGAGAGATAAATATGTCAAGGAAAGGAAAAGCAGTAGCTTGTCTTATTAAAGCGGTAAGGCTTAACTTGTGAGAATATACTCAACACAGAATTTTGTGGGGGTTTTTTTCCCAGCGCAATGATTGCGGTTTTTTCTTTTTTCTTGTTTCTTCTAGAAATCTGAGTTTATGGTTCCAAGTCAAGGATATTCCGCAGAATAGTTTCTCTACCTTATATGGAAGGCCCAATGTTGTTCCCTGGAAATAGACAACTTTCACTTTTCTTATTTTCGCCTCAATTTTATTATGGGAATTTGTGTATTATTCTGATAGGTATAATATAAAACAATTATTCCAGTTAATCTTGTCGCGCATGAACTCATAACTGGCTTGACGCCTCTCGCCTCGTTGGGTGTGAAACCATGCAAGGCGAGGTAGAGTGGAATAATTGTTAAATAGCCTATGGAAAGCAGGAGAGCACTAGGAGAAAAAAAATCAACATACTAAGGCACCACAGCTGAGATATTAAGAAACAGGAAAAAATGACCTTGGGATCTTACTAATTACAGTTTTTAGATAAAGCACTTTAAACGGAATCGTCGTGCCAAGAAGATTAGGGAAGGTGCTAATCGCGCAATCACGAAATGCCCTAGCAGCTCGAGGAAGAAGAAACTGGACAGTACATTAATAATGGAAGAATTCGAGCCGAATTAATTAGTTATTGTTTTCTAGTGTCATCACGCAGGCATCAAGAGTGGTCATTTTTGGCAGGGCCGGGAATGTAGGAAGAGAGAACGCAAGAGGTCGCTTTGGAGAGGCCATTGGTCGTAGGGGTTAATAAGCCTCTTTTGTGTAAAAGTTTTCATATGAAGCCCCACATTATCGCTTATGATTTACGAAATGCGTTCAGCTTTATAACCACCATTTTATAAAACGTTTGTTTCCTTTTCTGTCTTTTGAATTTAAATATACAAACCTATCTTTTCAATATGAGATGGCGTAATATTGTCCGATATTATTTTGCCGCATTTAATTTAAACAGAAGCAGTACAGATGCGAGTGCTTAACTAAAATATGTCAGCAATATCTCTTGAACTGTGAAAAAGC
>Ga0126336_10002514_pt1 | contig 10466 bp, 5 predicted proteins | sample SidCmetagenome_FD_92530 | JGI IMG/M metagenome (GOLD analysis project Ga0126336, IMG submission 92530) | Coral microbial communities from El Islote,Puerto Morelos, Mexico - Siderastrea C C metagenome | ecosystem: Host-associated > Invertebrates > Cnidaria > Coral | place: El Islote,Puerto...
CCATCCATCCATCCATCCATCCATCCATCCATCCATCTATCTATCTATCTATCTATCTATCTATCTATCTATCTATCTATCTATCTATCTATCTATCTATCTATCTATCTATCTATCTATCTAGCCGGGCTGAAAATTTTCCATGTAATCGCGAAGTTGATTTTTAGTGTGTTTCACAGACCTGCTGAGATCCTGGCAAACCGAGCCAGCCTGGCTAAGCGGGACAGCCCGCCTCATGTAGTCGGCCCCTAACTGTAGATAACAGACTTACTGTTTACAGATCAATCATTGAACCTTATTTTAGTTATTGTTCTGTTGTATGGGATAGCATTGGCGACACTCTCTCCAAACGCTTCAGACCATACAAGCTGCTCGCATTATTACAGGATTTCCGTACACAGTGCGATCAGCTCGAATTCTTGAATTATTGGGTTGGTAATCGCTGGCTGAAATACGTATACAACGTAAGGCTATTATGATGTACAAAATCGTTCATGGTCTTGCCCCACCGTACATGACAGACATGTTTAGGGAGCAGTTGGTCCAAAAGTCTGTGACCTCCGAAACTCTAAATTAAATTTAGAGATCGCGGCTGCTCGTACCTCTCTGTTTAAAAACAGCTTCGCATTGACTGGGGCCACAATTTGGAATGCACTACCAGATGATTTGAAGCAATTGCCATCTGTTAGTGCTTTAAAAAAACAGACCTATAGTTTTGCATGGACAGCAACAATTATGTAAATTATGTATACAATTCGCTTTTATTCTGTTAACGTGTACACTTTTATAATGATTATTTGTACGCCTCACGGCTTTTGGGTGGGACAGATTTTCTACGTTAATAACATATGTAAATTTGATAAAATTACCGTGGTTAAATAAAGTTTTCTATTCTATTCTATTCTATTCTATTCTATCCACCCATCCGTCCGTCCGTCTGTCCATCCATCCGCCCATCCGTCCGTCCGTCCGTTCGTCCATCCGCCCGTCCGTCCGTCCGTCTAACCATCAACACATTTCGATCACCCTTCTTTCCCTACTCATCAGTTGCTCCTTCTATTTGTTGTTTCACCTGTTTGTTGGTTTGCAGTTCTTTCGTTCTTTCTTTTGTTCGTTCCTTCGTTTAAACCACAGCCAGAAAGTCAGAAATTCTGTAAATCAGTTAGTCAGTTTGATTTAGTAATATACCTTTAGTTTTTATTTGATTCTAGAAAACGAGGGCTTGGATGATCCGGATTTGTATGAAGGTGACATGATGTTTACTGCTGATCAACGCATGGCGGCCGAGTTGGGACTGGACGTAGACGATCCACTCGGAAGAGGTGCAACCAAAAACAGGCAGTGGCCTGGTGGTGTGATGGCTTATGTCATTGACTCCAGTCTGTGTACGTTTGTAGCTTCAATTTTTAAAATTTCCTATAATTTTCCTAATGAACTCATTGTGGCAAACTTTTGCCGTGACGTACTCTTTAGTTAGTCTTTACTTGGCAGGAGCTGAGTATGAAATTCTACGGATTAATGTGAGTTCGTTAATGCAGACATATAAAGAGGGTTTGCCAAAACGTTGCCATGTATATAGTGAATGCAAAAGTAATTATAACTATGCAATGTTTCAGCCATTTGGTCGGATTGTCACCCTGAATGAAGAGGGAAATGGAAAGAGGTTTTTGAGATCAAATTACTAACCTAGTATCACCAGTTCAGGAAAGGACAGGCAGCATTTTTTCCTTATCTTAGCAGAACTTACCGGATTGTCACAAGAACATCAATACTTTGTCATTACCCCTATTTTGCCTGGGCTTTTTTGCACTTCCTTACTCTGTTTGGAGGGGACATGTAATGCTCAAGTCCTTTACTCCCAGAGTGTTAAAGCTACGACAACCAATCTTCTATAGCGTGCGTAGTATGACCAAAATGTTTCCTTTGAGGTCCGCCAAATGTGCTTACGACATCACATGACGTGTAAACATGTCATGATTTCCGAACTTTGCCATTTTGGATCCGCCATCTTGTATTTCTTGATTTTTCCAAAACGAAAACTACCAGAAGCAGAAGTGGCCCCGAAGTAGTTCAATGAACAATTAAATAGACCAAAAATGTAAGAGTTACTTTAACAAAAGATGTAATTTTCATTTAAAACAGGATAATTAAAAAAAGAAGAAGGTACAGTGTTTAACAAAAATGTTAATATGCTTGACATGCAACATCAAATTTTATGAACATGTCATAGTTGCAGTTCCAAAGAGCTTTAGTAAGCGTTAAAATGTTTGTGGCTCTTGATTGCAATTATCAAAAACATTATAAATCTTAAAGTCAGCGCGGGCACCTTTTGCTCGTCCTTTCCCCCAGACTAAACAGGGTTAATAGTCTTGTGGCTTGGTGCAATGGTTACCTTTATATTGCGTATTATGACAAGAAATTATCAGTGATAATCACTTGATCGTGGCAAATAATAAACGTGAGTAAAAAATCTCATTTTTGGTCGTTTTTTTTTTCAGCTCGTGATTCCAGAGCTATGGAGGCTATTAGAGCGGGAATGGAGGAATGGACAAGCAAAACTTGCATTCGCTTCAAGGAAAGAACAAACGAACATGCAAGCTTATGCCAACTTTAAACTTGGCTCAGGGTAAGTTAACCATCATAAAGTCAAAAAAGGTGAAAAACTACAAATTTAAAAATATATACCATTGCATACTCTTTTGCAATTATCACTGATTCTTCATATAATATGACAACGATGATCGATTGCACTGATCATTCTAGACAGATGGCGAGAAATAAGAAAATTATGTACTTGAGTATACTGTACTGTATGTCATTTTACAGACTCTTTGCTTGAGTTACATAACGGCTTATACCGGCTTATGCCTGACAAAAGAAACCTGTATTTGGCCCCGTAACTTTGTTTAGTTCGTCACCTTAAAATCAGAGTTTTTCTGACTGAAAAGCGATGACGTAGTTTGTGTGTCAATCCTACCAGTTACACAGTTGGAACAATCGTAAAACTTGATAAATTGATTCAAAACAGTTTAATTGCAATTGACAGTCAGTTTGTGTTGCATGTGGGAAAAAGTTGATTCAAAAGTACGTTTTGCCTTATTCTTTTGTCTTATTGCCTCGAAGGTGTTCATCATATGTGGGTAGAACTGGCAGCCGGCAGGATATCAATCTTGACCGTGGGTGCTGGCAGAGGGGAATTGTTGCTCATGAAATTGGTGAGTTTAAGCCAATATTTCTTAGAATGCAGAATAAATGAAACCTACTCGCAAGGTTCACTTTGATAAATTCAAGTTTTTATCGCGCATCTGGGACTTGAAACTTCTACAGTGTTCGTATATTAGGTAAGAAACTAAGAAAGGTGATCACAACAAGTACTCCCGAAGAAGATCCAAGAGCACCCTTACGTCGTTTCCCTAAACGATACATATTTCAGTCTGTGAATATCCATGGAAGAGAACAAACATCACACCATACTGAAACCGCCTGATATAACTTTTCTGCTCAAAACAAGGTATTTGTTTTCTAGTTGTGCGCTCTTGTTTTGGCTTTTATTATGAGCAAGCTGTCGAACATTTTTTAAAAATAAATTCCACTTTGTTGTCCTCAGGTCACGCTTTGGGCTTCTACCATGAACAGTCTCGTCCCGACCGGGATGATTACGTCACAATCATGTGGGACAACATCATTGAAAGTGAGTAAAGAAGACAAAAGGAAAACGGTGCTCCCTGTTTTAGCTAAAACCCTATTCAGAGCGGGCTTTTGATTAAATATCAGTTCCAAGTCAATTAACTGCAAGTACATTAAAGCTATGCAGTAGCCCATAACCCGGAACGTGCAACTCCCATACTAAGCTTAATTATGTCACGGCGTTTTTACAGATCTATCTATTTTAGACAGTTTTGGATTGCTATTGCCCGCGAAAACATAATAAGTTTCAGACCGCGTGATTCCGCATCCCCACAAAATGGCGTCCTTCGATCGTTCTTTCTCTTTCTAAAATACCCAATTCGTAACGCAAGGCATAATGCAAGGCTGATGAATAGAAATAACTATACAAAGCTTTTGATTGTTTAACAAGGCTCCTTTGGAGGTCTGAATTCGCGGGAAATTCAATCTAAAAATAAATCGGTCTGCGCAAATGCCGTGACACGAATATATGGCAGTTGTAAGCTCCAGGTAATGGGTCCTGAGCTATGATAATGAGACTTTGTAGGTGTAAAGTACGCCCAAAAATATTTCCTTCGAGCTTGCAAAAGGGGATGATGACTTGAATCGACTTCTTCAAAACCCTAGTGAATTGTCAAAATTGACCTAAAGGTATAATCAAGCTAAAAATGTCAAAGTTACACGGCAAACAATAAACTTTTCATTAGAAAAAATCAAAAGTTGGGAAAAATATGGTTGTCATGGAAACATCAAAATACAGGAACAAAGACATTTCAAAATTATATGTTGCCATACACACTGGAAGAAAAGGCAGTCACAAAGTTGAATGGCGTTTCCTTGAATATTTAGAAAATAAATTATAAGCGTTCAAAGTCCGTACGGGTGCAATCCACTCCCCCACTCCCCCCCCCTCACCCACCCGTCCCGTCCTTCGGACTGAATAAACGACGGATACGATTTTCTTACAACACCTCTTTTGGTGTCTGCTTTGCTGTGGCGTGGATGCTTGTGCGCCCACAAAAATAGAAACGAGATATTCATTAATGAAAGTTTAGTAAACGTAGCGGATTTCAATTTAATCTAAACAGCTTTATTTCTGTCGGCATCGAGAAAAAAGTGTCGATTTACTACGTTTGTTTCATCTTCCTTAATTTTTTAAGCATCAGCTTTCCTTTACAGCTTCCAAATGTTTCTTCCCTTTTTTCTCTGCCGATTCAATTCGTGATTCTTGTTTTCTTTAATTTCCTTGATTATGTTTTGTTATTGTTGTTATGGTTATCAATTTTAATAATTTTCTAACCCAATCTTCTTTTCAGGGAACAAGTTCAGCTTCAACAAGTACAACCGCGGGACCATTGACTCTCTGGGGACTCCATATGATTATGGAAGCGTGATGCATTATGGTAGTAGAGCCTTCAGCAAGAACGGGAAACCTACCATCGTGTCAAAAAAGTCAGGGGTACGTTTATGGATCGTTTATTCTGATACATTTTAAAATAGGTGTCACAGCTTATAGGTTTAATTTTTGCTTGGCTTAGTTTACCAAGAAATCAATAGTGTTACATGAAGAAGCAGTACAAAAATATGCTACCCTCGAAAAGGTGATGTTTTTTTTGTCAACAGTTATTGATCGTAAAAATTTGAAAGGTTTGCATAGGAAAAGTGTCTCTTGTCACCTAAAATATCACTTGTCAAATGACGTTTTGACTTTGGTATTTGAATGTTTAAGTGTTTAGCCGTTGAGGCTGAAAAGTTACTTGTGGTACAATTTTAAGACAATTGTATGGCCTAGGTGATTTTTGCGCCTTTACCGTTTTTGACTGATATAAGTCGCTGTATCTTCAAACCAAAGCGTAACTTTACATCATGGATGCCTGTGACCTAGCCTTTGCCTCGGTTTAGCTAGTTCCTGATTGCAAATTATTCTTCTGACTTTTTGGCGATGACTTTTAAATCTAAAATGTGATCCAAGTTTCAACAACGTATACATAAGGTATTTTTAATCCTTGCGACAATTTAACAATTAACAGGTAACTCTAGAGGAGGAAGAAACTTGCCCTTTTAACCTAATATGCGTTATTTGCCTGTACATTTTTTCCAGGTTACACTTGGTCAGAGGCGTGGAATTAGTGAAACAGACGCACGACAGATGAATCTCCTCTACAAATCACAGTGTGGCGGTCAGTATTACTGAGTTAACTGATTCTGGAATAACTTTCTCATTTTAATTTTACTTACCCTATTGTGAGGCAATCTAATAACCTATTGTAATTGAATAGATTTCAAGCATTTGGGCAACTGCTGTGGAAATACGCAACTGCAGAGAATTTTACTCATTTCCACTCCGTTATCTTTGGGCGGATTAATCGAAGAGTGTGAGACCTATTTACCAAAATGGAACTTGTCTATTTAAATTTCCACGGTTGACAATGACAATCGGGTGGCATTGTAGTCCAATACACTCATTATGTTAGGAGGTCGAAGTCCATTCTTTAAAATTAAGCAAACAGTTAAATAATCAATAACTGCCACCTATGGTCGATCCAAACATAACTGAAAAATATTACCTCTGGAAAAGGGCATGAACGGGGGAGGAACCCTCTTATCCTTGTCCTCTACTGCTATAGTGAACTACAGTTATATGGAAGGAATCAGTCACTTGACTTAATCATATGTTACCAAAGTTTAGGCATTACACTCTCGTGCTTCTGTCCCTTTCATAGTCAAGGCGTAGGAGAAACAAAATCTGTCAAGTTTGAAAAAAAGATGCATAAAACGTTCTCTGAGCATTTGTTCTTCGACTAGTCTTAAACCACAGGAAAAAATCAACCAAGTTGAAATCGTTTAAAGGTTTTGAACTGCTGCATTGTATGTAAGAAGAATCGCCATGGATATGTTGTTCAAGAGAGCATGAAGGCCATTCTTTAGTTACTCAAATTTGAGTGCCCTCTAAGCGTTAAAATAAAAAGCCACTGGCGTCTGCCACGCAAACGACTTACAAAACAAAAATGAAACAATGTTTCAGTTTATATGAATGGGAACCTTTAATTAATCTTACAAAATAAGTTTCCAATCTGCAAAATGGATCACGTGTCCTTTTTTCGCGCGTTTTGGGGTCATTGACAAAATTTGATCGTATTTCAGTCTCTAGACCACTTCTGCAATGGGTGCCCAGTCTAAGAGCTTGAACGGTCAACGTCCTAGAGAAACATCCGGTCCCCAGGGGGGCGTTTCTCGAAAGCCCAAAAAGTTCTCGGCTGTGGGTGGCATCCACCTTTTCCCGTTAGGTTTTCTCCATTTTTGCCTTTCTCCACTTTTTATCAGACCTACATTTTCGAAGGCGAATTGCGTATTCCTCTGACATAGAATGGCAAAGTATGATGACAATCGGTTGCAATTGTTACGAGATATGGCATCACAAGTAGCATGAGGTCAAATCTTTTTTCACCTTTCTTGGGAAAAGAGAATACAAAATGCTGGCAAAAGGAGCAAAGTGTGCCCCTCCATTTCGTATGGCACTACAAAGCTCCCAGCAGGAACACAACGCGTACTATTTACCTTATCTTGTACAGCACAGCATAGTTTTACTAATAAAAGTAAAACCCTTTCAAAATGTTGTAATACAGCAAAAACAAACAAACAAACGAACAATACAAGGGATTCCATCCTAATCCAGCCCACTCCCCACCGTTTGTACAAAGATGGGGGTATAAGTTTGCTTGTACTCCCAAGTGTTAAGTTGCAAGTAGTTTAACGTCGTGACTCAGTACAAAATAACTCAGCCTTATTCTGCTTCATCTGATAGGAAGCAACTGCGTAGATAAGGACAGAAGATGTGGAAGTTGGACCAGATACTGCAGCTACCACAAATATGTGAGGGCAAATTGCAAGAAGACCTGCAAACTATGTTGAACAATCGAAGCAGGCAACAGTCGATGGTAAGCTAGACCTTATGTTTGTCAACCCTTTTTTTTGGCCGGATGGGTTCGTATAGGATCCATGAGGTGATCTGCAAACTCACACATTACTGGCGTACTCTTCCCGCCTTTCTCGTCAAGCAATCATGCAATCACTCTAATATGAAACAAATCGATGGCAAATTTGGCAAATTCACCTGGTATTCTTTCCACGTAAAATTTCGACTTCACGACAATTTAAAGTTAATGAGACACCGTTCGGCAAGAACGAAAGGCGCCCATCGCGTTATTATATTATTATTGCCCTGTCCTAAGACAAGTTCATCCACAAATAATCTAGGAGACTGATGGTTGTATTCACTTCATTTTATTTCAGGTCACTAGCGTCTGGAATTCAGTCAAATAGTCATATTAGTAGCCTAAAACTGAGTAGAATGAACTACAATAAAAAGCATGAAAACTGTGCTAGTTTGTGTCCTTTATTTTAGTAACAAACTCTCAATTCTCTCTGGTCCTGTGAAACAAACCTTCAGCTCTCTCTAGTCCTGTGAAACAAGTGCAGACACGGTATTCCTGGTAGTGTGTTCCATTGACCTTATTCTTCTGATCATGAAAGGCGAATAAACCGACCATTCATCACACATCTTTTTTGGGACAAAATTTGGTAGTTATTTCTCTTAGGTTTTGCTGGGAGACGATATCTTCAAGAGTATGTTTTGTTTTCCGGTAAAAATCCTGTATGAGGGATCTGTGGTAAATTTTAGAGCATTTTCATTCGGGGGTGCGATCAATCGAAGGCAGTCAGCTGGATAGCTAGCTTATCGTGCCCATCTGATCTGTAGCTTATCGTGCTTATCGTGCCCATCTCAAACATGCTAGAAGTTCCAAATCCTGTTCCTAGTTACTGACGTCCGTTTCGGATTGATTCCTTGCTCTTACTGCGCATGCCCCGGGGGATTGGCACGAAAACCAGGAACCCATCACACTTTCAAGATTTTTAACTCTTTCAAAGTTCGTTTAAGGAGGTTCGCGCGAAAATCTTCTACTGCACAGATTTTGTTCGTGCTTTTGCTTCAGTGAGATAATGAGTAACCTATGTCAGAAATGCAAAAATATTGTGAGGGGCTGCGGGGTCACCGACTTCCTTTTTCGAAATTAAGCGCTAAAATTAAGCGTTAAAACTACCCCAATTTTGGCAAATCGGCCCTCGTAACTGACATCGCCTCAGTGGTTGTTACGTGAAAGGTATTAAAAACAATTCGCCGAAGACCCACTTTTTCAGATTCAAGTGGGTCTGCCAACACCGAGCAGCTAAAATAATAGCGGAATTCGATGATGCGTGAGCAGAAAAGTAAAAAAAAAAAAAAAATCAAACATCCACAGCACAGTTTTCCTTCAATTTTTCATAAAACGTAGATAATCGATGGAGAAAGTGATCTATCAAAAGAAAGTTTGGGGTCATCGAACATTTAAAAGAGTTAAATCCGTGCATAGATATTAAAAGGCCCACTAGCTCTATACATGTCTACATTTCTTCAACAGCGCGCGCGCTCAATGCATGACGTGGCATGGCATGGCAACGTGAATTGCGTGGGCAGTAAGGATGTGCAGAGACAATAAGCGCGAACGTCCTTAAGGTTTTTTCTTGGCAAAATCCAGTCGAATTCCTTCATAAATGCAGACTAAAACCCACTCTTTGAGGGCGACTAGTTTAGCCTAGCTTAATTAATGATACAAGTATTTTATTTCCATCATTAAGTTCCTCACTCCCTTCCCTAAACAACAGCGTCATTGTGCTTATTCCTTAAAGGAAGGTAAGTGTCATCTTGAGCTAATGTAAGTACGGAAATAGTGGTCATGACAAAATGAGGCTGTTCGAATATTTTCAGCCTTGCAGTTTGCTATTTGTCATATATTCAACTGATATTATCGCTAAATGGGCAAAGTATTTAGTCTGAAAATAATTTCGTAACCAGTAAGTTGAAGAGCTCTACAATGGAAAAAGCTCCATCCTTGCGTCCTTCTCTAGTTTGCAATATTAATTTTAGCTTTTTTCTTCTTACTAAGCAATACTTTTTAAGCTTTGCTATGCATGTGCTTTAAAGACCCATTGACACTTTCCATAATGCAATGCAGTCGTAATTGAATTTCGTGGACCACGAAAATACTCAGTCATCGCGACTGTTTGAAAGATCCAAAGTAATCTGGTTCCATCAAGCAATGTTCGGCCAATTTTGCTTACCTGTGAAGTACAAAGAAACATATCACATATATTCTACGTGATATTTCGCGTTGTGATGTGGTAGAAGCCATTTTTGGTGGAGATTGGAACTTTTCCGTGGAGCGATGCCGCCAAAGGCTCGAGTGTGGCCGGCAAGAAACTGCAACCTTCGGGTTTGGCTCACAAATTCGGTCTTTCATGTAAATGAAATAAGTCTATTAGATCGCCTGTAAGTGCCCCCGTATTTTACAATTTACTCTCGAATCGTTTTGTTATCTCTTTTTAGTGTACTCGTTTACTGTGAGGTGAGTTTTTCAACATCGTTACGTGACCAATCGACCAGAACAAAGTATTGTCTGCACGGCAAAATATAGATGAAGTACAAAACTTCTCGGCTTGCTGACGGCTTCGTTTTGTTCTGCATTGAAATAAAACTTTCGGCGAAAGTTGAAGAAGGTTTTCCGCGTCTCTGGCCGTCGAAATTTTTTCGATGTGAGTTTCGAAAGTGGCTAAAAGCAGCTTCCGCCGGCGGTGCTCATTTGAAATTATGCCCGATGCAAATGACATGCAACCGACAGAAAGGAACCGACTGAAGGTATGTTTTTTATACAGAAAACTTCACGGCTCGCTGGAGGTTTCAATTTCGTTTGCATCGATCTCAA
>Ga0126336_10002515_pt1 | contig 10466 bp, 8 predicted proteins | sample SidCmetagenome_FD_92530 | JGI IMG/M metagenome (GOLD analysis project Ga0126336, IMG submission 92530) | Coral microbial communities from El Islote,Puerto Morelos, Mexico - Siderastrea C C metagenome | ecosystem: Host-associated > Invertebrates > Cnidaria > Coral | place: El Islote,Puerto...
CTTTTTCCTTCCACAGGACCATGAAGGTTAGCAATAAGGCCGTTTGGTGTCGCGATAGATTGAAATTTAATTGAATGCACCTTCTTATGACCGTTGTACAGTACACGTTGGTTTCTGCCTGGGCGAGAGATAGGTCTTACAGTTCCGTCAATAAAACCCAACAGTTTTGGAGAGCTGCTCCCTTCTCGTTGATGACTTCTGTGAATGTTTGCAAATGTGGACGCCTTAACTATGGCTGATCCAAATCCATTAGCAAATGTCTCCAACTAGTGTAAATGGAATGCATCTCTGCGTTGGAAATCAGGCAAAGTTGTGGCTCGGGTCTTGCGAATCTTGGTATTAAATCTACATATCTGCACGGGTAAGCAAACCGCTTTAGAAATATGCAAAATGCCTCTGTTCTGTCCACGTTGACGCCGTTGTAGCAAACAATTCGGTCAGGAAGGTTCAAAAATTTCGCTCAGTTCGTATATATCGTTTCTGTAAAACCTGAACTCGGTCTTGCACTCATCATCCGTCATCTGGTCCAGATCGAATGGTTCGTATCTCCAGTACGGAATATCAGGATTTTTGGAGTATTAATGTCATATAACAGCATACATTCCTTAACATCGATTAAATTCACAGCATAGGCTATCAGAATGGTGTCTCTAACTTTTGGTATTTTTTGGCAGCAGCTCAACAAATCTGGCAAGTATAAAGACACAAAGACTCACAAAGGCCGGCGAAGTTTTCAAGACCTTTTCGTAATGTAAACTTTTGGCGGGAACGCCGAAGGCTACCGACGGTCTCGAACCCAGTCCCTTTACGTCGACGTCGACGTCCCCGTTGTCGTATCGTAAGGTCCCTATTCCTAAGACAGCAACTTTGCTGTGTTTTCAGGCTTGCTCGGAGATATTTTCGTTATTTCTAGGCGGTGATGTATCAGATAACTGGGTCATGATGGCACTCCTGCTGACTTGTGTCGTTCGTCAATTAGTTCACGCGGAGTAATATTTTTAGATTGATGAACTAGTACGTGTAAAAGGTGGAGTTTTATGCTCTGCTCTTAAGTTGATTTGGGTATGGTTAACCAGAGAAGTAAACAATGTGATGATAATAAGGCTTTTAATGTATTTAAAGTGGGTATGGATTAGAGAAAATAATTTGTTCTACTTGTGTTTGTTAACATTCGATGTCCGTTTGTATGGTGCAAGGCCTGAACTTGCTGACGTGTGCTTTTGCGTTTTCTTGGCCATAAGCGATTGTTATTTAAGAGGTACATTCAAAGGATTATTTTTTAAACAAGCGAAGAAGTAATACGAAGACGTTTTAAAGTGTGGTAATTAAACATTATCTACGGGAGAGTGTATCGTTTATGGAATGGACACTTGGAGACATTCTTCAGCTAATAATTATAACAATGGCATTGGAAGTATTTCCAAATCATGTTGTTGTGAAGGAAGAAGACTAACAAGAGGTATCCCTTCCTGTTTATTTCGCGATAGGTTAGAAACGTGCTATTGCTAAGGGAAGAGTTCACAAAGAACAAATTACGACACTCAATGCAATTTCGTCCTCAGAGCCCGTGCGCTTTAGGGTCAGGGGAGATGAAACGCCACGGGCTCTGGGATAATCAAAAACCGGATGCCACTTTTGCGGCTTCCGGTTGTAAGGTGCATGCGCGACGCTTTACGAACTAAGCATGCGTTATGGGTTGTGTAAAGAGGAAAACGGCGCGAAATATTACGACTTCCCCTTGGTTTTGGCGCCTTTGTCATTCACGAGAGACTCGCGTGAAAAATGAAAATGCTCCTCGCTCACAGTCTCGCGAAAATGACCGGCTTCTGATAGATTTGTTTCACTTCGCGTTGAAAAATTCAGTTCAGAAAGGAGACCGGACCTCCAGTAAAAAGAACGCCAATATGAGGCACTGAAGACTGTTTTTGTTGAGGGTAAAGATACCATTTGTGTACAGCTACCAGCTGAATGTGGGAAACCTCTCAGCGACTAGCTGCCTCCATACATGTCCATGTGTTTTTTTGGCAACAGTGGTAAAGAGAAAATCCACTTTTTTGTTATAGTCGTAAATCCATTAAACTCTTTGATGGAAAAAACGGCCCTTTTACAAAATCGACAAATTTTCAGCGACATCTTGAAAGAAAGCGATAGTTATGGACGAGGTTCATTTATTCATAGTATGTAAAACCTTTTTGTGTTCTATAAACTTACCAATTTGAAAAATCGGTTTATGACAAAATAAGGCATATACGGTACGCGTAAAAATCAACTAAAGTTCACATACAGAGAGCGACTGCTTATTTAATTAAGTAAGACACAGAGCAAATCAACAACAGTAGGTTTTGTACGGAAAGCTTTTGCTTACCGAAATGCCAAAACATTGCATGGAATAAACACAACAAAATGACATACGCACAATTTATTAACGAGTATCACAGGTCTTTCAGTAAAAACTCACTCAATCAAGGCAAAATGAACAGCCACTACAGCTAGAAACATTGAATATCTATCACAAAGATGGATAATTTCTTACAAAGACAGTCAAAGTGGATAGTGAAAGCAAAGGCCTTTTACGTACACTTGAAGAAGTTTATCAGTCCTGCCAGCAGCAAACTTTCAAAACTTACAAATACGATGTCTTGCAAAAATGAAAGGGACCGCTGTTGTGGTTGTTTTTGTCATTCCGTCCCGCCGCTGCACTTGTTTTTGTGCCACGCAATTCAAGAAGCCAATCCACGTAGAATAGGCCGGCTATTTCCCTTGTTTCAAAATTCACTTTTCAGCTACGGTGAGATTACTTGCTCCAGTTCAGCAAAATAAGCTTAAATTCTGACTTCTGTTCGATCAAGCTCGCACATAGCTCCGCGGAGTGAACGGATTTTCAATACAGTCGCCTATTTCAACCTCTACGACTGTACTGGAGAGACTGCCAGCTTCCATTCCTTTACACAATGTTGAGAACAATTTTCGAGCCACTATTGACTATGAACCGTACTTTAGAGCCGGAAATTAGAAGGATTATTCCAAAAATTGTTCTCCTTCGACCGTCGTTTATCTTGAAGCATGTATTCATTCAGTTTTGTCAAGAACTAAACTGCTGCAACATATCATAAGGTTTTGGCGCCTTTTTCGTTTTAATCATGTGATCGACATTTATTCTCTTTTTGCGTTTTCTCTTACATGAATGTGAATTTGACTGCATTTCAATTGTTTGGGGGTTTGCATCGCCCATTTTCTGATTTCGATTCTTTCCCATTGTCCGTCTCTGACGTGATCGAAAACGTCCAGAAAAAATATAGCAAGACATGTTCATTTCCCGCTTTGCAACTTCCCTACTCGTAGTAGCCTCACTCTCAGACGTTCGAAGTCGTTTGCGGCCGGCCCCTTCGCTTCTCTGCCTCTCCCAGGGAGAGCAGCGAAGGGGCCAGCCGCGAACGACCTCGGACGTCTGAGAATCAGGCTATACTCGTAGACGCCTGGTAAAATATTGTAGCCAATCAGGTTTCAATTCGCCAGCATTCTGACATTGATTATTCCAGAGGTCTTGCATGCTGACCAAAAGGAATGAGGCCTCTGGGAACGAGATTGCACTCAACAGCTCAAGGGAGCATAAACTTCACAGTAGTCAACGACCAAAAAACAACCTCACTTCCGGTTTTTCAGAGTCTTGCGGTTTGAATCAGTTCAGACTTTTAGGGCCCGTCTAAACTAGGAAACATTGTTGCGGAAACGTTGCTGCAGATGCAAATGTTTCCCAGTTTAGCCGCGCGAGAAACATATGTTGCGGAAACAAATTTTGCGACTTGGAAGCAAGGAAACATTTTGCTTTACAGACGCAAATTTTGCTTCCGAAACGTATGTTTTCCAGTTTAGCCACCCAAGGAAACATGTCTGGAAACAATGTTTCCTAGTTTAGCCAGGCCCCTTACGAGCGCGAAGTTCGTATGAAAACGATACAGTAAAATGTTCCGATAAACCAAATTTCTCGCCGATAAAACCTGTGGATGCCAGTTACTTCATTCTGAACACATGCTCAAAGTAAAAAAGCTTACGTTTTCAGAAATGACGTTAAGTTTTGCGGTTTAAGTAAAACTTTCAACATTTGTCTGTATTTTCTTTTTAAAATTATGGCGGGAACTGCGCACGCGTCGTGCGCTTGACCGCTGTGAAAGCATAAACAGGATCAATTGGTAGCATATACATTCTAACACCACGTAACGATTATACTAAGGCAGAAATCTTACTCTGAGGACAATTTAGTGTGGTCATTTGGTGTTAAATATCTTAGGCTTAACCCAGAGAGGTTTATAGAATTCCATTCAGACAATTCTTAGGTAAATCATCTTAACAGAATGTCACTAGATGGTACATGGGCCGACGATGTGATAATTCAAGCAATTGCAGAATCTTTAAATTTACCAATTCGTATAGTAGAATCGAATGAATTGTTTGCTCCATTGACCGATATAGAGCCTGTTGTTTCACGACAAGAACCTAGCCCTAATTTTTTTCTAGGCCATTGGTGAAGTTCCGGCATTATGTATCTTTTATATATGCTTCTTGAAAATTTGGGGGAAACAGTAGGTTTAAATTCAAGATTGAGTGGTAAACCAAACGATCCCTTAATTGTCAGTCAAAGGTTACGAGAAAGAGGGACTTAATGAACATATTTAGGTGAATGGAGAAAATTTATATGAGAAAAAGTAGCAAGAAAACACAACAAAAGAGAAAGGATGTTCCTGAATTAGATTATCATCAAATTTCAACGTTGGTTGAAAGTTTCTTTGATAAGATGAAAATTGGCCCAGAATATATATGTACGTTTTGTGATCAGTTATGGTATAGATCATCATTTAGTTTGCGTAGTAAATCTTCTTTTAACAAATGTTCAAAGGATAATATTAATTGTTGTGTTAAACCGGGGTAAACAAGGTCGACAATAAGGAGTGGATTTACACAACATGTGATCTGAAGCTTTGAAAGCTGATAAACTACCAGGCTTTTTCAATGCAAATAAAATGGTGTTCCCTGAAAAACCGCAATGTTTAAATTTAATGCCACTGGAAGAGAGACTTATTTCACCACATATTCTTTTTATGGTTCATAAATTTGCCGCAATTTATGGCGAGCGGATTACGAATTTCTGGCGTGTGATCGCACGGTGATCGCTTAGGGCGGTCGAGGTGCTAGCAGGTGCTAACAACAAAAAAGAATCACGACCACTGAATGAAAAAACAAAATTTACTTGTGACAAAAATCGTGAGAAAAGATACTAAAAAGAAAAAGGAAGTAATAGAATCAATTAATGAAGCATCACAACCAAGAGATCTCTAGTCTGTGGGATGGTTATTTAACCCTATTAACAGACCGGGCTTTTTTGGTCTTGTGGGACTGGGGGATACGGATTCCGCCCCACCTCCTTATCTCTGAGAATACTAAAGCTATGACAACGAAACTTAAAGGACATGTAGAAGGTCCAAAGACATTTCCTTTGAGGTCCGCAACATCAGCTGACGATTTCATATGACGTCAGAACAACGACATGTTTTCAATCGACGGCCATCTTGGATTCGCCATCTTGGATTCCTTGATTTTTCCAAAACCTTCAAAAAGCAGCAAAATTGATCAAGAAGTAATCAAAATCAATAAATTAACACGAAAATGATCTAAAAATGCAAACTTCACTCCAAAGAAATTATAAATTTTCATGAACGAGGTTAATTTAAAATTATGAAAAAAACCGCTTGTCAAAAAGTGGGTGCCATGGTAACGTCAAACTCGCTAGACAAGAACTTGCTATCCCAAATTGTTTCCAGATAAATGTTAGGAATAGTCAGCAAGTTTGGTGGCTTTAGCTCGTTCATTAAAAAGTTATAAGCGTTCAAAGGGCAGAATTAACCCCCCCTGTCTGAATAGGGTTATAGTTCCTTCCAAGAAAGACCTGATTTTGTTAGTCGATCAGGTTTCCTTCAAAAACTAAATTGTCCGAGTTTACTGTTGTTTAGCTTTTCCCCGTCGTACCCAACAGTCTTATTAAAGTTCCGTTTTAAAGTGGCCTAGACGCGCGTCCAAGTTCTAAAAGAAGCTTTCATCGTGTTTTGCGTTTGACTCCGCTTCTTTCCTATCTTAGGTTTCTTTAACGAAAGGCTTTGCCTGTAAGCTACCCTTCAGAGGTAGGGAAAGAAAACAATGTATGCTTTTAGCTAGTAAACTGGATATAATGCTCTGTTTTTGTAGAGGAGATGTTAGACATCTAACATTAGACATGACTTTATTGATGCGACACTTTTAGTTTTACCTTAAAATTTTACCTTCAAGAATTGTTTACATTAATTTTTATAAGTTTATATAACTCGGCTATAAACTATAAATTCAAAACAACGTAATAATAAATGTATTTTTGTGGTCTTAACATAACTTTTACAAGGTGAGACGTGAAAGGTTGACCGTTTTTTCTTCCACTTAAGAAAAAGCCGTTGAGTTTATTAAACAAAGCTACAATAAAATAACAGTTATTCTGACTCTTAAATGATGCTTTGTATCTCCGTTCTAAGGCGCGTCCAGCTAACCGGTTGTGATGAGGGACTTGGGGGTCCGAGAATGTTTTTTGAGTGGGAGGGGGGGGGATCATTTTATAACGAGATGAACGAAAGGAAGAATTACTCAGTTATGCCAAGACAGTTAGGGAATGTGTCAAATTTGAAGCCATTGTTTATCATCTTGTGGCATGATGAGGAGTTTCATACAGGAGATTTATACCGAGAGCAGCTCCGAATAAATCCAGATGATAAATTTCATAGTGCGTGACAGTTTTACATGTATTTCCAGCCTTTTCAGAAGACGCAAATATAAAAATTTCCTGGGGGAGTATGCCCCCGGTCCTCCCTATAGGTGGATTGAGATCACGCGTTTCAGCTTTGCCCTTTTCATGCATTTTGGCTTCTGTAGGTGCACTCCAGGCATACGCCACTGCAAACATGCTGGGTCAAATGCAAACATGATGCAAAAAAACAGTGTTTTTTGATTCCAGCTGGTGTCAAAAACTTGCCGTTAAATATGAACCTGCGAAATTCGTGAATTATAAACTGAAAAAAGAAAGTATTTACTGGTTGAATTTGACGGTTGGTTTGGTTTACTTTACATGTCTGGCTAGATTTTCCTGCACTGCTTTTCACGCCATGTCTCAGTGACATGTCTTGACCTTTCTCTTTGTAATCCTCTATGTTTTCACGGTAAACATATTTCTGTGTATAATCTGAGGACGTGATCAGACGAGAAATCACAGTTACTATTTTAGGAAACATGACAGCCCGTGCTCATCACGTGTTATTTTGTCAGCAAAGGCAATCCTTTTCCTATAACTTAGTCGGCTCATTTCTGTCGTGCAACAATCACAGTGGCAACAATGTCTGCTTGGAAGACAACTTGCATCACTTTAGTTGTTCTTGCAACAAGCCAGTTTGTGTCAGGCCATAAAGTACCTCGAGAGAACAGCTGCAAGAAAACCTTGAGGCAAATTGCAAACTCTTCCGCTTTTTCTCAAAAAATCGATTTGCGCAAATCCAAGGTGCGCTACGAGGTATGCTTCGACGATGGCGACGTGATACACTACTGCCCAGGAGATGAAATATGCTGTACACCTGGGGATCCAGCGAGCAAATGTTGCCCTGCAGACTATCCACTGTGCGTACCCAGGGGAAATCCTGAATTTTGCTGCCCGGAGGGATATCCAAAACTAGGCGGAGAATATTGTTGTAGGGCCGACAGCTTTTGCTGCAACGAAAAAAATTGCTGCGAAAATGAAGCCGAGTGTTGTGGGGAGCAGTGCTGCGAAGCGGATAGCTTTTGCTGTAATGGAGAAAACTGCTGCCAGGCCGAAGAAACATGCTGTGGTGAACAGTGTTGCGAGGCCGGTTTATTTTGTTGCAATAGTGAAAGATGTTGCCTGAACGAAGCTGCATGTTGTGGAGATGGGTGTTGTACTGACGATGCTCCTTGCTGCAAAGAGAATAACACCGAAGCATGCTGCAGCAAAACTACTATGGGCTGTTGTGACGGATACGGATGCGTTTCTCCCTGCGAATTCCAGTTCGATGCCATTGGATGCCAGCTGTCGAGCTTTTCCCTTGATGCCAAACAGTCGGAAGAATCGGTAGGAAAGACTCCAACATTGCTGGAAAGTCTTTATCGAATACTGCGACCTGACGAGAATCCAGATGGAATTGTTGCAAAAAATCCTAGTGCCCAAAGAACTGTTCTTTCCCATGTTAACTGCGGCAGTCGGCCTTCTTACACTTCTCAGTTTATATCAACAACAGCCTCCTTGGACGTCGCCAAATATTACAGGAAAAAGGAGAGGAAAAAGGCCTGATTGGCTTGAGAATTTGCACGTTTCATGTAAATAAATTACCTCAGAGTTGCCAGACTGTGGATCTGACCACCGAGGAGAACCGAGACAAGTACTTGGGAAACGCTGTGTGTAAAAACTTTGCCAAGGCGTCACAGGAAGTCCTTCTTCAGTGTGATGTGCCAATTCCATGTACTGTTGTTGATCCCTCAGAGAAGGAAAAGAAGAAGTTTAAGGATACTCGGCTGGAACCTTAAGTTTTGTGTTTCCTCGTTCTTAGGAGTAACGATAAATTTGCATGAAAGATGTAGTTTTTTTTAATTCGAGTTTCATTATTGTACTCATTTAGAATCAGAACTTGGCCAAGACTTTAACGGTGCACTGATTACTTCGTGTCACCAATTAGAACACATGCTAAAGCTTCTTGACACATTAATAAAGTTTATTACTTCTAGGTGAGAAGAAATCTAGACACTGGTAAATTGAGAAATGTTTGGTAGAAACACTTAAGGAGAATCAACTTTGGGTATCTAGATATCTCAAGAATATCTCTCTATTCAAATTGTGAAGATTAATCACTCCGATAGACATTATGTTTTACTTTCGCCTTCCCTTTGCCTTTTAAGCAAAGAAAAAAAACAAACAAACAAAGAAACAAATACAACAAAACAAAACAAAGCAAGTTATTACTTCTGTATTACATGACACTCATCATGTGAAAGTGAATATTGTTTTGTTCTTTAAAGTAAATGTTCTTCTGATAACAACATCACGTGTTGAGGCAAGTCCTTTTTTAAGCTCTTTTCTCTCTTTTCTCTCGATCATTTCTCTTGATCAGCTTTCCAAAGCCAAAAGGTTATCGCCTATCATCAGTTATTTATTCTAGTAAATTCTCTTGCTGTGCTCGCTTAATAGCAAAAATTTAAGACAAGGTACAGTCTTTATTTAATTAAAAGGGCTGTTAAGATCTCTTGAGCCTTCCGTCTATCTGGTGTAATCCTATACAACTGTACTCCAAAAGTTTTTCGTAACGCAAATCAAACTTCCGGCCTTTGTATGTTTGCTAATTTTTTTCTTTTTAATTTTAGTTTGTTTTTTACTTTCTATTATACGATTGCATATTTTTGACAGAGCCTTAATCAAACCGGACGAAACTGCCGTGACTTAACTTGCTTATGTATTACCAAATCTTTACCTATACTGTATTTTATAGATAGCTTTAACTAATACAGATAGATTTCACTTTTAGCATGCAGTTTTTATCAATGAAGAGCCTTTCTTAGTGGATACTCTAATAATAAACCATAATTATTATTATTATTATTATTATTATTATTATTACAAAAAAAAGAGTGAAAAAATTTTATTATTACACAATTGCTAACTATTAACATAATCTAATGAAAAAGCGGGGTGTTTATAAGAACTTTCTTCGTATTGCCCGATTTTCGATTCGATGCAAAATTAACAGATGCTAAGTATTCCAACTGAAAGTGCTACAATAATTTATGTTACCAAGCATATTCTCGATGTCCAAGCTCAAGAGTCAAATAAGGCCTGGTTCTTTATTCTTTGTGATATTTTCTGACAATATTTAACACCGTTAAATATATATTTAACGGTGAGCGTAATAAGAGAAAGACAACGTCTTATTACGCTCAGGTAAACGCCGAACGGTAAACCTTCAAAATCCGCCAATATTCACCAAAATTTGCCATTTACGGCTACGAGGACGACAAACCACAACAATTGAAGTACGTTTACGTTTATTTTGAAGAAAAATATCAACATTACCCCCGATATTTTGCTTTAAATACGAAGCTCGTCATATTCCCATACAAATCCTTCAAATTTAAAACAGATTGTCTAGGCATCCTGAACAAACTCTTCGAGAAAATGTGTGCTGAAACCGATCAGGACCGGCGACACGGACTAGAACTGCTTCGACAAAATGATTTTTTTATAGAAGCAACGAGAGGCGACAAAAAATACACGATCATCAAAATACTTTAGTTAGAAATATACCTTTCCAACGGACGGTGACTGGACAGGTTGGCTCAAAATTATTTCCTCTCTCTACCATTATCTTTACTCTTGATGTACCAGTAATTATTATTAA
>Ga0126336_10002516_pt1 | contig 10465 bp, 1 predicted proteins | sample SidCmetagenome_FD_92530 | JGI IMG/M metagenome (GOLD analysis project Ga0126336, IMG submission 92530) | Coral microbial communities from El Islote,Puerto Morelos, Mexico - Siderastrea C C metagenome | ecosystem: Host-associated > Invertebrates > Cnidaria > Coral | place: El Islote,Puerto...
CGGACATTTCCGATCAGACCGGTCCAACCGAAAAAAGTGGTCCACCTCGAAAGGTGGACCACTTTTTCCGAAAAATTTCCGGTTGGACCGAACCGTTCCATTCAGTTTCGGACCGAAATTTCCGGAAATTTTGGTTGAATGGAAAGCGCCCATGTTTCCTATAGCTCATGCCTAGAGTTGTATTTCATCGCCAGAAAAGTCGAATCAAAGTGGGCGGTGTTTTTTCAGATGCACTCGGGCATATCAAATGTGCTGTCTATCATGTTTTTGTTTTTCCGGATATCTGATTGGTTCAATTACCGAACTGCATCAAGCACATTCTTTTCCCTCTGCATTCAAAATGGCGGTTCGAGCAAGGAAAGAAAAGGGTTTTTATGCAGCTCTAAACAGCGTATCCTTCATTCATATGCTTCCAAAAGCAGAAAAGCGAAAGCGTAAAGCAACGGGGCGATTGTGGGAAGTGGAACGTGTTGTCGCTCTAGGGGAAAGCGCTGCGGTAAGTTGAATTCCTTCGCATACTCCGATATAAGCTAAATTCTAAGCTCTTCTTGTGATTATAGCTTATTACTATGTTTTAAGCGTCCGCGCTAAGCGTACTTTAGGACCGAAACCTGACTAAGTTTATGGTAGTAGTCTGTTTGGTTACATTTGCCGCTTTAATGGGAGAAAGGGAAGGAAGGTGAAGTTTTATCGTTTGGGAGCTTTGCTTATATTTTTATTTGATAACAGGGTGCTACTGAATACTTAGTTTTATGGAAGGGCTATTATGCATACGATTCAACTTGGGAACCTGAAGAAAATGTTTCGCTCGATTGTGTCCGGTATGATTGACCGATTTTTTTCCACAATTCTAACATTAATCAACATTCGTTTTGTCGGGAACTTCTTTATTCGCCATGCAGTTATTTTGCCATTCATCATTTCTGCAATATGTTGATCAGCAAAGTAATTCTCTTCACTGATTTACTACCGATTCTCTATTTTACGTTCGGAGAATTTAATGTACATCCATAGTATATGTCTATTTTGAGTCATGCTTCCCTCTTTCAGTTACAAACTCAAGCTTTTGACTGGTGTGGAGGATATGGAAGTTTCATTATTTTTCCCTCCAGTCATGAGTGAAATAAATTACTGGGATTATTGCATTTTCAACAATATTTTATAATGGTTTACTGTAGTTAAAATATTGTCGTAACACTCATTTTTTTTTACTCATTTTCTTTCAGATTTTTCAAAAATCCATCACCAGATGACGCCATCCTTTTTGAACAATGCACATCATTTAGAGTTGCTGTAGAACAGCATTTGAAATCCAAATGGAGATTGCCAGTTACTATCAAATTCCGTGGGGATGCTTACAGACGCCTTTTTAAAAATAAAGGCACTGTAAAAGATGGTTGGCATTTGCTGAGCAAATCCGACTTTCCCTGTAAGTATTTTCCTCATTACTGGGAGGTGGGTTAAAGTTAACCCGCTGTTTAACCCTAGGTTAGCCAATAACAGTGGTCCACTTGAGACAAACTGACAATTGTCAATGTTCTTGGGAAGAAGGACTTGGAAGCCCATTGTGAAGAATATAACGTTTTTTAACCCATAAAATAAAAATAAATAAATTACATTATTTCATTTATATTCGGGAGTGTTAAAAGCTAGAAGCTTGTGGTGCAGTGTATTCTGGATTGAATTAGAATTTAATAATAATAATAATGACTTTATTACCGTGTCAAACAAGAATCTAGCAGAGGGGATTTCCCACTGCTAATAGAGGACACCTAACTTTCTAAAATACAATCTAAAAATAATTTAATAAGAATTTAATAAGAAAAATAAAAATAACAATAATCTAATAAGAATTTGGTAGTGTTCGTTCTTGTGGAGGGAGGAGAACTGGAGAACACAGAGAAATGTTCTCGGAGCAAGGACAAGAATCAACAACAAACTCAACCCCCTATGACGCCCGGTCTGGGAATCAAACCCCAGCCACACTGGTGGGAGGCGAGCGCTCTCACCACTGCGCCACCCCTGCTCCCCATAGGCAACTACCAAAGAAGGGAAAGAGTTGTGGATTTTGTCCAACAACATCACCTTTTGCTTTACTATTGTAGGTTGATACTTACTGTGTGTGGGTCAATGCCAAGAAAATGTTTGACCTGAAAGCAGCTGAGGCAGAAAAAGTCCTCTCTAAACAATAATAACAACAATATTAGTGAAAACAGCAGTTTCTTAAATATAACATAGAGTGATTTTATAGTCAGTATGAACTGCAAAATAGAAGTTGTGAAATAATTGCTATGGATGCAAAATTTTAAAAGAATAGCTGTAGAATTGTAATTTAGATTGAAATTATTTGTCTAAAGTGTCCGTAGGCTCCTAGCCCCTTGAAAATTTTGTGATTTTTACATCATTTACATGAATGAAATAAAACATATATATATTTAAGTCTTATTCAAAGGGTTACTTTTAGTTAGTAATACAAATAGCAGTTATTAAAGGAAACCTCCACTATTTTTTACAAATATCGCCTAAAATGTATATATAGAAAAAAAACGCCTTACCTAGCGAACTGATTTTTTTTATCGCCTTCCAAAGAAGGGCCTTACAGCCACTTCGAAATTAAAGCGGCCGGCGCCATCTTTAGTAGCGCGCAATGCACTGTGGCAGATTTTATCGCAGAATTTGCCATTTCAGCTGGAGCCAGAGTATTCTTCTAGCAAAGAACGACCAGAGAGAGCAACATCATACGAAGAAGAAGAAGACGAAGACGAAGACGAAGGTTCGATTTTAAATGAAGGAAATGTAGATCGCCTTTCGAGCACGTCTTGGTGCTTATGCGAACGATGTTCTGCAAACAGCTTTTGTTTTCATTTGCGATGGCTAAAACATGAACATTAAAATAAAAAAGTTTTCATATCTGAACGAAAATTTTAGGGGAGAGACTCCCCAGCCCCTTGTACCACAGTAGAGGTCTGAATTACCGGTATTAGCTTATACGACCAAGAGTAACACAGGCCCGTAGCAAGGGGAGGGGCCGGGGGGGCCCGGTCCCCCCAATAATTTGGTCAATACCTACTATTCACACTATTATTCAGTGGAACAGTCACAAGGTTAGCCTATTGCTGGAGTTCGGTTGGACTGATAGCACTCTCATTAGCCTTATTAGCATTTATTCTTTGCCATTTTAGCACACATTCAACGTACAACGTTGAAGTGAAATATCTGATCAACGGTTTTGGTCAGTTACAAATTGCTGGAAACTACTCTCGGAAGGCAGGAAAGGCTATTTCAGAGACCCTATATTTTAAAAAATCTTCGGGCGTGGCCCCTGAACACCCCTAAAAAACTCGCCCTTCGGCACTCGTGATGTGCCCTCCAATAATTTTACCTCTGCTACGGCACTGGTAACATGAGGATTTTGTAAGAGAAAATTTATCGAATTTTCGTTAGGATTTTAAAGGGATACTATCGCGAGCATCACTTCAAAAACTCATGAGCCTAATGACTGAAAAAGACCATAGGTCTATATTGGGACAAACAAGTCTTTTTATTTTTTAGATGTTGTACAATGAAACTGATTTCATATTGGTTAAGAAGCAATGAATGTGCGATAAACTGGAGAGCGATTGAACACATTTTATTTGGAACTTATAGGGCACTTTCTATTCTAATCTTTCCGTTTGGAATTTCCGGAAATTTCCAGTGGAGAATTGAATAACATTTTCCGCCGGTCGAGCTTTAATACCGGAATGGAAAATGTCTCCAAAAGGACAACTTCTCGAGGTAAGCCCAAATCTTTGAAAATCACTTCCCTGAAATTTCAGTTCCATTTGATTTTCGGTTGCGACGGTTGAATGGTTCTGATTTCGTAAGTTTAACAGCCCTCCGGAATTTGATTGAGAAATTTGTCAAATTTCTGAGCCATTCACTTTTCTTCCGAAATTTTCAAAGGTTTTGGTCGAAAACTGCCGTTTGGTTTGTTGCTCATAGAGGAAAATCAGATAGAAATCTGGCAAATAGACAAATAGCGGGGTTAATTAGTTCACTTTATTCACTCTTTCTTCACGGGAAGAAAGAGTAGTTCATTGAACTTCTCAACAATGTTTGCTTTAATATACTGTATATTTCAGTGTTACAAACATCCTAACCTTTAAGGAGATTTTTGGATAAGGCAACGCTGAATGAATTCGCTTGTTCTTTACCTAAAGCTAAAAAATTTCTTAAAAGCCATTAGTGCATTGTCTTTCAAAAGCAACGGACCAAAATGATGTTTTGTTTTAACAGGTTTTGTAAAACGAGAAGCGAAAAAAGGGAATTCTTGAAGATATTTAGCAGGTGAGAGAGATAAAAGAGAGTAGGAACAAAAGGACTTCGTCGTATTTTCTGCGCATTTTTTAATCTTGTAGGAATAAGTGCTTTTTTGCTACAATACCAACAAAATCTCAGTCCTACTTATGGGAAAGACACGGTTAAATGTGCCGACTTAAGCCAAAAGAATTCTTAAAAGCCCTTAGTTAATTTTTTTCCGTAAACAGTGTGAAAGGAAACCGATAGTCCCTTGTCCTTTAAGGCAACGCCCCCACAATGATATTGGTTTTTAACAGGTTTGTAAAACGAGAAGCGAAAAAGCAAGGAATTTTTGAAGGCATTTAGCAGATGAGAGAGATACTGAAGAGAATAGGAACAAATGGGCTTTTCTTCTTTGTATTTTTTGCGCTTTTTTAATCTTGTAGAAATAAATGCTTTTTTTGTTACAAAACCAACAAAATCTCTGACCTACGCCCGGGACAAACACGTTTAAATGTGTCGACTTTAATTTATTAGCTAAAAAATTTAGTTCATTTTTTCATAAAAAGCGTGAAAAGAAACCAATGGTGCATTGTCCTTTAACGCCCCCAAAATGATATTTGTTTTTAACGGGTTTGTAAACCGAGAAGCGAAAAAGCAAGGAATTTGCATCTAGTAGGTGAGCGATAAAAGAGACAAAGTAATGGAGAGACTTTTTCATCTGTCTTTTCTGCGCTTTTTAAAATTTTTTTAAAAGAAATACTTTTTGGTCACAATACCAATAAAATCTCAATACCACTCCTGGGAAAAAACGCGGTTAAATGTATGGACTTAACATTTATTTTTCATTCGAAATTTCGAAATAGAACAATGACGCATTAGTTTACAAGAGTCTTTGTTGAGGTAAAGGAGCTGTTTAAACGTTTAGATAAGTTAGGGCCCTTTTAGGAAATGAATAATGAATGGCTCACCTCAAAAGCACTAACACAAAGGCAATGATTCATTGGAACTCTAACATCAACTGAAGGAACTGCAGGAAGCGGAGCAGCGAGTTTGAAAGTAAGTAACTGAAGATATAAAACGTCTTTGAGGTGATAACTGAATTGCGCTTTCTGTTTCTCAGTGTTATGGTCGAGACGAGATAAAATAACCTTAAAGTCGTACAGTTATTTGAAAGTAAGGTCGCAACCTTTCTTTGGCCATTGAAGTATAAGTTTAATTATTATATAGATACTGATGAAATAGCAAGATTTTTCCTTTTACTAAAAAATGATATCTTCATCGCGCGCAGTGAAGATACTATTTTTATCTTTCACATGTGAACATATTGGTGTCGTCATGGTTACTAAGATGATTAGCCAATAACAAGTTTTAAAAGTGAATTTAAAAAAGTTGTGTTTTGCCTGGAAATTTCATCAGCATCTATAAAATAAACAAAACATTACATGATCGCTTGGGGATACGAATTTTATCTTCTCATGCTGATAGTATCTTTCACTCGTTCACTACTCTCACTTGTGATAGATACTAACAGCACTCGAATATAAAATTCGTATCCCCGCGCGGCCATGTAATATCCTCTATATATCTATAACTTCTTTCAGTAGTGGGGTCTTATTTATGAAGGTTTCAATTGTAACTGAAAGGATGGAAGATTTTGAAAAACTTTACCACCCCAAGCATTTCTTTGGTCAAGTATATGCGCTTAAATCTCTAACTTTGTCCACTACTAGGGGCGCAATTTGTGAATTTTTCACTTGTAATTGTATAAAAGGCACAGCCCTAACTGACTGAAAAGGCACAGTTTATTTTATGGTATTCATCATTTAAAACACTAACAAATTGTTTCTTACTTTTTTCTTTCACAAATATAGATATGCTGGGCTATAAGACTGCCGTGTTTTTACTTGTTTGCTTGATTGGTGAAATTTCAGGTTTGTTTATTACGTGTTATATAGTAGTACAGAAGTTATTATTTTTTAACTGTGGAACGTTTAAGAAACAGAGAATTGAGAAATGGTAATCAAACAAGAGATGAAGGAGTTCGGAAAATGACAAACTTGGACTCAGTTGGGTGCTCGTAAAATTAGAATTCGGTGAAACAGCCAGCTAACTAATCTGGTTGGACATAAAACTAGTATTGGGTAATTCGCTTTAGGCATAAGTCATGCAGGGTAATTTGCTTTATAAAAAACTAAATGGATTATTTTGTAGGGGTTTTTGACAAGCATGTGGCAGGTGACGAGGTTTCCTCATTCGCTTCTGGGCTATATATCCTCTTTAGACTGAGACATGGGTATAGATTTTGACCATTTTGATCTGAAACATGGTATGGCTTGTGCAGTCTGTGTTTGGAATGGGTATGGTTTTCAGAAGAAACCATTCATATTCATACCGTGTGGTCTGGGCTGAAATAGGGTATCGAATTTTGGGCCAGATTTGAAAAGGGGCCGAAAAGGGAAATTAATGAATTTGGTCTCGAAAGGAAAGTACTTCTTTGGAAAAGTGAAACAAGGTGTCAAGAGCAACCAATATGATCTTAAGACCCTAGTTGGTGGTCCAGTCGGGATTGGAACCCACGACCCCCCAAACTCTTTGAGGCCCTACCCGACACACCTATAAAGGGTAAATAAGGGACCATAAGGGAGCAGAAAGTACGCTCCAAACGCCTACCCCCCCCCCCCCGTCTCAGTTTAAATGACAGCATCATTGTTCAATGTCTGCCGGGCGAACTTCAAGCAAACATTGGGTTTCGAGTTTCGGAAGTAGGTTTGTGATTTGTGGAGAAAACTACTGTTTAAGTCCGAATAAGGAATGAAAATTAATAATAGTTGTAATAAAAAACCCTGCCGTATATTGCATAATACCAAAAGAGGATTTAGTTACCATTCATTGCTTTTTTAAATTTGATTTTAGGAAATGGAAATGAAAGCGGGGATGGGCCTCCTGCTGACGTTGCAGATCCAACTCCTCCAGGTACCCAGTCGAGATAAATTTCACTTTTGTAACAGATACTTCGTTGGGTTAAACACTCCCTTACTGGCAATTCATATCACCAACGCAGCTCCTTCCCCGGCCGCAATGCAAAAAAAAAACAACAACAAGCAAAGAAAGAAACAAAAAGTCATAAAGGCTGGTTTTCGCTAGTCATAAGGGCAAGTGTAGGCACAAGAGCATACGAAGAACGACATTTATTCTTCTTGTTCTAGTCAGGACAGCATTGTGCTTATACTTAAAGTTACCATCATTTTCCGAGTGACACGTCCTTTGAATCGAAACTCCTGCTAGCAGTTGGCGATACGATTTCGTCAATCAAAACTTATTATAACCTCATATGGAAGGTGTTTGCTTTTATTGCGAAGATCAAATTCGATCTCGGGCCTTAAGCCGACGAAATAATAGCGGAAAATGCTCACGACAATTTGCGCTGTACTTCGAATACTTCATGTTGGCCGGATATTTTCACAGAAAATTAGATGGGAATTCTACCCTGTACGACCAGGCAAGATGAAAAGCTTGCTTTCAATTTTGGGGAAATGCCAAGCCGACTATAAACAGAAGCAGATAAAGAAATGAGCTGGGTTATTACTGTTGCTATTTTAACTTTACCTGAAATTAGCCCAGAGCCGCGTGTTATATCCGGAACTTGAAAATTGAACGCGAGCTTCACGCAAGCTTTCTAGCTTGCCTAGTCGTACAGCAGTGTAGAATCCATCTGAAGAAACGTCCAAATTTTCTTTGCAAACATCCGCCCAGCACGAAGTATCACTAAATTTGTGCTGTACTGCACTACCTGTACATAAAAATATGTAGCACTAAGTGTTAACACTGAATTAAGTTCTTATGCCAAGATTGCATGAATGGTCGACATTGTCTCTGTTAATGTTGCAGGAACCTTGGATGTTATTGTTTTCTGGAGAACCTGATCCAGAGTGGCAGATCACTCCAAGTAACCCAAACCATCAGAAAATCAAAAGGCTTCTAGATTCAGCGAGGAAGGATGGTTTTAGTTACGGTGAAGAAAAAATTCCCATGGAACTTGGCTTTAAAGGATTTCTCGTAAAGACAGTGTCAACAGCGAGTAGAAAAGCAGAATTAATACTTGGTCAGGATACGGTCGAATTGCAAAAGTTGTTTCTTCAGACCATGCCGAAAAATGAGGAGTCTAAAGGTATTCGAGATTACGTTTTAACAGTTATCAAACATGCGGACCCATTCACTAAGGCTACAAAGAAAATGAATGGTGCGGGGTTTGGTGTTGGTCCACCTACATGGTCTACACAGTCTTTGGAGTCATGGAGTGCGCCTGGTGTTGTGGACACAAACAATTGCTATAACTACGCGACTAACGTAAAATCCACATCAGGAAAGGTGGCAAATCCGGGTAGAGGAGGTGGAAATGAAATTGAAAGGCCATATACCGCAGAACAAGTACGCCTTGCGGCAGAACTTGATGGATTATTGACAGTTTCCAAGCAAGATGAACCTCCAATTGGCTTCCCATTCGTAGTACCAAACTCCCACTTCACGAAGTCGGGAGAGCAGCGGTATCTTGTGGCGCTCTTTGTCAAAGATGTCCCAGAAGCCTTTGGTAATTATCTACTGGTAGCAGAATAGTGTCGAACACGATGTGTTTGTAACTGTAAAAAAGGAAGAAGGAAGAAAAGGAGATGAAGCCTCCAATTGTCTCTCGTGTGCATATAGTTTTAAACTAGCCGAGCGCTACAACCTCAGGAAATCATTAAAATGTGATAAAATGCCATCAAGATGTGCTAATAAGTCTTTGATTGCAGCGAGCGCAACACATATAAACTGGACACAAATTATATTTCCAAAATTTCCGAAGCAGGATACACGGTACTGCCTACATGTTTCCCGTAAAAAAATGTTTTGTTCGTGCGGTCGAAAGTTGTGGCATGCATTCGGGATTTTCGGAAGCACATGTTTGAAGTTTTAACTTGTTTGCTAGTTAAAATTCCTGGCAAACCGTTTCACCAGGGCAAGACATAGGCCTGTGGAGTTTTGTTTACTCATTATTTTCATGTAACTAACAGGCAACATAAATGCAGAAAAAACAACCCCTAGTAACCGAATTTTTACACTTTTTCCCCCAGGGTACGATTTCCATTGGTACCGTCTAGATAGCAACGGACTATGGTCTCACAAGCTTGGAAAATACAAACAGCCCACAAACTTGGATTATGGCGGCTCTCCTAACGAGCTCGGCAATACGATCGCAGATCCAAGACAAGCTAAAAGAAAAGACAAACGTTATAAGTTTATTTGCTTCATGTCAGTAGACCCTAATAATGCTAAGATTAAATAACAAGTCAGTCATACTCATATTAGAATGCGAGTGGGCCAATACGTGCTTATGCCGGATGCATTAATCAGTTCCTTTTATTACCAGTAACCTTGTAAACACGAAGGCTTATGCTTGAGCGTTAAAAATTGTAAATTAGTTGAACGAAAAGGGAATAAAGCGCGAAGACTCTCGGTACCTTCGAAGCAAATGCCAGCCCTATCTTTTAACAAACGTATAATCAGTGAAGGTGATTATGGTTGAAATTACAATATTAGGTGGTTGTGCAGTAATTAACAGAGTGCAAAAAGGGGATAAGCATATCTACCCACCTATCTAATCGTTACTCCTTCGTTCTCTGTTAAAAGGTGAGACAGTGAAATTTCAAAGCTGTTAAATCCAGTCTGTCCAGTGTGTGTGTGTGTGTGTGTGTGTGTGAACTAAACGTTGATTTTGCAACGAGTTTTATAGCAGCTGAAATAACTAACTTTCCCGAATGGAATGTATGATTACAAAAGAATTAACACATTCATTCAGCAACACACCGGTAAAGTAGACCCAACAAAAAAAGATAGCGATTACATTTTCACAATACATTTCGAGTTTTCAACTTACAGAATTTTTATTATAGTGCACAATGATTATGAGCTTGACTTTTCTCAAGGAAATTTTGGTGAATTGCTTGGTTTTAGTAAAAGAACTTTGAGAGTAAGTTCTATCGGAGATAAAATACCAAATATTACAAGAGGTGTTGATTGGGTGTATTTGCACTGCGATCTTATCTCACGTCGAACAAACAATGTTCCAAGCGATTTGTTATACAGTTTCTCAACAGCAGATCTTCGTGTTAGCTATCCATTTCAAAAAGAGCCGCGTCGACTC
>Ga0126336_10002517_pt1 | contig 10464 bp, 8 predicted proteins | sample SidCmetagenome_FD_92530 | JGI IMG/M metagenome (GOLD analysis project Ga0126336, IMG submission 92530) | Coral microbial communities from El Islote,Puerto Morelos, Mexico - Siderastrea C C metagenome | ecosystem: Host-associated > Invertebrates > Cnidaria > Coral | place: El Islote,Puerto...
TATTTAATCCTCTCAGATTCCTAGGAATTCCTAGGAATTCCTAGGAATTTTATCCAAGCTAATCTAAGACCATGCAAAGCTTGGAATTCCTAGGAATTCCTAGGAATTCCATGTTCCAATTACTGTGAAAATTCACACCTTCATTCCTAAGAATTCCTAGGAATTCCTAGGAATTCTTAGGAAAAAATTCCTAGGAATTCTTAGGAAATTCCTAGGAATTCCTAGGAATTCTTAGCTTCATTTTGCAAGGGAGGTGCAAAGCTATCTTGCCAGATTCAGACATTAGCAATCTTTTGTGTGTGTTAGTGTGTCTTTTTCTTTTTGCAAGCCAAACTTTAATTGTTCGATTCTTTGCTGTATTTTCTGATTGTAAGCCCTTGTATGTGCAAGATTTCACCAAGGCTCACCTTGTAACAGGGAAATCTGCTTACTAGGTGAATTTTTGCCACTGCAAACTTTTATCAATTATTTCATTTCACACAGCGAAATGTTGCAATATTTCACTGAAATTTGTTTCGACACAGCAAATTCTCAAGGCCACTTTGCCAAAATATTGTCTTTGGGCAATGTGAAATGTTGGCAAAATATTGGCAGTATTTCGCACAAACAAAGTGTGAAATTTGTCGAAATTTGTTTGCATTACTTTTGCACAGTACTGTAGCTCAGTGTTCGGAAGGTCAATTGGGGTTGACTTGCACTGGGATCAGTCATAATATTTTATGGTTAATTGTTTTATACTCGCATGTTCAAAACAACCTGAATAGTATTTAATTTACTTTTTTCATGCATGATTGTACAGTTTAATATTTACTTCACAAGTCTTGTGTATAATTTTTGTTGAACTATTTAATTTGCAGATGTCATGCTGCTTGGGATTACATTCTTGAGCGTTCAAAGGAAAAATACACAGACCAGATGACCATTCAGATTTTAGAAGTCATTGACAAGATTTTTTCTAACTCTCCACGGTCACCTAATGTCCGACAAATAGTAAAAGAATTTCAGCAGAGTGCATTCTTCAGATCAGTCCTTCCTGACTTCACTAATAAAGTGACAGAGCAGAGTATTGTCAGGTAATTAATATAATTTATTAAATAAATGACAGTAGAAGTATGACTCTTGCAGAACCTGACAATAAATTGTGGGGTATTAATTTGTTTTGTGAGTAACGCTGTGAGTGGGATGTTGAGTGAGGCCATGGGTGGAAACCAGAGCTTGGGTGCAGCTATTTGTACAGGTAGGCTGGAAGAACATGACACAGTACTTTAATAATGAACTTACTATCGGCAGGGGTTTTTGTAGAATGCAGAATCCATACATCTTATTAATAAAGTAGTAGAGAGTATTGTTTAGTCCTTTGGCTTTAAAGCTATTGATCAGTGCTTATTTTAACGCACATATAAATACTAGAAGATCATGAGGGTGGTGGTTTGTGGGTTGCTTGTTGAGCACTGCATTGTGTTGTGTTGCAGGTGCTGCACATACGTTGTGTTGTTTTCTTTTACATGGTTGTACAAGAAACTCTATTTTGCATTGTCTCTCTTTACCTTATTTCATATAAATGCATGCTATAGGTGGATAAGACTGACAAAAATATGCTGGGAATGTGAACCATTTTGCGTTCAGTCAGGGGAGAGTAGCAATATTATGCTCTCAGTTCCTTTGTGCTTCAGAAACCAGGTTAAGCACATGCAAGCACCAGTGACTTTGCCTTAAATTCACCCTTACCCACATTCAGTGTGTTGTTCCAGAAAGGGAAGGTTTCTTGGTTTGAACCCCTAGCCTCTTAGGGACGGGTTATAAAGTACAGGGGTGGGGGTGGGGGTGGGGTATGAAAAATGATTTTTTAAAGGCCAGTTTTGGCCCACCCCTGGAGTGGCACAGAAAAACTTATTGGCCCACCACCCTCCCCCCCGCCCCAACCAAAACCAGTAATGTGGATAGGTAAGTAGGCAGCATTGGCTTACCACTTTTAATTAGTCACTTAAGTCTCTTTTTAACAGAGATCACAAAGTTCATTGAACAAGCTAACAAACACCATCACACTATCTTGAGTTTAGCGGCTGAAGTATCCAAAACAGAAACAAACTTCATGGATACTACTATTTCAAAGGCAAAAGATTTAAAACTGAGCCTGTGCAAGATGCATGCACCCACTTCAAGCCCACTGAAATATTTCAGTACACCCATTTTTCAGCCTGCCATCCATCAGGAGTAAAAAGAAGCTTCATTAAAGGAGCATTACAAGTTCACGCCGATTTGAGTGTGTACCCCAAATTTTGGGGTCGTTAAGTATTCATATATTCAAGCTATTGTAAGTTCTTTGTCATTACTCATTCATGCCAAGTATTTGCCGACCACGCGGCACATTTTGCCAAGCGCAAATTCTTTGATGTAGGTGAGAAGTATTTCCTTTTGTTTTCAACTGGTACAAGGAATAAGACCCCCAAGACAAATCTATTGTGCCGCTTGATCTATTGTCACTCAACGTAAGCTTAAAATTCATGGCAGCAAAAGACAACAAATCACAGACGATGAAATATTTTTTAAGCAAAAGAATGAGTTTACAAAAAAGTTTAAAAATAAAATTCGCACACGATTTAATGAGCTCCTTCAAGAAGCGAATTCTTCTAAAAATATTCACTCAGATCGATTTATGAAAATGTGCTGTTTTTGAATCTTAACAATGATCTAGATCTCTTCGTTCAAGTTTTAATTCAAATGCGCACTTTATGTTGGAGTTATCTTGAACACGTAAACAAGTCATCAAAAACACGAAAGTATTCAAGATCACGTTTATGTTTCTGTTACGCCAAAGAGCCCGTAATTTATTATGCTCTGTGGCCTCAAAACAAAGTAAATGCCATGAAGATATTTTTCGAAGCGATCAGAATGTATTGTTCACAATAATATTACACAACATGGTTTGATTTCCTCTGCTTTAAAAAGAACATACATTTGAGCGAGACGGCTTACCGTAAATTAGTCTACTTTACATGGAAAAAACCACCACTTGACTCGCTTAAGAGAATAAAAACCTCATTTCAATCTCTGTTTATGACCCAAACAATACTGCCCTTTCAACAGAAGGAAATTTTTCTTTTTTTTTTTTTTTCAGCTCATTTAACAATTTTAATTTATCTTTTAAGTGCATGACCTTTGAAGTCACACTTTGATTCATCGCGCATCTTAATAGAGAAATGTTTACATGCATAAATTACTTCGCAGTTCGAATTACCACCGTGCCGAGCGAATAAAAATGTATTTCGGCTTACAGTTATCAAAATATCTTTTTTAAGATCTCTTTTTAAAGCTCTCAGAATGCTGTAATGTTTTAAGTGAAAATAAAAGTCGATAACAGTTTGCGAAAAAAATTAAATCCATAAAACGTGTGCAGAGATTCTCTGAAGTTTATTCGCACTTCAAGAACAAAAGGATATGTTCACATTACTCTGCCACTCAAGGAAACTTTAATAATTATGCTATTGTGTTTGGTCCTTTGAAGTTCAATGAAAAGTGTCAAGGTCTTCCTCCAAAAGATCTCACCTTATGCTAAATGAATGAGACCGAACTTACCCGACACGCTTTCGCTAGCTGCCGAAAAGAATGCCCAAAGGAATAAACTCCTTCATCCAGTGGTATAGCCCATTTAAAAATGACACACTTAAATCGGGCTGAAGTTGTAATGAGAGGCTCTATAAGACTACTCGGGACTAACTCTTCTAAAACATTATTTGAAGAGAGCATCACAAACTTCAAAACACATCTTGACGAAGAGAGGATTCCCAGAGTACTTTATTCAAAAACCCTCTCAGAAGTTACTTTTGAAGACAGAAATCAAGCCCTCTGACAAAAACAAAACAAGAATTACAAAATCTCGCCCTTTGTAATGCACTTAATCACCCAGCACTGCCTAACGTGAAACCAATACTCATGAACAGCTTGCATTTCGTAACACAGCAACCATTGCATAACAACATTTCAAGGAACTGCCCCTAATATCGTACAAAAGGAGACATTCCCTTAAAGATATACTCATGAGAGCAAAACTCTAGAAGGGCTAAAACACACGTGCAGGAGTTGCGTAAGTCCCATATTAACTGAGACTTTTAAACACTGCAGTTACAACTACTGGCTTAAACTTGAAAGCCATTTTAAAAGGCTAAAACATGCATGTGGAAGTCATACAGGCCCAAACAAATTAAAACAATAGTACATTGAGTAGTACACTTCTCAATATAAAATCTGAATTGCTCTTGTCATAATTATAAAGTTAGGTTACTTGGCTACATAGAGATACATTAAAAGAGATTTTGCTAACATTTGTTGTCAAGACAATTGTGAGACATGAATTATTTAACCATGACCCACCCCTAATGTAGTGCATTATTTTTCCTGGCCCACCATTTTTGACGTGTTGAAAAAATACTGACCCACCCCCAGTTTTTCATAGCCTACCCCTCCCCTCTACTTTATGACCGGCCCCTTACCCCTCTGGAAATTCCAGTTTAGCTTCACACTTTCCTTGAAAATTTTTTGCGTTTTTTGTTCCCCGGCCCCACCTGTCTGAATTTCCAGTGACCTTCCATGGGTTGGGGAGGGATATTTTCTCGAACTGCACAATACGTGTAGGTTGGCTCATGGACTAGATGCTTTATTTTAACCTTGCAGCTTGCTTCAGAAGATCCTGGAACATGTGATTACTGTCATTCCAGCATCTGGTTTTCAAGTATTGCCAATGGCAAAAGTCCTTGCTCATAATCTAGTGAAAGGTTCTAGTGAACTTCAAACAGCAAAAGAAAATGGCCAATCAGCTGTAGATTTCCTTGCAAATCTGTCATCAAACATTGCATCAGCAGTGCCTGGGGCTCATGCAGATCTTAAAGAATTGCCATGGAGGAAGCTTCCCTTGATACCAGTTTCAGAGGAGATTAAAAAGCCTCGTAAGTATAATATATGTCATAATAAATAATATATGTCATATAGTGGTGGATTGTTTCAAGAGGAAATGCTGTCAAAACATACATCGTAGATGCGGGCAGGGCCTGGCAAAGAACGCCCTGCAGCAGTAGAGTTTAATACAGACAATTTACCTCATTTCAGTGAGCTTCTCTCTGATACATGTACATCGATATCCTGCTCAAGGGCCTTTTTTGGCCATCTGGGATAGGAAGGGTTGCAGAGGGCAGAGTGGATCCAATACTTTTTCATTTTTTCTTTATTGAGAGCTACATCCTGTATGGAAATGAAACATGGGTGGGGTATAGATTAGTACGTGAGATCCACAACATTGCGTGATGATGTCTTGCAGTGGCATTAGAATTTTACCATGCAGTCAGCGAAGCTGTGTGAGGGAACACTCTTGTAAGTGGTTGACAGCTCTACCTGTGCCTTGTGACTTTACCTGAAATTTGTCTGGGTAATTCCCTGATACATATCAGGTAATGTCACAAAGTTTGATGGTCTTGATTCTAGGGCTAAGGATAGATGACTTGCCAGTGATCAGAAAAAAGGGCAAATATCAATCGGAAGCAGATTACTTAAACACTTACTTCAGACTTCTTAGAGAAGACTGCTTCTTCAAGTTGAGGAAAGGAATCAGTGAGTTTGTTGAAAATGGACAGAAAGTTGATGCAAAAGACATGATGATGTACAGGTAATAAATGTAACTATTATAGTCATTAATAAACAAATAAAATCAAACCCACAGTTGACCTAGTTGCAGTGCTTCAAGTCAGCATGAAGTACATGAGTCTGATTAACAACTAAATGAAGTGATTAATATTGCTCAATATATGCCCCTGGATTGGATGCTAATGTGCGTTGGATGCTAGGTAATACTTTCACCCATACACCCCATGTACAACACTGTAATCTCCTGGCAGGGGATTACTGTGCCCTATTAGATTACTTTGAAGAGAATGAACTCTCCAGTTGTCACATGCCTATCCCATTTTTGTCAGCCAGCAAAGTGTTGACTTCAGTGCCAAGAGACAAAAAGCAACCTTGGGTGAACGACCAGCTACATGTATAACCTTGCACCCACTACCAGTGCCTGAAAGAACCTTTCTTACTTATTGTTATAATGATGATAATTTATATAATTATGATCACTGATGATTATGATTATTACATGGCAGGGGATGGTATTGTAGCATTCCTGAGACCTTTGTTTTGATCAGACATATTGCACAATTGGTTGAACATCTGCCATCTTGAAACAAGACACAATCACTGGCATGTGCTTGACATAGTAAAGGGTTCTGGCAATGCATTTAATGGGGCATTTTCAAATTGCTTGGCTTTTTTTAATTTCTCTCAAGTTGTGGAAGGGTTTTGCAATTATATATTAAGCAGATTAGACTGAGTACTAAATAAATGTGAGTTTTCACAGCAAATTGTTTAGATCAGCTTAATACAGTGCAACAACTGCTTTCACTGTACACACAGTTAGTAAATAAATACTGTATTCACCTGATCTAATGAGCAATTCAAATGCCTAAGGTTTGAATTTAAGTCATCATTGCATTTTCAGGATTTCTCTGCAGTATGCTTCAACTTGTCATGAGAACTCACCAACTGTTATGTTAATTGCTCTGGAATATGAGGTGCTATGTCAGTCACAAGACAGCAACAATTGCGAGTAAGTAGTTATTGGAATTGTGAATCATTGTAGTGTGGGTAGTCTATAATGTTTCTTGGTTGGCAATCTAGTCATTCAATTATGCAGCAAAGTTGGTTTAGATCCCATCTCACTCCATATAAATCCATTCCTCACTTGTCCTATAATCTAACTATTTATCCATCATTTTATCCCACCCCATCCTGCTCCATCCCATCTCATCCCATCCCATTCCATTCCATCTCATCTTCCCATCTCTCTCATCCCATCCCATGCCATCCCATCCCATTAATTGTCTCATCTTATCTAGTGTCTTCTCATCCCAACATATCTCATCCCTTCTAATCTCATCCCATTCCATACCATGCCATCCCATCCCATGTCATCCCTCTCATCTCATCTCATTTCATCCCAGCTCATGTTATCCCTTCCATCCATTTCATCCCATCCCATTTTATTCCATCCTATCTCAGATGTCCAATCCCATCCAATCTCATCCCATCCCAACTAATCAGTCTCCAGTACTGACCATCCTTTAATGTGACTGTGCAGAAGATGTGATGCTTTGGAAAACCCAGAACATGCTACAGAGTATTCCAGTGAAGACTGAGGCTATCCTGTTCACATCTGGTTTCACTGAAACCAAGTTTATCTTATGACAACACTGTTATTGAAATAACAGACAAACTCCATGATCTTGGTGCTTTAATGCATCAAATAAGTGAGACATGCAGGAAAGCCACCATTGCCATTTTTGTCCATAGGATGTATTTGCAATTATCTAAGATAGGAAAACCTTAACCTGTTGGTCAATACACTGGTGAAATGTTATGGCTGGACTTTTGTAACAGATGAGAAATAGACAAACTGCTATGATTCTAGAACACTGTAGCATGCCTAATCACTATAACTAAACAACAGAAACATAGCACACCTGTTCTTTGAGGTTTTGCACTGGCTGCCTGTTGAATCCTGTGCAATTTTCAAAGTTCTACTTACTACTTTCAAGACCCTTTATTGACTCTCTCTGAACTATTTGTCTGCCACACAAGCTTTGCTCTTCTTCCTACTCAAGTCTTACTACTCAAACTGTGAACTCTGTGACATACATTGTATTTTTTTAAAATAATTATTATGGTCAACAGTGCTTTCAATAAGCACCGATGGCCGACGAAAAGCATCGGCTATTTCGCTCAAAAAAGTCGGCTACTTTTTGCCCTTAATTAAAGTAATTAAAGGAAGATTGTTCCAAACCCCTAGTTGATACAGTCAGTTACTCTACTCAAACCAGCTGCCTACTTCAATTTTTATTGAAATCCCTGGGTCAATGTATCTTCTACTGTGCACCCTTACTGTGGACCCTCTTCCAAACACTTAAAACTGCACTTGAAACATTTTTATTTAGGAAAGCTTTTGCATAATTATTTCATGATTCCATTTTTAGTTACTTTATACACTAAAATATATTCCCTCTTTTTAGATGTTGTAAGTGCATAGACCTTAAATTTTTTTAAAGATAAAAACATTAACTATAATTACATGTATCATTATCCCACTCCATTCCCTCCCATCGTATTTCATCCTTACTAGTTTCAAAACTCCTAACTCTAACTAAACTTGGAGATTCTTGCTGCCTGAACCTCAATGTTCAGCAACAGCTTCGCGTTTAAAGGGGCGTCAATTAAAAATGCACTGCCAGATCATGGGAAATAGCTACCATATCTGTTTAATTAGTGCTCTTAAAAGAAAATTAAGACCTTCAATTTTGTAAACATTTATGCTTTGTAAATAATAGTATTTATCTACATTTTTGCATATGCCTATAGCTTTGTTATCTTGTACACCACACGGCCTTTAGGTAGAACAGATTTCGCATACGTAACAGATATGAAAATTTGAAAGATTACCATGTATAAATAAAGTTGTCCTATCCTATCCTTTACCATCTCATTTCATCTCATCTCCTCTTACCCCGTCCTATCCCATCTCATCCCTGTCATCTCATTTTATCTTGTCTCATTCAATTTCATCTCATACTTCTTCCAGAAATACCGATCCCATCTCATCTCGCCCCATCTTATCCCATTCCATCTCATCACATTCTATCTTATCACATGCAAATTTATCCCTCTTTGTCCCATCCCAGTCTTTTTCATCCAACACCACCCCATCCCATCTCATCCTATTCCCTCACATCTAATCCCAGCTCATATCATCCCTCTCATGAATCCCATCCCATCCCAACCCATCCCATTTCATCACGTCTTATTTGTCTCTTCTAGAAATACTGATTGGCTTATGTATGGAAATCTCCTGTGCATCTCATTGGATGACTCCTTTCAAAAACCTGTTTGGGCTGTGGTGGACAGACACATTCCTGGGGACAGGTAATTTTAGATTCATAATTAAATCAACCACCTTAACAACCAAGTTATCAGAACAGAACATTCTAACAAAAAGATATATAACTAGCAAAACTTAACAAAACAGTATAATTAGGGTAAGATGTAATTTTCTGCTGAAAAGCGAATATCGTTAGGAGGAAAGTTAAAAGAGGCAAACATTTGGGTGACTTCTGAGTAGGCATGTCCCTAACCCCAACCCTTAAATCTGTTATCATTATCTTATATTAAACTACATTTAGGTTTTTGGGGAGAGTGTGCCTCAGATGGGAGTTTGTGTCCTGTTTGCACCTTCCCATTGGTCCTCATCACCTATAAATAACTGCTGCACTGGAGATTTATTTAAACTTGGCTGCTCAAACCTGGAGCTTGAACCCTGTTGGTAGTTTAAAACCTTTTATGAATAACGAGAGCCTTTATTTGCAAGATATTTGCACGACAAAACCAAATTAGAGACAGTAGAAAAATTCTACAACGTGCCAAAGGATGTATGTCATCAGTTCTTAAAGCATTGTCATAATTATCAGTAAGTTTTTGGCAGATTGCTTTTTATAAGGATTCCACGAATATGTTTAAATTTCAGGATTGTCAAGATTACGCTTTGTGATAAGGCAAACGTCATCTCAGAGCCACAGTTTATTGCGAAGATGCAGGAAATGACAAACAAAGGTAAGGACCATCACGTACACCGTACATGTGCTTGTTTTTTTTTTCAAGAAGTCAGATTGCATTGTTTTTTTTCGTATTTCAAAGAATTTCCAGGAAATCGAGGGGTACAGTCATCAAGGCACGTAACGCCTAGTTGGCTTTGATTTCAGATATTGTGAGATTGAGTGGAATAACTGTTTTATTTTAAAGGCAACCTCGGGATCATGTTTTCGATATTCAGTGATCGAATAAACTCCTTTGGGTGTCTGGTATGTTAGAAGATAATGCCCGGAGCTGAACGTTTGTCCAAAAAATTAACAGTTGGGAGAGAGACCAAGCTTTGATAGCTATTGTAGAATTTTGAGGACTATCATTCTGCTGGGGGCATCATCCTCCAATATACCGTGAGCCAGAGAGGGGTCTATTTAACTTATTTTTTATTCCTCTGGTTAATTTCTGTAATGGCGTGCTCAATTAATTGTAGTAAAGGAAAAAGGTTATTGGTGGTCACGCCGTAATTAACCCTCAGACGTACAAGCAAAGTCAAACTCCCACCATGGTACAAGGGGGCTTGATGGATTCCCCCCTCCCCCCCCCCCCCCCCTTGGATTCGGTTTAACCCAAAATTAAAAAAAAAATTAAAAAAAAAAAAAAAAAAAAAAAAATATTTTTTATTTAAAAAAAAAAAAAAAAAAAAAAAAAAAAAATAATTATTTTTTTTTTTTTTAAAAAATAAAAATTATATTTATAATATATTTAATAAAATTAAAAAAAAAAACATACTAAAGCAGA
>Ga0126336_10002518_pt1 | contig 10462 bp, 5 predicted proteins | sample SidCmetagenome_FD_92530 | JGI IMG/M metagenome (GOLD analysis project Ga0126336, IMG submission 92530) | Coral microbial communities from El Islote,Puerto Morelos, Mexico - Siderastrea C C metagenome | ecosystem: Host-associated > Invertebrates > Cnidaria > Coral | place: El Islote,Puerto...
TCATGCCGCGTTTATTCCAGGGCGGTATTTATAGAGAGGCGTCTATTAAAACTAGTTAGAAAACATTACTACTCTTTACCAGAAAGTGATATCAACAGCAAACACAGATCCAAAAGCCGATGTTCCGTCATGTAACTGTCTCATTGGCAGATGGTTTAAAACTAACCGTATCGTGTCGCATTTTACCTTGGCAATCTCCTAAAGCGCAACAGGAGAGCTGAAGGTTTGAATGAGTGCCGTGTTGTTGTTGTTTGTTTAGGGGTGCGGCTATCAATTGTTAGGGGGCTTTGCTATTCTTGAACTTACATGTTGTGCTTGTTCGAGGACAGCAAATTAAATTAAAGAAATCGTTCGTTCGAGTTAATGCGCTATTTAATTTCCCGTAGCCTCCAGTTCAATTGTGATAGTTTGGTGTCTCGTTGACAGACTTTCATTGTTCACACCGCCGCGCAGTGCCAGAGGAAAGCTTTGATTGATATGTAGTTTCAGTTCTTTTATTTTAGTGGCTTAACGCTTCTAATAGGCATTTCATTTGCAGACTTTACAGTTCAACAAGCACGACTGTATAGCGGAATGAACGGTGCCGAAGGATATAACTGTTTAAATGCTTCGATTTGACTAGTATGAGCATTTCCTTAAGAAATGTCAACTTTAGACCAGTGTCGCCAAAATGACGATTTGTGAGAGGGTTAACATTAAGGCATGTTCTTGTAACAGGTCGCCCTACATTTTCATTATAAATGAAACGTTTACAGACATTAAAAGATTGTGAGGTTACGTCCCGATCACAGATAGTGAATAAAGTTCCCGTTCATGTTGTTTTTTTTTTTTTGCTACCAACGTCACTGACCTGCTATAATATCGTTTTGTTTTCGCTATTTTGGTTAATTATTTTTTTAATCGACTATTATGTGAAAGACTAGCTGTGACTTTCGATGCTAAAGGTTAGGCTATGGTAGCCAGCCTTTTAAGTAGCACGCAGTATCAATCGCGATTGCGTTGCGCGTGTGATTCATCCCTTAATTAGCTAGATCAGCAAATGTGCAGTCGGGCTAGCTGCGAGAGCAGAGATTTGAAGACCCTTCAATCTGACAAGAACATCACAAACGAAGGATGATGATAAAAGAAGACTAAGAAAATGGGATAATATAAGAGTTCACTACAAATTTTGCATTTTTTACAAGGTTACGAAAAAAGCTCATGTCTTGCATGCTGAAACAAACGTAAACACGTTAATCGCCAACTACTGCGCGTAGTGTATTTCAGTAAACGTTTTGAAGCGCGTACAGAAGTGTGTGTTTTTTTATGTACAATAGCGTTAGATAAATAAATTGAACACTTACTTACCTGTCTGCGTAGTTCTATATCATGCAAAGAGCGTAAGATGTGACAATGAACGCTCACTAACGTGTATAGAAGCGCGCTTGTTTTCTGTGTCATTCTATGACATGCAAAAGCGTAAGATATCATAACGAACGCTTATTAACACGTATGGAAGAGCGCTCCTTTGCTGTGTAATTCTAAAGCATGCAAGTGCGTACGATACGATAATAAACGCTGACTAACTACGTGTATAGAAGCGCATTTCTTTTCTGTGTAATTCTAACGCATGCAAGAGCGTAAGATATCACAATAAGCTTATAATAAGTATTTCATTTGCAGACTTAATAGTTCAACAAGAACGTCTTTGTAGAGCGCAATGAACGGTGCTGAAGGATATAACTGTTTAAATGCTTCGATTTGACTAGTAAGAGCACTTCCTTAAGAAATGTCAACTTAGATCAGTATCCGGGCGAAATGGCGATTTTTGAGAGGGTTAACATTAAGGCCATGTTCTTGTAACCGGCCGTCCTGCATTTTCATTATAAATGAAACGTTTAGGCATTAATAGATTGTGAGGTTACGTCCTGATCACAGATAGTGAATAAAAGTAATAAAGTTCTCGTTCATGTTATGATTTTTGCTACCAACGTCACTGACCTGCTATAATATCGTTCTGTTTTAGTTATTTTGCTTTAAATTCTAATTTTTTTTATGGACTAATATTATGTGAAAGACTAGCTGTGACTTTCGATGCTAAAGGTTAGGGTATGGTATCGAGCCTTTTAAGTAGCACACAGTATCGATCGCAATTGCGTTGCACGTGTGATTCATCCCTTAATTAGCTAGATCAGCAAATGTGTAGTCCGGGCTAGCTGCGAGAGCAGAGATTTGAAGACCCTTCAATCTGACAGGAACATCACAAACGAAAGATGATGATAAAAGAAGACTAAGAAAATGGGGTAATATGAGAGCTCACTTCTTAATCCAAAGCCACTTTCTGGTCTGGGCTACAAATTTTACATTTTTAACCAGGTAACGAAAGAATGCCGTATGTGGAAGTTAATTTAAGGAGGAATCAGGGGTGTAGCTACCTATACGCACGTACGCTCGTGCGTACCTGAAAAAAATGTCGAAGGTTAAAAAAAGAAGGAAACGAAACAAAACAAATCAAAACAACAGAAATATAAAACGGACGGGAAATTAAGCAATGTTTGAACAAAAGCACAATCGCTGCATGTCAAGCAACTTCCCTTATTTCTTTGAAAAATTAATTTATTAAAACAAAAGACATCGTTTTACGCACATTCCAGGGAAGCCACGTGATTGGTGGACTCAATGTTGATGCTAGTATATGAAAAGGTGGAAAATTAGGGGGCGTGAGGATGGCTAAGGGTTGGCTCAGATGCGAAACTTTTCAGCAGCTAAACTCTATTCGAATTTAGGCCTACCCAAATTAGATAGGTTTTGAACATCTAGTTGTCATCTGTTCTTAGGATCACTATTTCTCTACATGATTGGTGTTCTTGTGCACGAAACGAAAGAGAAATGTTCTTACTGAAAAGCCATGATGGACTGGAGACTGCGGCTATTTTACATCAACGCTGCTTAATATTGCCACGTGTTTGAAAGAAAGAATTATAAAAGCTATTATTTCAATCAGAAGACAAAGGAGCATATATGATCAAGGAGGCTGCTGGCTATAACAAGGGAAAATAGGGCAAAAAAATCTCAATTATTATTATTATTATTTTATTTTTTTTAAGCAGCACTATGTTGCAGCTTTGAGCCTTTGGTGTATTTAATCTTTTGAGTGATACCCTGAGTATCGCATTTTTTCTCTTTAATTCAAATCGTGTTTGAAACTCAAGTGGCATAATGGGTCGAGGGAAAAATGTCTCAGGGGCTTTTTTACACATGGACGCAGTTTTTTCATCCTAAAATGTATGGTGTGAGAAGGACCTATGAAGCCAAGGGTAATGACATCCATATAACAAAACCTTTAAAAAGCAACCAATTTTAACTTTCCCAAATGGCAAACAGAGTCGAATATTCCAAGAAAATTTATAAATGAAATTCTGATCTGCGTGCTGTCGAAATAATAAAGGAACACAACAACATGGACATCAATTTGGAAGAAAGTTTTTATACGATTCAAACAGCAACAACTGTCTGATTTTCATAAACTATAATCCATAAAATAACTAAAAATGTACACTACTGTATTGCCAGAATACTAATTTTAGACGCATTTCCAGCCATTTGAGAAGACCTTAATTTCCAATTTTCCCGGAGGAGCATGCCCTCGGAACGCTTACGCGTTCGGTTTACTAAAAAAATCTACAAAAAGCTTTATGACCTAGTTGCCATTTCATCCATTCATCTCTAACCTCACCATTGTGATAACAAAAGCAAATGTAACCAAGGAATGTGGAAACGGTCTGAGAGTACTGAGGTGTTAAGGTGGATTTGGAAAATTGTGCGTACCTCTGGAAAAATCCTGGCTACGGCCATGAAAATCAAAAAATCTTCGAGCTGCATTACTCAGTTTGGAATTATTTTGCTTCCAACTGGTACTTTAAACTTCAATTTTTATGAAGCACTGTCTGTGTCACCGCTGGTGGGCGCAAGACTGTGATGGATGGCCGTTGACTCATAGAGAACTCATCTGCTCTTTAACTGAAGGTTCTTGGTTGGTCACGAAACGATCCTCTCAACAAACGATCGGATGAAGGGTGGATGGACGCTCAGCGAGAATAAAAACAAGATCCGTTAGTGACGGACCATTAGGAAAAGTAGGGAGGAGGGTGGGGGTGGGGGCGCATCAAGCAGAAGGGCAAAAAAAGTCATGAAAGGGAACATTTTGCGAAAAAAAAATCGTTCACAGCGAGCAGCCTAGAACAAAATTCTTGCATCGACCTTCCGAAGTGTTTAACAGAAATCTTGGCAATGCGCACCGGAGAGCAGAGTGGAGTAAAAAAAACTTCCTAATTAAAAACATGCCTTCTTTCCTGGCTTCTATGCAGAGCGGATGTTTATTGAAAATGACATTTTAATCAATAATTTTTTTGTTTAATTCTTTCGCCACGGTGAATCAACACAGTGAGGGGATAAAACAGGACAGCGTCTCAATTGACATCAACTCCTTAATTAACCACCCAATTCATCAATGGTTCACCACACCAGCGGGGTTTGCGTCCTCTATCTACTCTTTTCGAACAGCAGTCAGTGGGTTCTTATACGTCTCACATGACAGTCAGATCAGTGAAGACAGTGAAAGTGCTGTAAGACAGGGCGTACGGTTTTTCATCCTTATCCGAGAAGACTAGAAAGTCTAACCATTTGCAGATGCGAAACAAAGACAAAACATTCTACTCAGTTATTTTAATACCCTGAGTGTTGGTACGGCAGGTAATCGAACCCGGGGCTAACGCTCCGAAGTCTCATGGTACCCAACCACTTGAGCCAACAAGTCGGCAGTTTTGGAGGACGCTGCCTCTTTTGTGGTGGTGTCTGGTGTCTGGTGTCTGGTGTCTGGTGTCTGCCGATTACCGGACCGCTCTCTATTATTGCTTTCTGTTAATGCTTTCGCGAGGGCTCCTGCTGAGAGTTTATGAAAGAAGGAAACAACAACAACAGCGACTGTAAATCGTTTAAACTCTATTCTTCACAGAAAATAGTCGCCAGATCGCAATGAAAATTTTCATGAATTCAATTCTATTTGATGTCCAGAATGTTGGAAATTGCATTTCCGAGGAACTAGATTTCAAAATTTTCTGGGGGATCATGCCCCCAACCTCCCTAGATTAAAGGGACACTTACGTCGCCTTTTTTTCTTACTACTCCCTATGCCACACAGCAAGCCGCCGCTTATGTCGCTTATTGGAAAATTTCTGAAATCCCTACGTGTTAACATTTAAAATCACAAGCATTTGAATGTTGAAAACTTTTACAGTATGTAAACTGTGATTTTTAACATTTTTAAACTTTTAGTGAAGGGGCTAAGTTAAAAAAATTCTCGGAGGTGTCCGCTATCATGACCAGTATTTTAAAACAAACAAATAGTGGTCCTCAAAAAGTCGTATAATTAGATTAAGAAATTATCGATTATAGAGATGCATCGGCATTAACACATGCTTTAGAAATTAAAATAAACTCTGATCTTTTGGAGAGCAAATAAACTTTCCTGTTTCATCATAGACGACTTTATACAGTTTAAAAAATCATCGGTATTGGCCTTTGGAATCCGGAATCACAGAGAGTTTGGAATCCGGAATCCATAGGCATGGAATCCGGAATCCAGGGTGTGGAATCCGGAATCCACGACTTGCTTGTATTCCCTTACATGGGGCGATTTTAACCAGCCCCACGTTTACAAGTTTTATACCCCTCGCCGGGAAAAACCGGTTGAAATAACGGTTGAACAAGTGTTTAAAAAGTGTTTTTCTGAAAACAGCAAACCAACTATAAGAGATAGCGCTTACCAATTATGATTCGGTTTCCGGTTGGTTTTCTCTTGACGGGAGGCTGAAAACTGGAGAAATGAACAATTGCACAGAATTTTCAGACGGTTTTCTACCAACCGGGACGAAAGGACTACTTGAGAACGTAGCCCATAATTTCCATTCAAAATTCTCGTAGTGTTCCATTTTGCTTTTCAACCGAAATTTCAAGGACGTTTTGGTAAACTGGTAAACAGCCTTTGCTGTTGTCTATTTTCATTTGTGCCAAAGTAAGCCACCTTTTCTTGCTTAAGGAGATTCTTGTTTTTTGTCAAGTACTTTGTGTCAGTAGAATTTGATGCTTTTCCCAGCATTTTAATTTACCACCCTTTTCAGAAGTCTTGGCAGATCTCAGGAGTCGCACTAGAGGTTGCACCCCGCCTCCAGCCACAATCGTGTTCTGATTCTCAATGTTCTCTGTGGTTAAAGCAATGATGGCCATGCCAGCAATAAACTGCAGGGTCTCTGATTTGAGTATCAACATGTCAACCAGGATATTAATGCCAATCATACTGGCGATACGCTGCTGCTGATGGGGAGTGACACCGGCTAGTGCCCACAGAGCACTAGCACCTGACAAAAATAGAGAAAAATATGTGAGCCATATACATGTAATGAATGCGGAGACACATGTAATAAATGTAGTAGCATGAAACATAATTATGCAGAAATGTAATGAGGTATGTCATGTACATGTACCGGGTATGTAGCAGAAAGTAAATGTAACGTACATTTTTATGCAGATTCACATGCAATGCACATAGATTAGCATGTAATGCGCATATAGCCATGTGAATGCAATGGCATGTAATACAAAGAGGCATCATGAAGGCAGTGAGGCATGTAAGGCAGTAAGGGTGAAGTCTGAGTTGAGCCAACTGGTCCATACCACTGTTGCTTATCCCAGTTTCTGTAGCATTAAATGACTAGGAGTACCGTTATTTTCTTCTACCCCTCCCCCCTGGATGGCATTACCTCCCCCCCTCCCGCGAGGCATTTATGCATGTTGTGTTGTGGTTTGAATTTGTTTTTGCTTGACATTTTTTAAATCAATTTGATTTTAAATTGTTTGTTCCAGATTAATGCAATGAATATGACACATAGGGAAAAAACTGGTTTGAAAAACAAAATAAACAAATAAACCAAAAATAAACTTAAACCACAATATGCAATGTACATGTACAGTATATGCATGTGGGTGGTGGGTGAGAATAGAAAAAAGAGCCTTCCAGGTGTATAAATGGGTACTGGTGAATTTGATGCTTTGGGCAACCAGGCAATGTCCTAGCATCTCATCTGCCGGGGGGAGGGGGGGGGGTTGGGAGGGGAGTAGAAACACTTCTAGTTGCTTCATGTTACTGAAATTTAAGGGGAAACCGCTGGCCTGATGGGCCACTGGGCTCGAACACATATTTTACCTTACCTTTTTTCCTATTCTCTCTCACGAAATGTCATCAGACATTTCATCTTTTTAGTTTACCCTATTTTGATGTTTGACCAACTACGCTTCATGGAGCACAAATAAAAATATACAGCGATACTACACACTAAAATGTCTAAGATGTATAAATTGAAACATGGCTCAGTGCACTGGCACTAGTTGCATAATACAATAAAATGATTAAACGTAATACGAAAGCTTTATTTATCACTATTACATGTACATGTACTCACCTAGAAGTTCAGTAAGGGTGTCAATGGCACCACTTTTAGCAACAGCTGTCTGATTGTCATGGTTACCATCACACAAGACCCTCAGTGCATTGGCACAGTTCACCAAAACATGTTCAAGTTGAGAGTCCAACAACCTGACAAGTGCTTCTATTCCACCTGAACAAAGTATATGTAAATAAAAATATCATTGGGTTCTCTGGTTTTCGTCCCTCCACAAAGACCAACACTTCTAAATTCCAGTTCGATTGGGAATTCGAGGGCCACAGGTTTGTTGGTCGCAAGACTGTTACGTGCAACCCGTTAAACAAAGGCGATTTATTTATTTATTTATTTACACTTTGGGCCAGATTTCGGTGGGGATTTGGTGGCAAGTCACCCTTCCTAATACTTGAAAAAAAGGAAAATTAAACAAAATAAACAATAAAAAAGAAAAAATTAATTATGAATACAAGCAAATTTGGGCAGGTGTAAAATTTTTTGTTTCAACAGCATTCATCATCATTAAAAAAAATTAATGGTTTACATGTAAGTAGTAACCAATCATAGTAAACATACTGTACATGTACATGTACCTTCGTCTGAAATCTTTTCCTGGTTAACATCTAAACAAGCCAAATCTCCAAGGATGACAGCAGCTCGAGAGTGAATCATAGGTACAGGAGATGCCAGAAGGCTCACGAAAACTGGGATAGCATCAGCTTTGGACACTTCTGCCCTGACCTCGGCATGACTTCCAATGTTGCACAGGACAGAGCCTGCCAGAGATTGTAGCTCTTCATTTTCGAGTCTGAGTAGATCAACAAGGGCAGGGACCCCTCCCGCATTCAGGATAGACTTCCAGTTGTTTTCTGATGCCAAGGAGAGCACCTCAAGGCATTTAACAGCACTGTGCTTCCTCTTGACATCATCAGACTTCAGCACGCCGACAAACAGGTCCCATACAGGAACCTCATCATTGTTCCAACTGATGAAGTATTCCAGTGTGTTGGTGTGAAAATGAAGTGCGGCAAGGTGAACAGCTCCATTACCTTCCTCGTCTATTGATGTATACTGTGCACCTAGCTCAATAAGACATTTGACTGCATCAAGAGCTCCATTAGGGGCTACTAAAAGAATTGGGAGTCGGCTCTAATTCATCATTAGACTTGAGCTCCAGAAGTTTAGGCTCATGGTGAATTAAATGCACATGGTTGAAGAAGGCAGCATAGTGAACCGACACCCACCCCTGACTGTCAAACATCATCACATCAGCTTTGTACGTCACTAAGCAAACCAGGCTGTCCAGAGCACCACATCTGGCAGCCAGATGCAACGGACTCACACCCTGTGAAGAAACGTTGTTGTAGCGCCGTACATTCAAGTCGAAACCCATGACCACCAACATGGTGATAATCTGTGGCCTATTAAACATGGCTGCGTGGTGAATGAGAGACAGACCAGAGGAGTCTTGAGTTGTCAGACGTGATGGTAGCAATCTTCGCGTCATGGTATGAAATATCAAAACCAGTCCACTCTGAGCACTAGCTTGCAGTCCAGCAGGGATTTGTTTAAGTTTCACAGTTCTCTGATAGCCATACCTCTTCTTAAATTGTTCGTGAATCTGAAGTTCATGCACTGGAAGACGCTTGCGCTTCAGCTTCACAATTTCATCATAATGTGCATGTATCCTCAGTGGATGTTTCGACGACACAGGATAGTAAGTCTCCAGATGAACGTTGAACACAAAATATCTTTTGCCATCAATTTCAACTGCAGCCATTGGATAACTTTCTAGCATTACAGTGTCCGAGCTCATGATCTTGCTGTCCGCATCTGAGGCTACGTATTCCAGATTTTCACGCTCGGCAACGATTGCTGGGGAGATTTTCTCTGCAGGGGGAGTTTCACGGTTAATTGAAATCCCACCACGTAAGTGAAAGTATTTCTCTGAATGATCAAAATTCTTGCACTTGAATTCTGGTCTAAGAATCAGTGGTGGAAACTCCCGTTCTGTTTTACACTCTTCAAAAGTGAATGCAGGAAGGAGTTTGTTGATATCAGGAACCTTACAGCGCTTCTTGATCGCAATCAGAAATGGCACCATAAAGCTGATGAATTTGAGCAGGCATAACTGTCGCTTCACCTCCGGTTTCAACAGCAGGGTGTTTCTGATAAACTCCTGATGTGCTCCAAGCCTTCTCTGCAATTTCTCATAACTTTGAAGATCGATCTTTTCAGATCTTACAATGCTAGAAATGTGATAATTGGCATCTGTCAAAAACATGTTTTGATGTTGATTGACAGTGTTCTGGAACAGAGTCAGTTTCAGCGCCAATTCATCGACATGATTCATGAAATGCCTCTTCTCTTCTGTGGCGACTGGGTCATCTTTGTTCTCATCTGGGATTGCATCATACGCTTCAGCTAGATCAGGATCTTTAGCTAAATCAAGAATTCCTGCTTCAGTCCACACGAGTTGTAAGCTCCTTTGCGTTTCCGGCTCTCTAGTTGTCGTGTTCCAATTCACGGCCTGTCTCCAACGCTCAGCAAATTTAGTTCGTTTGTCCTTTGGGAAATAGGCACCGTGCCATAAGCTCTTCATCATGTAATCTACATCGAAAAGTATCTGACCGATTCGTGTGTCGTTGTAAGCCGGCGGAATCTGACAAGATGTACTGCAATCGTAATTAGCTTCCAAAGTTATCGAAGGTGTTTGATTCAAAATGTAAATCCCGACTACCAATTCACAAACAATCTGATGCATCTCTCGCAGTTTTAACGGCTTGATGCCTTCTTCCTCGGGAATCAAAAGCAGATGAGTTGTTGAAATTGCTCGGAATTTGAATTCCCGCGATCAAGCCTCGCACTGCAAAAAGTGATTTCTTATATTAAGTGCAAAACTCTTAATTTTTAAGAGAAAAACTCTTAAATGGCTGTCCGTGGGGTAAGAGCCATTTTCACTTAATCGAAGGGTCAAACCTCTTACA